>TARA_R110002051_G_scaffold325655_1_pt1 | contig 25237 bp, 17 predicted proteins | sample TARA_R110002051 | Tara Oceans TARA_R110002051 (sample SAMEA4397023) | marine metagenome | biome: Polar Biome; feature: [MES] marine water layer (ENVO:01000295) within the mesopelagic zone...; material: water (ENVO:00002006), including particulate matter (ENVO:01000060) such...
TCGCGTGCGGCTTGTTGCGCTGAAACTTTTCCTTCGCCATGGTCTAGCTCCGAAATCTCTCGTTCGTTTTCAATAGGTATTGAAGTGCGGCCTAAGCCGACTTCGCGATAACTTCCTGTTCGACCGCTTTAGGCACGGCCTCATAGTGGTCGAACTGCATGGTAAACTGGGCTCGCCCCTGGGTCGCAGACCGCAGATTGCTCACATAGCCAAACATGTTGGCCAGCGGCACCATTGCGTTCACGACTGTGGCATTGCCGCGCATCTCCTGGCCGGAAATCTGGCCGCGACGCGAATTCAAATCACCGATTACGCCGCCGGTGTATTCGTCCGGCGTCACGACTTCAACCTTCATGATCGGCTCAAGCAGCTTTGGTGCGCAGTGATGCTTGGCTTCGCGGAAAGCGGCACGGGCCGCGATCTCGAAAGCCAGCACGCTGGAGTCGACGTCATGGAAGGCACCATCGATCAGATTGGCGTGAACGTCGATCACCGGGAAGCCGGCAATCAGGCCGTTATCCATCACCGACTTCAAACCCTTTTCGACGCCAGGGATGTATTCCCGCGGCACCGAGCCGCCGACGACCTTGGATTCGAACACGAAGCCCGAACCCGGCTCGCCCGGCGTGAATTCAATCTTGACGCGGGCAAACTGGCCCGAACCGCCCGACTGCTTCTTGTGGGTATAGTCAACGAGGCCGGCTTTGCCGAGCGCTTCACGATAAGCCACTTGTGGCGCACCGATATTGGCCTCAACCTTGTATTCACGACGCATGCGATCAACCAGGATGTCGAGGTGAAGCTCACCCATGCCGGCGATGATGGTTTGGCCGGAGTCCAGATCGGTCTTCATGCGGAAGGATGGATCCTCAGCGGCCAGACGCTGCAGCGCAATGCCGAGCTTTTCCTGGTCGGCCTTGGATTTCGGCTCAATGGCGAGCTCGATGACCGGCTCAGGAAAGATCATACGCTCAAGAATGACCGGGTTGGCGGGATCGCAAAGCGTATCGCCAGTGGTCGTATCCTTGAGGCCTGCGATCGCGACGATGTCGCCCGCAAAACATTCCTTGATGTCTTCACGTGAATTGGAGTGCATCTGCAGCATCCGACCGACGCGTTCCTTCTTTTCCTTGACCGTGTTGAGCACGGTGGTTCCCGTTTCCAGGTGACCGGAATAAAGGCGGCAGAAGGTCAGCGAACCGACAAATGGGTCGTTCATGATCTTGAAGGCGAGCAGCGCCATCGGCTCGGAGTCGAGTGGACGCCGAACAATTTCCTTCTCGGTCTTCAGATCAATGCCACGGATCGCCGGGATATCCAGCGGACATGGCAGATAATCGACGACCGCATCGAGCAGGGGCTGAACGCCCTTGTTCTTGAAGGCCGTGCCGCACAGAACCGGGTGGAAAGCGAGTGAAATCGTACCCTTGCGGATCAGCGCCTTCATCGTTTCGACGGAAGGCTCTTCGCCGTCGAGATAGGCTTCCATGGCCGCCTCATCGAGATCGACGATGGTGTCGATCATCTTGGTGCGCCAAGCTTTGGCTTTTTCGACCATGTCGGCGGGAATTTCTTCCTCATGGAAAGCAGCGCCGAGGCCCTCTTCTTCCCAGATGATCGCCTTCATCGTCAGCAGGTCAATCAGACCCTTGTATTCGTTCTCGGCGCCGATCGGCAGCTGGATAGCCAGCGGCACGCAGGCCAAGCGCTCCTCGATCATCTCGATCGAGCGGTAGAAATCCGCACCAAGCTTGTCCATCTTGTTGACGAAGAACATGCGCGGCACTTTGTATTTGTCGGCCTGACGCCAAACAGTCTCGGTCTGTGGCTCGACACCGGCATTGGCATCCAGCAGCGCCACCGCACCATCAAGCACACGCAGGGAGCGTTCAACTTCAATGGTGAAGTCAACGTGCCCTGGGGTGTCGATGATGTTCAGACGCTTGCCGGCCCAGAAACAGGTGGTCGCAGCAGAGGTGATCGTGATGCCACGCTCCTGCTCCTGCTCCATCCAATCCATCGTGGCAGCCCCATCATGGACTTCCCCGATTTTGTGGGATTTGCCGGTGTAATAGAGGACCCGCTCAGTCGTCGTCGTCTTCCCGGCATCAATGTGAGCCATGATGCCGAAATTGCGGTAGTCCTCGATGGTGTATTCGCGGGCCATTTCTGGAGTCCTTGGGTCAGGTCGGTATGTGCCGGGTTACCAGCGTGTGGCTACCAGCGGTAGTGTGAGAAGGCGCGGTTGGCTTCAGCCATCCGGTGCGTATCTTCCCGCTTCTTGACGGCGGTCCCGCGATTGGCGGAGGCATCCATCATTTCGGCGGCAAGACGCTCGCGCATCGTATTTTCATTGCGTCCGCGCGCTGCAGTCGTCAGCCAACGAATGGCCAACGCCTTCTTGCGCTCCTGACGCACTTCAACCGGGACCTGATAGGTCGCGCCGCCAACTCGGCGGGAGCGAACCTCAACTTCCGGTGCAACATTCTCAAGGGCTTCGTGGAAGACCTTGATCGGCTCGCGCTTCAGCTTGCCCTCGACAATTTCGAGAGCGCCGTAGACGATCCGCTCGGCGACGGATTTTTTGCCGTCGAGCATGATGTAGTTCATAAATTTGGTGAGATCGCGATCCCCGAATTTCGGGTCCGGATTGATCTCACGTTTTTCTGCGCGGTGACGACGAGACATGGACGTCTCTCCTACTTAGGACGCTTGGCGCCGTATTTGGAACGGCGTTGCTTGCGATCCTTGACGCCCTGGGTATCCAGAACGCCGCGAAGTATGTGATAGCGAACGCCGGGAAGATCCTTGACGCGACCGCCGCGAATGAGGACCACCGAGTGTTCCTGAAGATTATGCCCCTCGCCCGGGATATAGCTCACAACTTCATGACCATTGGTCAAACGCACCTTCGCGACCTTCCGCAAAGCCGAGTTCGGCTTCTTTGGGGTCGTCGTATAGACACGCGTGCAAACACCGCGACGCTGAGGGCAAGCCTGAAGAGCCGGCACCTTATTGCGCTTGGGCTTGTCCTTCCGCGGCTTGCGTATGAGCTGGTTGATTGTGGGCATCCCGCTCGTTTCCGTTTCTGATCTCAAGAAGCACGCCCCGCAAAACCCAAGGGCCTTGCTGGACGCAAACAAAGACCCCGACGTCCGGGCCAGGGCCCGCACGGCGGCGTCAGGGGTTTTACGTTACCGTGGATGACGTCTAACCGCGTGGGTTACAGCTCATCCTCAAAACGAGGCCGGAAACTACGCACGCGACTCGGAAACGTCAAGCGCTGGTTCACACTTTTTGTGAGCCCTGCACGGTAAACAACGGCTCACAAAAAAGGGCCGCCGAACAAACGGCGACCCTTGATTGATGGTTCTTGTTCGAAAACCTAGCCAGCATTGGCCTCGGCACTGGATGCAGCCGCATTTTCGGCGGCGGCGGCCTCGGCGATTTCGCTCGGCAGTCCCTCGGATTCAACAGCAGTCTGGCGATCCGCGAGCATGACATCGTCACGCGCATCGGCGACCCGCTGATACAGGCGCATCATGGCGCCCGTCCCGGCCGGAATCAGACGTCCGACGATGACGTTCTCCTTCAGGCCTTCGAGCGTGTCTTCCTTGCCCTGTACAGCCGCCTCTGTGAGGACGCGGGTGGTTTCCTGGAAGGAAGCCGCAGAGATGAAGGACCGCGTCTGCAGCGACGCCTTGGTGATCCCGAGCAGCACTGGCTCACCGGTGGCAATACGCTTGCCCTCGGCCTCCAGTCGCTCGTTATTCTCAATGAACTCGATCTTGTCGACCTGTTCGGCCGCCAGATAGGCACTGTCACCAGGATCCTTGACCTCGATCTTCTGCAGCATCTGCCGGACAATGACTTCGATATGCTTGTCATTAATCGGCACGCCCTGCAGGCGATAGACTTCCTGGATCTCGTCGATCAAGTATTCGGCCAGAGCCGAGACGCCCAGAATAGCGAGAATATCGTGCGGCGCCGGGTGACCGTCGAGCAGATATTCGCCCTTCTGGATGAAATCGTTTTCCTGGACCGTGAGGTGTTTGCCCTTCGGCACCAGGTATTCGACCTTTTCCTGATCATCGCCTTCGGGAACGATGGCGATGCGGCGCTTGTTCTTGTAGTCGCGGCCGAACTCGACCCGTCCACTGATCTCCGCGATGACCGCGTGATCCTTCGGACGGCGGGCTTCGAACAGCTCGGCAACCCGCGGCAGACCGCCGGTGATGTCGCGCGTCTTGGCACCTTCGGTCGGGATCCGGGCGACGATATCGCCTGGACGGACCGTGTCGCCGGAATTGACCGAGAGAATCGCACCCACGGCGAGCATATAGCTGGCCATCGAACCGGTCGGCAGCTGGATCGGCTCGCCCTTCTCGTCCTGGATGACGATGGCAGGCTGAAGCGCATTGGCCTTGGCACTGCCGCGCCAGTCGATGATCACCTTGGAGGCGATACCGGTGGCTTCGTCGGTTTCTTCCTTGACCGAAACGCCTTCGGCGATGTCGACCAAGCGAACCGTGCCGCCCACTTCCGAAACGATCGGTGCGGTGTAGGGATCCCACTCGGCGAGACGCTGACCACGATCGGCCTTGTCGCCTTCCTTGACCTTCAGCTTGGTGCCGTAGGTCAGCTTGTAGGACTCGCGTTCCTTGCCTTCGGTATCAGCGATCGCGACCTGCATATTGCGGCTCATGACGATCAGATCGCCTTCCGCATTGGCGACGATAGCCGGGTTTTTGAACACAACCTTGCCCGGGTGGGTCGCTTCGATGAAGGACTGTTCCGACACCTGTGCGGTACCACCAATGTGGAAGGTCCGCATGGTCAGCTGGGTACCCGGCTCACCAATTGATTGCGCTGCAATGACGCCGACGGCTTCACCGATATTGACGCGCGTTCCGCGGGCCAAGTCACGGCCATAACAGGTAGCGCAGACGCCGACCCGGGTTTCGCAGGTCAGCGGCGAGCGCGCGAACACGCTCTGGACGCCGGCCGTGTCGATCTCGACCGCAAGGTCTTCGTCGACATAGCTGTCGGCTGGGCAGATGGTCTCGCCGGTTGCCGGGTGGATAATCGCCTCGGCCGTGGTGCGACCGAGAATGCGCTGCTCGAGCGAGACGACAATATCACCGCCATCAACCACAGCATCGATCTGGAAGCCTTGCGATGTGCCGCAATCTTCTTCCGTGACGATACAATCCTGGGCGACGTCAACGAGACGGCGGGTCAGATAACCCGAGTTTGCCGTTTTCAGTGCCGTATCGGCCAGACCCTTTCGGGCGCCGTGGGTGGAGTTGAAGTATTCAAGGACGGTCAGGCCTTCCTTGAAGTTCGAGATGATCGGCGTCTCGATGATCTCGCCCGACGGCTTGGCCATCAGGCCGCGCATGCCGGCGAGCTGCTTCATCTGGTTCTTCGAACCACGCGCGCCGGAGTGAGCCATCATATAGACCGAATTGACTTCCGACATCCGGCCATCTTCCCCGACATAAGTCTGGGAGATCGCGTCCATCATCGCATCGGCGACGGCGTCGGTGCACTTGGCCCAGGCATCGACAACCTTGTTATACTTCTCACCCTTGGTGATCAGACCGTCGACATATTGCTGCTCGTAATCGGAGACCAGCTTGCGGGTATTGCCGACCAGCACGGCCTTGGCGTCAGGAACGAGCATGTCGTCCTTGCCGAAGGAAATGCCGGCACGCGCCGCTTCCTTGAAGCCGAGCGCCATGATGTGGTCGCAAAAGATGACCGTCGCCTTCTGGCCGCAATGGCGATAGACGTGGTCGATCAGCGCGCCGATGGCCTTCTTGGTGAGGATTTCACCCAAGAGGTCAGGCTGCATTTTCTCGTGCTTGGGCAACAAGTCGATGACCATTTTGCGGCCCGGCGTGGTTTCAATCACGCGGGTCACTTCATTGCCTTCGGCATCAATGCCTTCCCAGCGCGCCTTGATCTTGGAGTGCAGGGACACGAAACCGGCGTCGAGCGCCGCTTCCATCTCGGCGCGGGTCGCGAAGGCCATGCCCTCACCCGGCTCACCATCATTGGCGATCGAGAGATAATACAGGCCCAGAACGATATCCTGGGACGGCACGATGATCGGCTTGCCATTGGCAGGCGAGAGGATGTTGTTGGTCGACATCATCAGCGTGCGCGCTTCCAGCTGGGCTTCCAGCGAAAGCGGCACGTGCACGGCCATCTGGTCGCCGTCGAAATCGGCGTTGAATGCAGCGCAGACCAGCGGATGCAGCTGGATGGCCTTGCCCTCGATCAGTTTCGGTTCAAACGCCTGGATGCCGAGACGGTGCAGCGTTGGCGCACGGTTGAGCATGACCGGGTGTTCGCGAATGACCTCGTCGAGCACGTCCCAGACTTCGGGACGTTCCTTTTCGACCAGCTTCTTCGATTGCTTGACCGTGCCGGACAGACCCTTGGCGTCGAGACGCGCATAGATGAAGGGCTTGAACAGCTCGAGCGCCATCTTCTTCGGCAGACCACACTGGTGCAGCTTCAGATCCGGACCAACGACGATGACCGAACGGCCGGAATAGTCGACGCGCTTGCCGAGCAGATTCTGGCGGAAACGGCCCTGCTTGCCCTTCAGCATGTCGGACAGCGATTTCAGCGGCCGCTTATTGGCACCGGTGATGACGCGGCCACGACGACCATTATCGAACAGGGCGTCGACGGATTCCTGCAACATCCGCTTTTCATTGCGAATGATGATGTCGGGCGCGCGCAGTTCGATCAGGCGCTTGAGGCGATTATTGCGGTTGATGACGCGGCGATAGAGATCATTCAGATCGGAGGTCGCAAAGCGGCCGCCATCCAGAGGCACCAGCGGGCGCAGCTCCGGCGGAATGACCGGGATCACGGTCATGATCATCCACTCGGGACGATTGCCGGAGGTCATGAAGCTTTCCATCAGCTTGAGGCGTTTGGCGTACTTCTTGAGCTTCAGCTCCGAACCGGTTTCCTTCATGTCGATGCGAACTTTTTCGCATTCGCCAGCCAGGTCCATATTGATCAGGATTTCGCGCACCGCTTCAGCGCCGATGCCGGCGGTGAAAGCGTCTTCGCCATACTCGTCCTGCGCTTCCATATATTCTTCTTCGGAGAGAAGCTGGAAGGGCTGGAGCGGAGTCAGACCGGGCTCGATGACGACGTAGTTCTCAAAATAGAGAACCCGTTCAACATCCTTCAAAGCCATGTCGAGGATCATCGAGATCCGCGATGGCAGGGATTTCAGAAACCAGATATGCGCCACGGGTGCAGCCAGCTCGATATGGCCCATGCGCTCGCGCCGGACGCGCGCCAGGGTCACTTCAACGCCGCACTTCTCGCAGACGATACCTTTGTACTTGATGCGCTTATATTTACCGCACAGGCATTCGTAATCCTTCACAGGGCCAAAAATGCGGGCGCAGAACAGACCGTCGCGCTCCGGCTTGAAGGTGCGGTAATTGATGGTTTCCGGCTTTTTCACTTCGCCAAAGGACCAGGAGTGAATTTTCTCCGGGCTGGCAAGGGCAATCCGGATCCGGTCGAAGGCTGGGCCTTCAGCTGCCGGATTAAAGATGTTCATGACATCATGGTTCATGTCGGCGTCTCCCAAAAGGGTAAACGGGACGGGCCCAGAGCCCGCCCCGCGTATTGATTGCAGCCTTAGCCGTTCTTCAGTTCGACGTTGAGGCCAAGCGAACGCATTTCCTTGACCAGCACGTTGAAGCTTTCCGGAATGCCGGCTTCGAATGTGTCGTCGCCGCGGACAATGGCTTCATAGACCTTGGTCCGGCCAGCCACGTCATCCGACTTCACCGTCAGCATTTCCTGCAGCGTATAGGCAGCGCCGTACGCTTCGAGCGCCCACACTTCCATCTCGCCGAAGCGCTGACCACCGAACTGTGCCTTGCCGCCCAGCGGTTGCTGGGTCACGAGGCTGTATGGCCCGATGGAACGGGCGTGGATCTTGTCGTCCACCAGGTGGTGCAGTTTGAGCAGGTGTTTGACACCGACCGTAACCTTGCGGCGGAAACGCTCACCCGTACGGCCGTCATGCAGCGTCACCTGACCGGACGGGTCGAGACCCGCCTTGACCAGCATGGCTGTCACATCGGCTTCACGGGCACCGTCGAAGACCGGAGTTGCGAAGGGAACGCCGAGCTTGAGGTTTTGGCTCAGTTCGGCAATGCCCTCATCGCTCTCCGGCAGCTCGGCATCTTCGCCATAGACACGCTTGAGCTCGATTTTGAGCGCTTCGATCTTGCCATCGCGCTTATAGGCCTCGTAGGCCTCGCCGATCTGAACGCCCAGACCACGGCTGGCCCAGCCAAGGTGAGTTTCCAGAATCTGCCCGACATTCATCCGGCTTGGCACGCCAAGCGGGTTGAGCACGATATCAACGGCATCACCGTTTTCCAGGAAGGGCATGTCCTCGATCGGATTGATCTTGGAGATAACACCCTTATTGCCGTGACGGCCGGCCATTTTGTCGCCGGGCTGAAGCTTGCGCTTCACAGCCACGAAGACCTTGACCATTTTCATCACGCCTGGCGGCATTTCATCGCCGCGTTGCAGCTTGTCGACCTTGTCTTCGAAGCGGCGATCAAGACGGGCACGGCTGTCATCGAACTGCTTTTGCAGAGCTTCGACTTCGGCCATCGCCTTTTCGTCGTCGAGACCGATACGCCACCACTGGGAGCGCGGGGTTTCGTCGAGCGATTCCTGAGTCACCTTGCCTTTGGGGAAGCCACGCGGTCCGGAAACCGAGGTCTGGCCCAAAAGCACTTCGCCGAAGCGCTGGTAGATATTGCGCTCAAGAATGGTGAGCTCGTCATCACGGTCAGTGCCGAGACGTTCAATCTCTTCACGCTCGATCGAAATCGCGCGCTCATCCTTGTCGACGCCGTGTCGGTTGAAGACCCGCACTTCCACCACGGTGCCTGTGGCACCCGATGGCATGCGCAGGGACGTGTCGCGCACGTCAGACGCTTTTTCACCGAAGATGGCGCGCAGAAGCTTTTCTTCCGGCGTCATCGGGCTTTCGCCCTTCGGGGTCACCTTGCCGACGAGAATATCGCCCGCGGCGACTTCAGCACCAACGGCGACAATGCCCGCTTCGTCGAGATTGCGCAGGGCTTCCTCGCCGACATTGGGAATGTCACGCGTGATTTCTTCCGGCCCGAGCTTGGTATCGCGGGCAGCGACTTCAAACTCTTCGAGATGGATCGATGTGAAGACATCGTCGCGCACAATGCGCTCGGAGATCAGGATCGAATCCTCGAAGTTGTAGCCATTCCACGGCATGAAGGCGACGACCACATTGCGGCCAAGCGCCAGCTCACCGAGATCCGTCGATGGACCGTCAGCGATGATATCGCCGGTGATCACTTCATCGCCCACACGCACGATCGGGCGCTGGTTGATACAGGTCGACTGATTGGAACGCTGGAATTTGGACAGGCGGTAAATGTCGACGCCCGATTTGGCGGCATCGAGATCTTCGGTTGCCCGGATCACGATACGCGTCGCATCGACCTGCTCGACCACACCAGCCCGGCGGGCCGCAACGGCAGCACCGGAATCGCGAGCCACGATGGCTTCCATCCCGGTCCCGACCAGCGGCGCTTCCGCCTTCACCAGCGGCACGGCCTGACGCTGCATGTTCGAGCCCATCAAGGCGCGATTGGCGTCATTGTTTTCGAGGAAGGGAATCAACGCCGCCGCGACCGAAACAACCTGTTTCGGCGAGACGTCGATATAATTCACCTCATCGCGCGGCACCAAGGTCACGTCGCCGGCAACGCGGCAATTGACGAACTCATTGTCGAGCTCGCCGCTTTCCGTGATGTGGGCATTGGCCTGGGCAATCGCGTAGCGGGATTCCTGCATCGCCGAGAGATAATCGACCTGGTCCATCAACTTGCCGTTTTCGACGCGGCGATACGGGCTCTCGATGAAGCCGTATTTATTGACGCGGGCGAAAGTCGACAGCGAGTTGATCAGGCCGATATTCGGACCTTCAGGCGTTTCAATCGGGCAGATCCGGCCGTAGTGGGTCGGGTGCACGTCGCGGACTTCAAAGCCAGCCCGTTCACGCGTCAGACCGCCAGGCCCAAGCGCCGAGAGACGACGCTTGTGCGTCACTTCGGAGAGCGGGTTGGTCTGGTCCATGAATTGCGACAGCTGCGAGGAGCCGAAGAATTCACGCACCGCAGCGGCAGCCGGTTTGGCATTGACGAGATCGTGCGGCATGACGGTCTCGATATCGACCGAAGACATGCGTTCCTTGATCGCGCGCTCCATGCGGAGCAGGCCGATGCGGTACTGGTTTTCCATCAGCTCGCCGACCGAACGCACCCGGCGATTGCCGAGATTGTCGATATCGTCGATTTCGCCGCGACCATCGCGCAGACCAACCAGGGTCTTGAGCACGGCCAGAATGTCTTCCTTGCGCAGGGTGCGCATATCGTCCGGGGCATCGAGGTCGAGACGCATATTCATTTTGACCCGGCCAACGGCGGAGAGGTCATAGCGCTCTGAATCGAAAAACAGGCCCTGGAACATGGCTTCAGCGGTATCGGCCGTTGGCGGCTCGCCCGGCCGCATAACACGGTAGATGTCCACCAGCGCCTGCTCGCGGCTGTCATTCTTGTCGACGGCCAGAGTGGTGCGCATATACGGCCCGATGCCGGTCGCCGGATCGATGTCGAGGATGTTGAGTGCCTTGACGCCGGTCGTCTTGAGGATTTCCAGCACTTCTTCGGTCAGCTCGTCACCGGCTTCGACGAAGATCTCACCGGTATCCGTGTTAACCATGTCCTCGGCAATATAGCTGCCCAAGATGTCGGCATCGGAGACCAGCAGGAATTCGAGACCATCCTCGGCCAGCTTGTTGGCGGCGCGGGCAGAGATCTTCTTGCCGGCTTCGGCGATGATATCGCCGCTCTTGGCGTCGACCAAGTCGCGCGCGGGCTTGGTGCCGCGCCATCTTTCTTTTACGAAAGGAACGGTCCAGCCCTTCTTCGTGCTCTTGTAGCTGATGGTCTGGTAGAAGGTGGAGAGGATCTCCTCCTTGTCCATGCCCAGCGCATACAGCAACGTCGTCGCCGGCAATTTGCGGCGGCGGTCGAGGCGCATATGGACCACGTCCTTGGCATCGAATTCGAAGTCGAGCCAAGAGCCGCGGTAAGGAATGATACGGGCGGCAAACAGGAATTTGCCGGAGGTGTGGGTCTTGCCACGGTCATGATCAAAGAAGACGCCAGGCGAACGGTGCATCTGGGAGACGATCACGCGCTCGGTGCCGTTGACGATAAACGTGCCCTTGTCCGTCATGAGCGGAATATCGCCCATATAGACATCCTGTTCCTTGATGTCCTTGACCGAGCGGGCGCCGGTTTCTTCGTCCACATCAAACACGATGAGGCGCATTTTGACCTTGAGCGGTGCGGCATAGGTCATGTCGCGCTGCTGGCATTCTTCAGTATCGAACTTCGGCGTTTCGAATTCGTAGGACACGAAATCGAGCACGGCGCGATCAGCAAAATCCTTGACCGGGAAAACCGATTTGAAAACGGTCTGCAATCCGGTGTCCGGCCGCTCGCTGGCGCGCACGTCCTTCATCAGAAATTGCTCGTAGGAGCTTTTCTGAACTTCGATCAGATTCGGCATCGCAACGGTTTCCGGAATACGACCGAATGATTTGCGAATCCGCTTCTTGCCGGTGAACGATAGACCCATGTCGGCTCCCTTCGCAGACAGCACTGCGCGTCTGATGCGAGAAAAATTCCCGCGCTGCGTCGTTCCAAGGCCCCGATCAGGAATCGGAACCGATGGAGCGTCTCCCCTGGAACGGCAGTAGGGGGACGCCAATTCTCAAAGACGGTCTAACGGACGCGCAGGATTACCCCACGCGCCCGAGAGCACCGTACTCGATCACGCAGAAGCGTGATTATTTCAGCTCGACGGTCGCGCCGGCAGCTTCAAGCTTCGCTTTGATGTCGGCAGCTTCTGCCTTGCTCGCAGCTTCCTTGACAGCCTTTGGTGCGGCTTCGACGAGGTCCTTGGCTTCTTTCAGGCCGAGACCTGTGATCGCACGGACTTCTTTGATGACGTTGATCTTCTTGTCACCAGCCGCCATCAGCATGACGTCGAATTCGGTCTGCTCTTCAGCAGCCTCGGCAGGGCCGGCCGCAGGGCCAGAAGCCACAGCAACGGCAGCAGCCTTGATGCCTTTTTCTTCGAGAAGATCATTCAGTTCTTTGGCTTCCAGAATGGTCAGGGCCAAAAGTTGGTCGCAGAGTTTAGCTACATCAGCCATTTGTTCAATTCCTTGTAAAACGTTGGTTTGTCGGTTCGAATGCGGAGAATGACGTTATGCGGCGGCTTGTTCGCGGATCGCCTCGACGGCTCCCGCAAGACCTTGCCCCGGCGCCATAAGACGCTGGACCACCTGAGAGGCTTGACCCGTGAGACGGGCGGCAATGGTACCGATGAGTTCTTCACGCGACGGCATTTTGGAGAGTGCAGTGATGCCAGCGGCATCGAATACATTCTCTTCCATGAACCCGCCGAGAATGAGGAATTTCTCATTGGTCTTGGCGTAATCAACCACAACCTTCGGCGCCGAAACAAAGTCTTCCGAGTAAGCGACGGCGACCGGACCTGTAAACAGATCGGCAGCGCCCTCACCCGGCTGGCCTTGCAGAGCGATTTTGGCGAGGCGGTTACGCACCACCTTGAACGTGCCACCAACTTCACGAAGTTTGATGCGCAAGTTCGTCATTTCCGCAACGGTCATGCCCGAATACTGGGTCATAACCACGGATCCGCTACCGGCGAAGATGCTCTTCAGCTCTTCAACGGATGCTTCTTTTTGCGTGCGATCCATATGCGGCTCCCTAGTCTGAACCCCCCACCATGGGAGGCCCGTTGAAAACACCTCGATGCCACAACTCCCATCGCGGGAGCGGCCACTTCGCGGCGCTCTACTGTCCCAGGGCTCGAACCGATGGCCTTGAACAAGGCCGCAGGTATCTCGCTCTGTCTCACACAAGGCCTGGATTGGATTAAGGCCCGACGCGAACGCCGCACCCCTTGTGATCTCGGACAGGTGGGCCAAATCATGCACAACACGCACGATACTGGCCCGATCGGTCCGACCGGCTACAGCCAGTCGGACCAAAATTCAATACTCTTAAGCTGAAACGGCATCATTCGCGTCGATTTTGAGGCCAGGCCCCATCGTCGAGCTGATCCCGATACGCTTCAGATAAGTCCCTTTGGCACCGGCTGGCTTTGCCTTCATCACCGCATCGATAAGCGCGCGGACGTTTTCAGACAGCGCCGCTTCGGTGAAGCTCGCCTTGCCGACACCGGCATGAACGATCCCGGCCTTCTCGGCGCGGAACTCGACAGCGCCGCCCTTGGAGGCTTCGATCGCCTTGGTGACATCCATCGTGACGGTACCGACTTTCGGGTTCGGCATCATGCCACGAGGGCCGAGCACCTTACCGAGACGGCCGACGATCGGCATCATGTCCGGGGTCGCGATGACCTTGTCGAAATTGATGTTGCCGGCGAGGATCTGTTCCATCAGATCCTCGGCACCGACGACATCAGCACCGGCCTTGGTCGCTTCGTCGGCCTTGGGGCCACGGGCGAACACGGCGACGCGGACTGTGCGTCCGGTACCGTGTGGCAGATGACAGACGCCGCGGACCATTTGGTCGGCATGGCGCGGATCGACACCCAGATTGATCGCCAATTCTATGGTCTCATCGAATTTGGCTTTCGCATTGGTTTTGACGTGCTTGACAGCGGCGTCGACCGAATAGGCTTCTTCGCGCGAAAGACCTTCGCGCGCAGCGGCCAGACGTTTTCCCAGTTTCGCCATCGTTCTACTCCGTAACCTGCAGACCCATGGAACGGGCAGAACCGGCGATGATCTTGGTCGCCTGGTCGAGGTCGTTCGCGTTGAGGTCTTTCATTTTCTGTTCGGCAATGTCACGGCACTGGGACATTGAAACGGTACCGCCGGAGGTCAGGCCGGGCGTTGTGCTGCCCTTGGCGACCTTGGCGGCCTTCTTCAGAAAGAAGCTGGCCGGCGGTGATTTCGTGACGAATGTAAAGGACTTGTCGGAGAACACAGTGATGATCGTCGGGATTGGCATCCCTTTTTCCATCTCCTGGGTCTTCGCATTGAAGGCCTTACAGAATTCCATGATATTTACGCCGCGCTGACCCAGCGCCGGCCCGATGGGCGGCGACGGGTTAGCTGCCCCGGCGGGCACTTGCAGCTTGATATAGCCGGTGATCTTCTTGGCCATGTGTCCACTCCTTCAAATCGCGCAATTGGCGCTTCGTGGTTTCGCGGTACGGCCCGGCATGGTCTTGCCGCCGGCACCTCCCGCAATATTACGGATCAGTTGATTTTCGAAACCTGTCCGTATTCGAGTTCGACCGGCGTTGCCCGGCCGAAAATATTGATTGCCACCTTGAGGCGGGCATTCTCGTGATCGTCTTCTTCAACAACACCGTTGAAGCTGGCGAAGTGGCCGTCGATGACATTGACGGTCTCGCCGATCTGGTAGGTGACGGTCGGATGCGGACGCTCCGCGTCCTCGACCATCTGGCCCAGAATCCGCTTCACTTCGTTTTCAGAAACCGGCATCGGCTTATTGCCGGAGCCGAGAAAGCCAGTGACTTTTGGCGTGTTCTTCACGAGGTGATAGGCATCATCGGACATGAGCATCTTGACGAGCACATAGCCGGGAAAATATTTCCGCTCGGCATTGATCTTGCGGCCCTTGCGAACCTCCACAACTTCTTCTGTCGGGACGAGGATCTCTTCAAAGCGGTCCTCAAGCCCCTGAATTCTGGCTTCTGTGCGAATTGCGTCAGCGACCTTCTTCTCGAAGTTCGAATAGGCATGCACGATGTACCATTTGGCAGACATACAGCCTCCTCCTAAACGCCGGCGCCGAGAGCCAACAGGCTCTGGATCGTGAACTGGATGCCGAGGTCGACCATCCAGAAAAACAGAATCGCGATCGCGCTCAATATCACCACCAGAATGGTGGAGACGATGGTCTCCTGACGGCTCGTCCAGGTCACCTTGCGGGCTTCCTGACGGACCTGGGAGATATACTGGAACGGATTGACGCCCCGCTTCTTCGCGGCTGCACCGTCCTGTTTGGGCTTGGCTGGCACCTTATCGTTCCTGTTCCGCGTCATAGACTTCCATCTGGCCCCTGGGGACCGCCGTTTCAATCGCCCGAGTAGGACTATTTGCCGTCAGCGCGGCATGGCAGGGGCGGAGGGACTCGAACCCACGACCCTCGGTTTTGGAGACCGATGCTCTACCAACTGAGCTACACCCCTGTATCGCGCACGCGAACCAGCGTGGAAACATCACTGTCACCACACTGCAAGCGCAGCTCTCTACAACCTGCGACGCCATATGAAAACAGCTAAAACGCAGATGCGAGCGCTTTCGTTCCATGTCTCGCTGACAAGAGCGGCGGTATCGGCCGGGTCGCCACTGATGTCAAGCCGCCGCGCTCAGGGTCCAGGCCAGTGGCAGGTCGGCATCGACCGCCTCCAGGGCATGTGTTTCAACATTGCCGAGCCCGGCCCGCTCAAGCGTCGCAACAAGACCGCCAAGGTCTGCCTCGCTCTGCGCGGCCCCGCTCATCGATTCCATCCGCATTCGGAAGCCGGTCAGGTCGGCCTGATGAAAATCAAGCCATTGACTGGCCTGCTCCGGTGCGTAGGCCGCGTGGCGCGCACACAGGCCCGCAAAGTCGGCGAACACATGCTGTGCATGCTGGCATGCGGCACCTGGGGGCTGGCTGCCCAGACTGGTGTTGATCTGGCTGACACGGCGACCGAGCTCTGCCGCAGCGCGCTCAACCGCCTCAGGTGTGACCGCCCCGGCGTCGCCCAGCCTCTGCAAATCAAACAACGCCTTGCCCTGCTCAAACACTCCGCTCTCGCCAATCGCGGTGAGCAGGTCGAGGTCGCAGGCGCATTCCTGGTGGATCAATCCCTTGTCGTAATGCACCAGCGCCAGCAACCGCCCACCGTCGGCAACCAGCCGAGCCGCGCCTTCGAACGCCTCAAGCCCGGCATATTCGAGCCCACACTGACTGAGCACGCAATCGAACGAACCTGATGCATACGGCAACGCTCGGGCATCCGCCGCAGTCAAACAGGGATCAACCGGTAGATCCAGAGCGCCAAGCGCAGCCAGCGCGCCGCTCGAACAATCTGTGGCATGCATGTCCAACGCGCAGTCCGGATGGTCTTGCGAAATCGAAACGCATTGCCGCGTCACGGCGCCGTCACCGCAGGCCGCATCCAGCACCCGCATCCGCTTTCGCGTCTGAAACTCATCAGTCAGCTCGCGCTGCCAGAATTGTTGAAACGCAGCATTATGGCGCGCGCCACCGACAACGCGTTGCTCGCTGGCCCCGTCGAGGTCCCAATAATCGGACCACGCTGCGCGGGCCTGTCTTCCGGTGAGTGTCTGGATCATTGGACATGATCATGCAGCGGCAGGGAGGCGCATGCAAATTTGGCCCTCACCCGAAACCGCGACGGGCGGTCGGCGGCTCGCAAAAGGCGCGGCCAGGAGACCGGAACGCGCCGACCTCAAGCGGCCCTGGCGCTCAAGGTCCAGCCGATTGGCAAGGCAGCCCTGCCGGCACGCAAATGCCCTACCGACACAGCTGTAAGGCCAACACCGCGCAGCAGATTGGCGGTTACGCGGATCTGTTCGTCGTCCATGGCTGCGGCCAACATCGCCGCCATCCGTTTTGCAAACGCGCGCAGCTCGGCCTGCTGGGCATCGATCCAACCCACGGCGACACCAGGCCCATAAGCCGCCCGGCGCGCAAGCAGCATTGGAATGTCCTGCAGGAGGCGTTCGACATGGGAGCGGGCCATCCCGGCAGCGCAGGTCGATATCCGGTTTTCCATCACTCGTCGGGCCCGGTGAACCGAGCGGGTGAGGCGTTCCAGCGCTGTGCTCACACTCCGCCCCTGATCATGAATTTCCGCAAGCTTAAGGGTCAGCCGAGACAAGGTGAGTAATCCGACCCGCTCAAACTCCCGCAGAATGTCCAAATTGGCCAGGCAGTCGCGATAGATGGCTCCATCCCGGCGGTGAATAACAACGTGGAGCTCGCCGTCCGGCGCAAGCAGCCTTGCGGCCTCACGAAAGCCCTCAGGCCCGGCATATTCGAGGCCAAACTGGCTGACGACGAGCTCGAAGATATGATCGCGATAGGGCAATTGACGGGCATCCGCCGTGGTTCCGAAAATTCCCGTCCGGTCACGTCCAGTTGCGGCCAGCTTCACCGCGTCATGAGCGTAATCTGTGCAGTGGAGTTCGACATTTGGTCCACTGCCCCCCTCAAAGGCCGCCATCGCCTGAGCGGCAACTACACCCGCACCGCAGGCAATATCGAGCAGACGAACGGACGTCAGACGGCGTGGCTTGGGTTGGAAGACGGACTGCCAGTAGTCGGTCAAAACCGCGGCTGGCCCTTCTGAAGTCAGACACGAGTGAGCGCCGCCGGCGGGCCCGGTAGGGTGGGCCCAATAGCTGGACCAATCATCTGAAAGCGCTTCAACCATGACCGTAAGCCTATGGCTGCAACCCGGTCACGCCCTACTCAAATGCTCGTGCACAGCGACGGTGTTCGTTCAAAATTTCGTGTGAGCACCCACAAAGAAAAAGGGCGGCCCCGAAGGACCGCCCTTTCCCCATCAAACGCGTAAGCGTTGATTAGAAGCGCATCGTACCGCCAACAAAGAGGCGACGCCCCAGTGTTTCGTACGTCGCAGGCCAGGTATTGCCCTGCTCCGAAGCGGTCGAACCGATGGTTGGCACGTCCGTGTCGGTGAAGTTGGTCACGCCCAGGTTCACAGCGAAAGTATCGTTGATGTCCCACTGGAAGGTGACGTCGAAGTAGCTCGTTGCATCGATGTGATCGCTGAACGTGCTGACGATTGGCGCAGTGGAAGAGTCTGCTTCCACAGCACCGATATAGCGCCAGCGCAGCGAGGTCGTGAACGGACCGGTGTACCACGAGGTTTGCATCGTGTGCTTGTATTCCGGCGTAGGCTCGCCGCAATTCAGGCCATAGAAACCGGCACAAACGGTCACCGGCGACGTCGCCGAGTTGGTCGTGTCGGACGTGATGGTGTAGCCGCCATAATAGGTGACGGAGACATCACCAGGCAGACCCATCACACCAGCATCAAAGCCGTAATCGACCCGGAGATCGACGCCTTCGGCATCGAGCACGGCGGCGTTGATGTTGGTCAGGCCCGGCGTGAAGCCATTGGCTCCCATTTCACCGGTTGCCGGATTACGGCTTCCAGCCAGAGCCGCACAGGACGATGCAATGCCGGAAAGGTGGCATTCATCCAGCAGGGTCTGCAGCGGGATAGTCGTAATCGCGTCTTCGATCGAGATGTTATAGTAATCCAACGTCACCGTCAGACCATCGATCATGCTCGGCGTGACCACAACACCAACAGTGTAGGTGTCGGCCGTTTCCGCGCTCAGGTTCGGATTACCGCCGAACAAGGCTTCCATCTGGGCATTACCCTGGAAGTCTGCACCAAGCTGAGCAGCAGGAACGCCGGCAGCGGTACAAGTCGCATCGATGGTCGCTGGACCGTAGGAGCCATTGGCACCGCCGGCACATGGGTCAGTTGCACCCGGGAAACCATTGGTCAGTGGCGAGAACAGGTCACCAACGTTTGGAGCCCGCACAGCGCGGTTGAAGTTACCACGAACACGGAGCTGATCATTCACTTCCCAGCCAAGACCAACTGCGAAGGTCTCAGTGCGACCGACCGTGCTGTAATCCGACGAGCGGAAAGCAGCATTCAGGGCGAGCGACTGGATCATCGGACGATCTTCGATCAGTGGCAGTTCGACTTCTGTGAAGAATTCATAGACGTCGAATGAGCCGCCAACCGGGAGCGCCTGGTTGAAGCCGCGAACATCTGGCCCGAGAACCGAGTCAGGCAGCGAGTTGGCACTGGATTCACGATACTCGACACCCAAAACGAGGGCGAGTGGATCGTTCGCTGTAGGCAACTGAATGAACGGCAGGCTACCAGCCAAGGTAGCCATCGTCTGGAAGGCTTCCATGGTGTCGATCTGTGCACCGGTCTTCGAAATCGCGGCAACCGAAGCGGCCGACATGGCATCTGGGCCACCGAAGACGTTGGCATAAGCTGCAGTACAACCGCTTGCAATTGCGGTTGGACCGCCATCACAAAGCACACCGGCCTGAAGAGCAGACACGGAGAGATTGCCGGTCTGAATCTGGGACACGGCCGAACGCGAGTAGTTCGCGAAAGCGTCGTAGCTCCAGTTGTCGTTCAGATCGCCACGAGCACCGAAGACGGCCTGGAAGGAATTCGTGTCACGCAAAGAATTCCGCGTGCCGAACTCCTGGAAGCGACGGCTGATCCGGACAGTACCCGTGCCATCACCATTGTTGGAGCCTGCGTCAGCGACGATCAGGCCCAGCAAAGCTGGCGGCAGGTTCGGGTTGTCGAGATTGACCGTCAAGGTCACACCGGCAGGTGTTGGAGCGAGCTGGGAATCCACGACGTTATTGGCAAACACGCCACGGCCGTAGAACTCGAGGTGCTCATTGACTTCATAGGTTGCGAACGCAGAGATATTGTAGCGTTCCTGCGGCAGCTGCAGGTAATTCGACGGTGCGTAGTTATAGGTGTCGTTCGGGGAACCGCCAGAGCGATAACCACGGACAGCGCCACCTTCAACCCGGAAACCGGAACAGTTGCCAACGCAGTTTGCGTCGAATGCCGTCAGCTGCGCCTGGGTCAGACCGAAGCTGTTGGACGTGCCACCACGGATACGGGTACCCGGAATGTTGGACGAACCACCGTGGATGAAGCCATCAGCTTCATTGCCTGGACCTGGATCCCACAGAGTGAGGGACGAGAAGTCGCGATCACCTTGGAAGACGGATTCACGATTGGTGTAGCCCAGCGAAATGACAGCGTTACCGCGGCCATTGTCGAAATTGCCACCCATCGTGATCGAAACATTGCTGATGGTACCATCAAGGTCGCCAAGAGAAGTTTCGGTCGACGCATTGATTTCAACGCCTTCGAAGTCGTCCTTCATGATGAAGTTGACAACACCGGCAACAGCGTCGGAACCGTAAACAGCGGAAGCACCACCGGTCACGATATCGATGCTCTGAACCATGGCGGCCGGGATGTTGTTGAGGTCGACGACGTTGTTGACGCTCGAACCGACGAAGCGCTGACCATCAACCAGGACCAGGGTCCGGGTGGTGCCAAGGCCGCGAAGGCTGACCGTTGCCGTACCGTCACCTGGGTTGTTTGACGTGGCGTCAAACGCAGGAACAACTTGTGGCAGGGTGTTGATGAAGTCTTCTGTGTTGACGGTGTTCACAACAGCGAGTTGTTCAGCCGAAACATTTGTGACCGGGCTTGGTGCGATCGTATCGGTACGCTGAATGCGCGAACCGGTTACCGTAACCACGTCCTGATCTTGTGCCATTGCCGGGGCCACTACAGCCAAGCCGGAAATGAGCGTGCTTGCCATCAGGCAAGCCTTCAAAGAAGTGCGTCTCACTCTATATCCCTCCGAGTAAGGATTCTGAATTGGGAAGCACGCCCTGATTTTTCATCAAGTGGGACTCCCCCCTCTCAACGGGGCACACGATTCCCCGCCTTGCTGCCAAAATAGGCGCGCGCCTCTCCAAGGGTCAATGACACACCACCGTCATCACGCCGTGAGCCCGGCATTTCAAGCGCACTGTGGCGCAATTGCCTCATTCAACACGGGTTTGAGACGCATCGCCGCCGCTTGGCACACGCAGGAGGGGAAAGCTTGCCATCAGCTCGGTGGTTCGGGCGACAAAATTGCGCTGATCGGTGGGGCGGACGCAAAAACGGTCTTGCCGCCCCATCAAACCGAATCTGCATCAAAGGATTGAGGACAGACTCAGGCCGGAACCAGATCGAACGGCGCTGTTACCCGAATCTGATCGGATTCGAACGGTTCCACGCCGTGCCACATATAGGAGGGAAAAAAGACCGCCGCGCCAGGCTCCGGCTGGATATAGCGCTCAGCCGGAAGATCGACGCCGGCGATGCCGGATGCACCGAGCCGCAACCATCCGGCCCGCTCACCTGCCATCACGCTTTCGGGGACAGCGACGTAATAGGAGGCGCTGATCCAGCCGGCCGGGTGAATATGATCGACATGGCCACCACCGGAGCGCAGCCGCACCGACCAGGCGCCGGTCAGTTTCAACCCCGCGCGTTTGCGGCGCAGGAATGGGTGGTCAAGATCATCCGGCAGGCCAGCCACGAAGGCGCCGGCCTCGAGCTGCAGCGCTTGGGCGAGGTCGTGAATGACGCGGCTGTCCTGGTCCCAGAGCCGACCGGCCGATTGCGTCCCGCCAAACAGAGTCTGATCGAGTGGCTGCGCCTGGGTGCAGTGCAGTTGCTCGATCTCGGCTGCGAGCGCGGCGTTGAATGCCTCCAGCGACGCATAGCCTGGCGGCGTCGCGATGATCCGCTTCGCGGTAAAGCGGTCATAATCGTAAAATGAGCGATAGCGCTCATCCCCGTTCATCCGCCAGGCCAGTGCCTTCAGGGCGATATGCTTTTGCAGATGCGCCGCCGTTGGCTCTGCCTCCAGAAGAACGAGCGCCTCGTCGACTTCGCCGGCCGGTAACAGGGCCTCGACCAATTGATGCCGGATCGCAAAATCGGCTGCCGCCTCCCCGCCCCGTTCGACCGTTGCCCGATAAGCGGCGCGCAAATCCTCCAGCCCCGCATCGAGCTGACCCAGCTTGCTGCGCAACTCGCCACGCAGCGACCGCGCCCGCAAATTGGCCGGGTCCAGCGCCAGCGCCGCGCTCGTAGCCCGTTCTGCCTCACCAGGCTGGCCCGATCGCATCAGAATTTCGGCGCGCACCAAGTGCAGCCCGCCATCGGGCTGTTGCTGTAGCACACGCTCGATCAAGGCGGTCGACGCCCCGCCCTCACCCATTTCCCAAGCCAAGCTCGCTTGATCGCGATGGATATCGGCCCGCATCGGCGAGCACTGCAATGCCGCCAGATACCCCTGCCGCGCCGCATCGAACCGGCCCAGATTGCGCAGGCTGTTGGCCCGCTGGTAATGGGCGTCGGCGAGGCGTGGCGCGAGCGCGATGGCAAGGTCCAGATCAGCCAACGCCTCATCGAGACGGCCAAGCGTGCGGTACAGACAGCCGCGATTAATCCTGACATAGGCGGCGTCGGGTTGCGCTGCGATGGCGCGATCAAACCAGCCCAGCGCCGCGTCGAACGCTTCCTGCCCGACCAGGATATTTCCCAGCCCGTTCAGGCTGGCCACATGGTCGGGACGCTGCCTCAGCACCTCTCGATAGACCGCCGCCGCCGCATCAAGCTCGCCAGCCTCTGCCAGCACAACGGCGAGATTGAACCGCGCGTCGATAAAACCAGGCGCATGATCGATTGCGTCGCGATAGCTCGACGCAGCCAACTCGGGCCGGCCGGAGCGGCGATGCAGATTCCCCAAATTATTCAGCACGGCCTCGCGCTGAGGGTGCCGTAGCGCGGCCGTTTCCAGATCCGCTGCGCCATCTTGGAACCGGCCAAGCTTGCTGCGCGCCATACCGCGCAGATGCAAAGCCTCGACATCATCGGGACTGCGCTGCAGCATTGCTGTCAATTCGGCCTCGGCGCGGGCCGTTTCTCCCTGCTGCAGCCATTGCACAATCTGTTGCAGCGTCGCCGGCATTTAGCTGCTCCGTTCCCCGCCGCCGAACAGGCCGGCCAATATCGAGCCGATGCCACGCTTGGTACCGGTGTCTGTTACATCCTGCGCGTCGGCTTTTACGGCCGGCCCCCACCCGCTATCGCCCAACCATGCCCCGGTTTGCGGATCGACACCCAGATTGGCTATCGCATGATCGAACCCGGCCAGCTCATCGCCATAAACGGCAGTCGAATTGAGATGCGCGGTCGAGGCGGGCTGACGTACCTGAACCGAGCTGAACGTCATCACCGAGCGTTCCTGGAGATGGAAATCGAGGCAGCTCCGGCTCCAACCCAGTCCGGTCCGAGCGATCAGATAACGCAGCCTCGGTTCGAAATCGCTGACCAACTCCTCATACTGCACCGTCGTAAAGCGACGCCCCGTCTCCCAGTGCGCGCACAGCCGCGCCTGCTGAGCGTAATAATGAGCGATGTCCTCCAGATCATGCGCAAACGGCCATTGCTTCGAGAAATTGCGCCTGAAGATCGAAAACGCCGTCTCCACCGGTCGCCGCCGGATATGAATCACACGCGCTTCAGGAAACAATTGCCGGATCAGGCCGACAGCGAGGAAATTGGAGGGCTGTTTGTCGGTGACCCATTTCGCTTGGTCGAGGCCATATTCGGCATGCTGGGAAAAATACCGCGCCCGCCAGGCCATCCGTTGTAGCGTCGGAATTTCGCCACCCGACCAGCCGCTGCGTTGAGCCCAACCGAAAAACTCCTCCAGAATCAGGGGCAAGGTGTTCAATTCGCCGCCCGCCGCAACGTCCTCATGCGCCGCAATCGCGGCCTCGACCAAGGTCGTGCCAGACCGCGGCATTCCAACAATGAAGATCGGCCGGGCGATGTCGATGGCCGGCAGGGTCGCGAGCTCGGGTTCCTCAGCGAACATCGCCAACAGCGCCGCTGTGCGCGCTTCCTGGGCAGCCCTGTCATAGCCGCCAGTCACGGCGTGACCATGCTGGACCTTCTTAGTGGCATTGGCGCGTGACCAGGCTTCAAAGGCGGCCTGCGGCTGTTTACGACGATGCAGCGCATCGCCGAGCGCGAACAGGCCGATCGCCAGCCGGTCGGCCGGCAGGCCCGTTTGTTCGACGGCAAGACTGAGCGCCTCGAGCTCGCCATCGGATAGCTGGCCAGACGCGACTTCGCACAATTGGCCGTAGGCTTCCAAATGCCCCGGATCGATTGCGATGGTGCGGCGGCACAAAGCCTCGGCCTGCTCGATATGCCCGAGAAATGTATTCACCCGCGCCAGACCGAACGCGGCCTCCGCATTCTCCGGGTCCAGCGCCAGGGCTTGATCAAACAGGGCCTGCGCCCCGGGAATATCACGCGCGCCCAGCACCAGCCGCCCCAGCGCGGACCAATTGGCTGCGACGTCCGGATCGGCCTCGGCAACCGGACGGTAGATCCGCGCCGCACGCGCGTAATAGCCCAACTGACTCAGTGCCAACGCGTGGGCACTCAGCGCTTCATGATCACCGGGCGCCGCTGCGACCCAGGACTGGGCCAGCACTTCCATCGCAGCCCAATCGCCAGTCTGGCGTGCCAGCGCCGTGCGCAATCGCAACACATCGGGATGCCCGCGCAAACCGCCCTGCTCGGCGATATCGAGCGCCGCGCGTGTCGCCGGGACGTCAGCCAATTCAACGCAGGCGCCAGCCAGGCGCAGCGCGATCTGTGGCCGTGCCGGATGGTTTGGATCGGCCTTGAGTGCCTTTTGCAACGCATCGGCAGCGGTAGCGAAATCGCCCGCCCGTCCGGCCAGGTCACCCAGTCGGCCGCAGACATCGAACCGGTCCGGGCCCAGCCGCACCGCCTCGACGGCCGAGTCCAGAGCCTTCTCGTCCTGACCGAGAATTTCCCATTGGATCGAGCGGTAAAGGTGTAATTGCGGCAAATCGGGATTGGACGCCTCAGCCTTGTCGAGCCAGGCTTGGCCTGCCTCGATCGCACCGGATTCCAGATCGCAGACGCCGAGCAGGCACATCGCCGCAGCATTGGCCGGGTCGCGCGCAAACACATCATGACAACTCAGCCGGGCCGCATCAAACTGGTCGGAGAGGCGTTGCTGGTTGGCGCGCTCAAGCAGGGTGTCAATTTCCCCGGTCGGGCCGGTATTGGCTGTCTGTGTCATGACTGTGACGTCCCGTTGGCAGCCCATCGATGCGCCATACTTACCGCGTTAGACCAGACGCGTGAACGCCGGTTTGCACACCGCACCCGCCAGCAGCACCGACAAGAAAGGTGCCCAAGAAAAAGGGCGACCCGCATCGCGGATCGCCCTCTTCATTCAACTTGCGTTGAAAGCTTACTCGACGATTTTCGAGACGACGCCGGCACCAACGGTGCGGCC
>TARA_R110002051_G_scaffold10001_4_pt1 | contig 25193 bp, 21 predicted proteins | sample TARA_R110002051 | Tara Oceans TARA_R110002051 (sample SAMEA4397023) | marine metagenome | biome: Polar Biome; feature: [MES] marine water layer (ENVO:01000295) within the mesopelagic zone...; material: water (ENVO:00002006), including particulate matter (ENVO:01000060) such as......
TATTTTCTGACCCTTAGGGAAGAAAATAATTAGACCCCTTTAAACCAATTTTGAAAATGCTCTCCCAAAAATGGAATTTCCTTTTTTTCACCGGCCAAAGCTCCAACAAGTCCCATTACCCAAAGGAATACGATAAATATAGAGATGATCCAAGTAATAAATGAAGGCATCCCGATGTAGTCTAAAACACTATTACCAAGAGCTAATAAACACAGTCCGATCATATTGCGAATGTGATAGCTTGCTAAGTCAGTTTTTTCTGAGCTATTCATAACGAAAGCGATAATAAGACCAACAATAGTCATATATGCGATGATTGCCGTGGTTTTTCCGTCGGGAGTGGTATTCTTCATAATAGCAGCCTTAGGTGGTTATAATTCGTTTACCTAAAGATACTATTTTTATTTTTCGGGAAGAAAACTATTTAGGGCTTGAAAACATTTTTTGGTAGAAAGGACCAACTACTGGTAGTTCCCACATTTTGCCTTGAAAAGCTCCGATAATACCATAAAGCCACAGCACAAAAAACAATACAAGGAATCCATAAGATGCCGCGGGAATATTCAACATACTAAGCGGAATCATTATTAGAAAATAACTAAGCGTTAGCCCTAATGATTGACGTATATGAAAAGCTGCAAAAGGGTTTTTAGGTTCATTATTCATGAAATAAGCAATAATAAGGCCTATAAAAGTAAAGTAGCTAAGTGCCGCTGCTGGTTTCCCTAAGTATACTGTTTCTTCGTTCATTAGTCGTTGATAATACGTTGGTTATTTGCAATTACTCCCACCACAGTTCCTTTGAGTTTAGCATTTAAGAAAGCTGCATTTTTGGATTTTGAATGGATATCGCTTTCGACAAAAGAATTACTTCCCTTAGTTTCAAACAGGGTGAGGTTGGCAGCAACTCCTTCGGCAATAGAGGATGATTCCTGTGTGAATCGTTTTCGACCCGCTGTGAGTAAGCTTACGGCCTTTTTGGCACTTACTAGCGTGAGTAAGGCACCAAAGCAGGCTTCCTGTGCTATAGTACCATAGGCAGCATTGTCGAATTCTACATGCTTTTGTTCGATGTCTAGCGGATTGTGGTCACTAGTCACCATGTCTATAGTGCCATCTTTGATAGCTGCTATTAAGGCTTCCACATCTTCGGCAGGGCGGAGTGGTGGCATAACCTTATAATTTGTATCAAAGTCGGTTAAAACTTCATCTGTGAAAAATAGATTGTGAATCGCTACACTACAACTTACATCCAAACCTTTTGCTTTGGCTGTTTTGATTAGCTCGACAGAAGCTGCTGTTGAAATGGTAGGAATATGAAGTTTGCCTCCAGCGTACTCTAAGATATGTAAGTCCCTAGCGACTTGTAAACTTTCGGCGATGCTCGGGATTCCTTTGATACCTATTCCTGTGCTCACGATACCTTCATGTACTTTTCCTTTGCCAGCAATCTGTAATTCTTGAGGAAATGATAGGACAAGGCCGTCAAAGCCTTGGGTATATTGTAATGCTATTTTCAGCAAATTTGGATTGGTAATTGGTTTTTGATAATCTCCAAAAGCCACAGCCCCCGATTGCTGCATATCATATAACTCGGCGAGATCTACACTTTCGCAATTTCGCGTAAGCGCACCTATAGGAAAAATAGTGGTCGCTGCTCCTTCTGCTCGTCTTAAGACAAAGGCTATATCAGAACTTGTATCGAGTACAGGGTTGGTATTTGGGTTTAATGCGACGCCAGTAAATCCTGATCTGGCGGCTACATTTAGGCCGTTGACAATAGTCTCACGTTCTTCAAATCCGGGTTCTCCCATCGAAACACTGCTATCAAACCAGCCTTGAGAAATATGTAAATCCTTTGCTGTGATCACTTTTTCACCTTTGGCAGGTGATAGGTCAGTTGCAATTTCTGTGATAATTCCGCTCTTAATACGAAGATCAACGGTTTCCCCATGATAAGTACTCTGGGCATCAATAACGGTAGCAGCTTTTATGAGTGCATTCATTTAAAAAATTTTAGAATGAGCATTTCCATGAGCAGGAAGATTATGGCAAAAATAACAAACCATTTCCAAAGTGACTGTACATCATCTGCTTCTTTCAAGGAATCAAATAATGAGCTCACCGAACTACTATACATGAGCCCTTCTATCGGTTCAAGGCGTTGATAACGAAGGCTACTTTCGCTACGATCATAATTGTAGCTAATTTGCTGCGCAATGCTATCGAGGCTTTTAATATTATAAATACCCGCTTTAGCAGGCAATTCAGTCGTGGTGATGGTCACTTTATTTCCAAATGTCTGTTGTAATGGAATTAAAGATTGCTCTGTCCCCACCTCATTTAACGATAAAATAGCATCGTTTTGAAGCTTGATAGGGATATCAAAAATATTGGTACGCCCCGTATTAAAATACAATTGAGGCACCATTAAACTTTGTTTTCCGATCTTATAAAGTGTAGGTACTATAAGGGGTGAGTTGGTAAAATTAGAGTTTTTAGCATTGAGGGCGCCAGCAAAAACATAGACAGCATTTGTTACTCCCAAAAAGGTAGACCCATCTTCAAAAGAAAGCACTTTTTCGCCTTGAGCTATAGAAAAACCGCTATTCACAGAAGGGTATTGGAAATTTTTAATCTTGTTTTCAAAGACATCACTAAATAGTGGATGATCGTAATTAATGTTGGTTACAAGCCGTTCTTTGTTAGTGAGATTGCCAAGCTGCATCCCACTCACAGCGCCAACTAAACTAGAATAATCATTGGCCGAATTGGGATCATCTGATGGAATCACTAGGACACTACCGCCGCGCTGCGTAAATGCTCTTACCGCATTTGACAAAGCTGCCGATGGATTTTTCACTTCATTGAGAATAATGAGATTGTAATCGTCGATACTGCTAAAATCTAGATTTCTAGAAAGAACGCTAGCATATACAAAATCAGGAGCACGAAATACACGAGCCAGGAAGTTATCATCTGCATCATTAATGCTCAGTACTTTGGCAGGTAAGCTTGCGTTGACGTTAAAGAAAAGCGTGTTGTCGTAAGTTAAGGATGGGTCATCAATAACTATACGGCCTTCAATATTACCTTGGGTAGTTACCTCAAAATCAACATTGGTGGTTGCACTTTCGTCAAAGGCAGCGGTCCCTTTGGCGAGCAGCAAATCCTTATTGAAAATAGACACAGGAACATTGGTTTCTTGAATGTCGGTTGCGGTTAAACTCGCTGTTAGAACAACACTATTTGCTTTGGAAGCACTGACATATATACTATCAATCGAAATATTCTTTTGAGTTTCTGCAGTTAATTGCACCAGAAAAGTGCTCAGCGCCTCATCCTTGGTAAATGCTTGTTGGCCCTTATCCTGAAAATCAGAGATAACGATCAAGCGTTTTTCGGTGGATGGATCTTTTGAAAAGGCTTTTTTCGCTTTTAGCGAAATTGCGGTGGGTGGCAATTGCTCTGAACTATAAGGGATTTGTAATAAACTATTTCTAGCTCCTTTAACGCTAATGTCTTTATAGCTATCTGTATTGGTGAGCAAAGTAAACTTAGTATCTTCTGGAATATGAGTAATAAGATCTTGGATGCTCTGATTTAACAAGGGGCCTGATTTTCCTTTGGACTGCATGCTAAAGGAATTGTCAAGGTAAATCACAGTCTCCTTGGCCTTGGTTGCCACATCACTTTGGGTCATATACGGTTGTGCAAATGCGAGAACAATCATCGCAAGGGCAGCCATTCTTGTAAGAAGGACCAACCATTTTTTTATAGTATTACTTTTACGAGTTTGGAGGTTGACTTTCTTGAGGAAAGCGACATTGGTAAAAGCTTCTTTTTTAAATTTTCGTAATTGGAAAAGGTGAACAAGAATGGGAATAATGAGTAATAGAAGGGCGTACAGAAGTTCGGGATGTCTAAACTGCATTCTTGTTGTAAGATTTCCTCAAAAATAAGAAAAAAGACATTGGTAGCATTACATTTAGCACTTCTTTAAAACTTTTCAAAAGCACCCAGACCAAACAAGGCAAAGTCGTACTTTACGGGATCCGAAGCATCCATTTTACGTAAGGCGGTATCTAGTTCTAACAAAGTTTTTGCATCATTTTGCTTTCGCGAAAGTAGACCTAATTTTCGGGCGACATTTCCAGTATGAACATCGAGCGGACAGGACAAGAGGGAAGGAGAAATGCTCTTCCAGATGCCAAAGTCTACACCTGCAGCGCCGTCACGAACCATCCAGCGCAGAAACATATTAATGCGTTTTGCCGCCGAACCTTTCAATGGATCACTCAAATGTTTGTGAGTTCGCTGCAGGTGTTCAACTTCGAGCATATGATATTTAAAACCCGAAATAGCAGCTTGTAAACTATCAATAGTACTTCCTGAGGCAAATACCTTCTCTAATCCGCCATGGTGAATATAAATATGCTGCAAGCCCCGAATAAAGGTGTCGAGGTCTAATGAATTAAATGTGCGATGTACAAAACCTTCAAATAAATGAGTTTGCTCAGGAGAATAATTCATGACAAAATCATGCGGAGTGTTCCCCATGATTTCCATCAATTTGTTAGCATTGGTGATGATACTTTTTCGATTACCCCAAGAAATGGTGGCAGTTAAGAATGCAGAGATTTCAATATCTTCCTTGATTGTAAATCGATGTGGAATTTGAATAGGGTCATGTGGAATAAAATCGGGCGTTTCATACTGAATAGCCTTTTCGTCGAGAAATGATTTTAATTCGCTTTTTTTCATGATGTCTACCTACTGTTATGGGTTTGCAACGAAGGCTCCGTCTTTCATCAGGAGTTTGCGATCGGCCATATTAGCAAGTTCTTGGTTGTGAGTAACAATTACGAAGGTTTGACCAAATTGATCTCTCAATTGGAAGAACAATTTATGGAGATGTTCAGCACTTTCGGTATCTAGGTTTCCTGAAGGTTCATCTGCAAGTATAAGTGAAGGATTATTTACCAAAGCTCTAGCAACGGCGACACGTTGTTGTTCACCTCCAGAAAGTTCGTTAGGCTTATGATGAATACGTTCTCCTAGGCCTAGAAATTCTAATAATTCTATGGCTCTTTTTTCAGCAGCAGCTTTAGGGGTTTTGGCAATGAATGCTGGGATGCACACATTTTCCATAGCTGTAAACTCAGGTAAGAGTTGGTGAAACTGAAAAATAAATCCGATGTGTTGGTTGCGAAATTTACTCAGCGCCTTTTGTTTCATTCCAGAAACTATAACGCCATTAATTTCTAATTGTCCAGAATCTGCATCAGGGAGATCTAAGGTGCCTAAAATTTGGAGGAGGGTAGTTTTTCCAGCCCCACTTGGTCCTACTATAGAAACAACTTCTCCTTTTTTTACATGCAAGGAAACGTCCTTTAATACTTTTAAGTCACCGTAATGTTTTGTGATGTTTGAAGCCTGAACCATAAACGAGTTTTACGTTGTGAAAATACTACAATCTCTTTGAGAAGACAATGCTTAGCCCGCTTTATTAAAAAGGCTTCGCACATTATTAAAGTCGATAAAATAAGTAATCCGCAATGAAATAGTATGCTGAATAGGCTGCTCAAATAGATTTCCAAGACTTTCAGTATAGCCTAAACTAGAGAGGTCGTCACTATTAAAAATCTGATTGCGGTATAGGAGAGAGGCTTCACTTCCAGGGGCAAATCGCCAGCGAAAGCTTAAATCTAAATTCCAGATATTGAAGTTGGTGTTAGGATCTCTACGTTCCGCCAAATCATAATCAGTTTCTGTTCTTGTTCCGTTTTGATTAAGAATATAAAAGGTGTTACTGCTATAATCTGCCGTACTCCAAAAGTTTCTAAATCGCAGATTAATGGCTTTAAATGAATCAAAATTATAACTCAAATCTAAGCTGTTTTCGAAGGTTGTGATATCACGAAGTCCTAAAAATACCTCGGTATCTGTATTATCAACCCAGCCAAAATTCTTTAAGCGTGTTGAATATTCGGTTGTGAAGACCAAGAGAAATTTATCAGAAAAACGAAACCGAGGAGAAACTTCCAATTCATAGTTGGTTTGATCTTGATTTCCAAACCATTTATTATAACCGTATTTCACGTCAAAGGCTAGTTTTTTACGGTAATCGGTTGATACAAATCCTCCTGTTCCGATACGCGGCTCAAAAATTACATACCTACCAGCAAGACGAGGTTCAAAGTAATCCCTACGCTCTCCACCAGCAAAGAAATCAAAACCAAATGCCAATCTGCTCTTTAAAACAAGGAAGGCATCAATGAAGGCTGTATTATCTGTTTGAACATCTGGCTGATACAATCTTCGATGTCTAAGTCTAAGATTAACTCTATACTTATTAAAGATCGCTGTGGGTTGAAAAATCTCATAGGATGCACCAACAGAGTAATTATTAAAATTATTTCGATTATTTAGTCCAAGATCATTGATATTAAAAGTTGTGTTAGCGAGATCATGTCCTAGTCTATATCTAAAGTTGCCTTTTGTTTTAAAAACATCTAATTCAGATCGGAATCCTGTTACTAATTCTCCTGGAAAACTGACATTGCTCACTATTGCCTTTCCTGACGCAGTATAACTATTTTCTTTGTTGGCAAGATTGAAGGCTAAGGCTGTAACATTGGCGTCTCTATTGTTACTACCATTTCGAGTAACATTGGTGTTAATTACAGAGATGGATGAGTTTTGATTGAATTGCTGATCTAAGACAAAAACATTGTAGTTGGTTAAAGGTTCCAGTTCTACCTGACGTCTTTCTCCTGTAATGGTATCTCGAATGTCGGCAAAGGATCGTTCAGTGATAGAATTGAGAAAGCCAACACCTAAATTATCCTTGGTGCGGCCCGAGATCTTTACAGAATTGAGGAGATTAACCTTTGAAGGGTAGGCCTCCACTTCCTCGGTATCTGAAAGCTCTCCCACATCACCCGTTGGGGCATTACCAATACGTCTTGAAAAGAAAATACCTCCCTTTCTAAAAAGGTCAACCCCTTCAGTAAAAAAGGCTCTATTTTCTCCAAAAGTCTGTTCAAAAGGACCGAGATTGAGACGTACATTATCAAAGGTGACTTGGCCAAAATCTGGAATCAATTGGGCATCTAAAGTAAAACTATCACTCAAACCGTATTTTAAATCTAGTCCTCCAGAAAAATCAGTGGCACTCTCTCCATCTACAACAGAGTATACGCTTTGCGCGAAAGGGAAAAAAGTCAATCGTACTGGTGGATCAATATCGCTAACTCCGGTTATCAGTCCGTTGTATTGTGTTTCTCTTCCAATAGATTTGTCAATGCGATTCCAAGAATGTAATTCGTTTTGACGGATCATACGTCTAAAGAAATTGACGCTCCAATCCTGAACATCCATCTCAGGGAATCTCAGTGCATTGTAGGGAATTTTAAATTCAGCATACCACCCTTTATCATCTGAACTTACACGGCATTGAAATACCACATCGAAACCAAAATCTTGATTGTTTTGACTCATTTTTGAATCGGCGATAGTACCTGCGCTGGTCACCCAAAAGCGAGTTTCATTTAAGCCATCATTGTAGGTGTTTAATGCAATCATAAAAGCATCTGCCTGTACATCAATATTATCCCGCTGACTAAATTGCTTTGCAATAAGGCTTGGTTCTTTATCATAAAGATAGGCTGCTACATATACTGCCTTGTCATCATAAGCCAATTGAACCTCCGTACGCAAATCTTGTGAAGCATTGCCTTCATTAGAGGGTTCTAGCATGAAAAAATCACTATAAATTGGTAAGTTCTCCCAAACGGCATCGTCTAGTGTACCATCAATCTTTGGAGGTGATGAAATACGGGTCGCCTTTAACGTTTTTTGCTCCTGAGCAAAAGATGAGATACTAAAAATTAAGGTGATGATTAAAAAGAAAAATCTTATTTTCATGTAAGGGGTTATCAAATAGCAAATCTAAAATTGCTACACAACCTTTGGTATTAATTAAAAGTTAAAAAAAGCACAATGTTGTTTAAGCATTATAGTATTTGATTAAACAGAGTTATCTTTAACATTGAATAAAAGATCATGAATAATTCAGAAAGAGAGATGATAGTTTTTGCTGCAGGCTGCTTCTGGTGCACAGAGGCGGTATTTCAGCGTATTAAAGGAGTTGAAGAAGTTACTTCGGGTTATACAGGGGGATTTATAAAAAATCCAGCTTATAGAGAAGTATGTATGGGAGTAACAGGTCATGCAGAAGGAATTAAGGTGGAATATGATCCTTCGGTGGTTAGTATTTTGCAATTGCTTGAGATCTTTTTTGCTACTCATGACCCAACAACCTTAAACCAACAAGCAAACGACAAAGGCACTCAGTATCGCTCTGCTATTTTTTATAGTACAGAATCCCAACGCGCTTCGGCTGAAAAGTATATTGCTGATCTGGATGATGCTCATGTATTTGACAACAAGATTGTTACGGAGGTGACACCATTGGGAGTCTTTTACGAAGCCGATGAGACACACCAAACCTATTATGATAATCATACAACCCAACCCTATTGCCAAATTATAATTAACCCTAAACTTAAAAAATTAAATACTTACTTTTCAGACGTTTTGAAAAAGCAAGAACCAATAAACTAAATTCCCTATGCCATATAGAACATTTGAAGAGTACAACATTGAAGTTACAGACGATATTAAAAATAGTTTTGCCTCTATAATTGATAAATTAGGAGAAGATACACAGCGAGATGGAATAATTAAAACTCCAGAACGAGCGGCAAAAGCAATGCAGTTTCTAACATCAGGTTATGATATGGATCCAGCAGCGATTCTGAAAGGAGCTATGTTTAAGGAGGATTATGACGATATGGTTATTGTAAAGGATATCGAGTTGTATTCATTGTGTGAACACCATATGCTTCCTTTCTTTGGGAAAGCGCATATAGCGTATATTCCTAATGGACATATAGTCGGTCTGAGCAAACTTCCGCGTATAGTAGATGTATTCTCAAGAAGGCTTCAGGTTCAGGAACGATTAACTCATAACATTTTAGAGTGTATTAATTTAACTTTAAGGCCTAAGGGAGTAGCTGTGGTTATTGAAGCTTCGCACATGTGTATGATGATGAGAGGTGTGCAAAAACAAAACTCTACGACTACCACTTCAGGATTCAGAGGTCAGTTTGAAAAAATTGAAACACGCTCAGAATTTCTAAAGTTAATTAGCTCTAGTTTGTCTTAATTTTTTGTGGAATGCAAATTGGTTACTCAAAATTGTTATATTTAAAGAACAATTATGAAAAAGCCCTCCAACAAATACAAATTATTATTCTTCGGACTGCTCTTAGACGCAGTAGGAGTTATAACTTCTAGCTGGATTCTGCCTGCCATTGGTGATTTTGCCGATGTAGTATGGGCACCACTTGCTGCCTGGCTCATGACTAAAATGTACAAGGGAACAGCGGGGAAGGTTGCAGGAGTCATTACTTTTGTGGAAGAGATTATCCCTTATGTAGATATTGTTCCTTCATTTACACTTATGTGGCTATATACCTTTGTATTCAAAAGCAAAGCAGTTGATACAGTAGATACAGTTAGTACAATAAAGTAAAACTATAAAAAGCCACCTTTAAGGTGGCTTTTTATAGTTTACGGCTGACTGTTTATAATCCTAAAGATTTAAATTTCTCAGCTAACTTTTCGTTTGAAGGACGATCTGCATCTGAACTTACAATATTTCCTTCTGGATCTAACAAAATAAATCGTGGTATACCTTCGATTGCATAATCCTTAACAAACTTTGACTTCCAGTTATTATCGGCCATCAGTTGAGTACCTCCTAATTCTTTCTGCGTAATCATGTTACGCCAAGTATCGTAAGCTGGTTTTTCATCGATAGAAATACTCACAAATTCTATGTTGCTATCGGCAAAATCATGCTCCATCTTTTTCAAAGAAGGAATCTCGCCAATACAAGGTCCGCACCAAGTTGCCCATACATCAATATAAACGTACTTTCCTTTTAAATCTGCCAAAGCAGTTTCTCCACCTTTAAAATTCTCATAGTTAAAAGTAGGAGAGGGCTTACCTTTAGTTAGGTCCTTAATTTTTTCATATTTAGTATTAATTTTCTCTCTGAGATCATCCCCAGTTGTTACAGCAAGAAGCTCATCCCTCGTAGCTGCAAGATCTGTAGCGTTTGCATTAAAAAAGAACATTGAGTTAGAGACTAAGATATCTCTAACTGCAGGGCTTTGTTTCTTGCCAACCAGTGCAAGCACCTTGTCAATCTCAAGTGCATCTGAAGCATCTTCCGACTCTAAGTCTTTGTAGAAATCAGAAACAAGTAAATTTCTGTAAGATGCGTATTTCATAGCATCATCGTTATTATCTAATTGAACCGCCTGAACATCTGCTAAGAAATCGGCTGAAGGTTCAAAGTTCTCTTTCTTTGCAAAATGACCGTGGTAACGTTGATAGTTATTCTTATTCTCTAAGTAACCGTATTCTATTGCTTTGCTTTCAACTTCTTTAAATTGAGGAGAGGCTAGGGAAGCGTTCAAGGCTTCCATTTGTTTTGTTTTGATATTTGTAATTGTCTGAATAAATTCAGCTTCTTCTTGAGAAAATAAAGTTGACATGTCTCCACCTAACTCTAACTGCATGGCCGCTTTATCAGCAAGAAACTGATTTTCGACTCCGGCAGTGCCTGTAAAACTAGGTTCAGCACCTTGTAAGGCTACATTATGATCGATATTTAAAACCTCTCCAGGTGCTAAATAAACGATATAACCCCCACGACCTACAACCAAACTATAATACCCAGAAGTAGAAAGTGAAATAGTATCTGAAAATTTCCCATCTTGGCTTACCTCAATAATAGTAGGAGTATTTGCATAGTCAAACAGACGAATTTTATCTTCAACAAAGTTTTCTAAATTTCCCGAAATCACGGCAAAATCATCTTGTTTTTCATCGGCACAGCCAAACAATAGTATAGCAAGTGGTAAGATTAAAAGTTTTTTCATCATGTATATTTTCCCCAAAGATACTAATGAGTGTTGGTAACTCGTCATCAACATCTCAATACTTAGGTATTTTTTCACGAAATTGCAGAAAACTTAACATTAATACCTCTATGCGAGATACGCATTACATCAGTTCTGAAATCCTGGATCTTACGACTATTTCTAAGATTATTGATCATAATCACCAACTCGCTTTAAGTGAGGAAAGTATACTAAATATTAATAAGTCTCGTGCCTATTTGGACAGGAAAGTAAATGAGAGTAATAAACCCTTTTACGGTATTAACACAGGTTTTGGTAGTCTTTGTAATGTGGCGATCCAAGATGAGAACCTGACTTTGTTGCAAGAGAATTTAGTGAGATCTCATGCTTGTGGCACTGGAGATTATGTGCCTAAGCCAATAGTGAGATTGATGCTTTTACTTAAAATTCAGTCTTTAAGCTATGGGCATAGTGGGGTGCATATTGATACTGTACAACGTCTAATTGATTTCTATAATAAGGATATTTTGCCAGTAATATATACCCAAGGATCACTTGGTGCCAGTGGTGATTTGGCGCCTTTAGCACATTTGGCTTTACCGTTAATTGGTGATGGATTGGTGTGGGATGGGGAGGATACCGCTTTCGCGAAAGCGGCCTTAGAAGAAAACAATTGGTCACCTATAAGCTTGCATTCAAAAGAGGGACTAGCTCTTTTAAATGGAACCCAATTTATGGCGGCTTATGGAATTTATGCACTCTTAAAAAGTCATAAACTCTCCTATATGGCAGATGTTATTGGGGCGATTTCAATAGATGCATTTAATTGTAATTTATCGCCTTTTGATCCTTTGGTACATTTTGTACGCCCACATCGCGGTCAAATAAAAACGGCTCAGCGTGTTAAGAGTTTTTTAGAGGACAGTGAAATCGCAAAACTTGAAAAAGAAAATGTTCAAGATCCTTATTCCTTTAGATGTATTCCTCAAGTTCACGGCGCTACCAAAGATGTTATCATTTTTGCAACTAAGACTTTTAAAACCGAAATAAACAGTGTCACCGATAACCCTAATATTTTTGCCGAAGAAGACAAGATTATTAGTGGAGGAAATTTTCATGGACAACCTTTGGCGCTCGCCTTGGATTTTTTAGGAATAGCCATGGCTGAATTAGGAAGTATAAGTGAACGTAGAACCTACCAACTCATAGGAGGCCTGCGCGGACTCCCACCTTTTCTTGTGGATAATCCTGGGCTCAATAGTGGTATGATGATCCCACAGTATACTGCTGCTAGCATCGTCAGTCAAAACAAACAATATGCGACCCCAGCAAGTGTGGATTCTATAGTGTCATCAAACGGACAGGAAGATCATGTGAGTATGGGAGCCAATGCTGCTACAAAGCTTTTGAAAATTGTAGAAAACGTAGAAACTATCTTGAGTATAGAATTACTCAATGCCGCTCAAGCGCTTCACTTTAGAGCTCCTCAAAAAACGGCTCCTTTCTTAGAATCTTTTGTAAGTGCGTATAGAGAGGTAGTTCCATTTGTGGCAAATGACAGAATACTGTCAACTGACATTCTCAATACAAAAGACTTTATTGAAAGTTTTAAGATTGATGCTTCTGAGTTGTTCCAGTAGGCAATACATTATGCATCCAGTCGGTCGCTTGCTCTAAGTTGTCAAAAACTTCAAAGGGTTGGTTGCAAAACTGCTTTTCAACAGTAACATTGTGTTTGTGAAAATCTTCCACTGAAACAACTGCTATCGCATGTAAATTTGATACTTGAGCGGTCTGTAAATAAATAGTTGGATCAATAGAATAGGCATTTTTTCGAACAGAAATATATCCAAAGGCAGTTTCTCCTAGATACTCTGTACAAACGGAGAGTAATTCTGTATTGTAGGTCGAATCAAAAAGTATTCCTTCATTCATCACAGCGATTACTATGTTGCCTATTATTTTAATATTTCCAAAGTGAAATGATATTTCTTTTACTGAGTGTTTTTGTCTCATTGGTTGGGGTTAAGACGAATATTGAAAGGTAAAAAAACTACATATTTCTGGAGTAAAAAAATGTATTTTTCAAAGAGTTAGCTATCAGAAGCCTAGCTTGTTTTTAAAAATTTGATCGCCTAACTTTAGGTGTAGTACACGCAATATCTACTCTTTAATCTTCTTACGAATTTCTATTTTTTGAGCAACATTCATTTGCATACATTAATAGAGGAAGTTAGCAAAAGAATCTTTTAATCTGAATTTAGCAATGTGTTTTTCCAATGTATTGCATCATCTAAGTAGTCAAAAAGGGCAAAAGGTTTATCGAAAAATAATTTTTCAACCTTGGTATTGGTGACCTCCCTTTCGGAATCGGTTGCAACGACAGCAAATCCTTTAAGGTTTTCAATCCGTGCCGTTTTAAGATAGATGGTTGGATTGACGCTATATGAATGGATTCTATGTGTGATGTAAACAAAATCCTTTTGTTTAAAATAGGTGTTTGTTAGTTTTAAGAGAATGTCATTGTATTCAGGAACTACTGTAATCCCCTCATTCATAATGACATAGATGTAGTCTGAGTAAATGGTGACCTCACAAAAATCGAGAGTATCTTGGTAAATTATTTCTTCTTTCACGTTGGGGGATATATAAGCATATTGCGCGCACAAAGGTAACGCTAATAATAGTTATTTGACAATCAGTTGTTTATATAATTTATTTTTTTTCTAAATGATTAGGTAAAGGGTAAATCTCCATGAAATAGTAAACAATCCCACCAATGAAGCCGCCAAAAAGTAAAATCAATGCCCAAATTAGCTGTTGGGTATTGTTTTTCTTCAAAGTGGGGTTATTCATGATATGAATTATATAATAAATTAATAAACCTAAACTTGTAACAAGCATGAGAAGTATGAGGCAAATAAGGATTATCATGTTTTCTTGAAAAAATGGAAGAGCATTGTGGTGAGAATTCCCTGCGTTCTGAATGGTTGAATGAGCTGCCATCTTCACAATGAAGGAAACAAAAAGTCCTATGTAGGAAATCAAAAAGACTAGGGGCAAAAAGGTAAAAATACCTAACAGGACTTTAGCAGATTTTGACATGGATTGCATAGAAGGCGGTTTATTACATAAAAATAGGCAATCATTTTGATAGTTCAAATGATTGCCCATAATCAATATATAATCAATAACGGTTTAAATGTGACCGCTTATTTAGAAGCTGAAGCCTTTTTCTTTTCAATTTTGATAGTAAGTTCTTCTGTCTTTTTATCAAGATCCATAAAAATGGAATCCCCTTCTTTTAAATTAGACGTAACGATTTCTTCTGCAAGTGCGTCTTCAATATACTTCTGAATAGCTCTTTTTAAAGGTCTCGCTCCATACTCTTTGTCGAACCCTTTATCACTGATATAATCCTTTGCTTTATCGCTAAGCGTCAAAGTGTATCCTAATGCAGAGATACGTTTGAACAACTTCTCAAGTTCGATATCGATAATTTTATGGATGTGTTCGCGCTCTAATGCATTGAATACAACCACATCATCGATACGGTTTAGGAATTCAGGAGCAAACGCCTTTTTTAAAGCATTTTGGATAACGCTTCTGGCATTATCATCCATTTGTGAGACTCTTGTTTTGGTTCCAAAACCAACACCTTGTCCAAAATCTTTCAACTTACGAGCTCCAATATTGGATGTCATAATGATGATTGTATTTCTAAAGTCGATTTTGCGTCCAAGGGAATCTGTCAAGAAGCCATCATCCAATACCTGTAATAACATATTGAAAACATCTGGATGTGCCTTTTCGATTTCATCAAGAAGAATAACAGAATATGGCTTTCTGCGAACTTTCTCTGTTAGCTGTCCGCCTTCCTCATATCCTACGTAACCTGGAGGTGCACCGACCAATCTAGAGATGGCAAATTTCTCCATATATTCACTCATATCAATTCTAATGAGTGCATCTTCATTGTCAAATAATTCTTGCGCAAGAACCTTTGCTAGTTGAGTTTTACCTACCCCAGTTTGCCCGAGGAAAATAAAAGAGCCAATTGGTTTATTGGGATCCTTCAATCCAGCACGATTTCGTTGAATGGCTTTGGCAACTTTGGCAACAGCCTCATCTTGCCCAATAACTTTACTTTTAATAGAAGCAGGAAGTTCTGCTAATTTGTTACTTTCTTTTTGTGCAATACGATTTACAGGAATGCCTGTCATCATACTTACTACATCGGCAACATTTTCTTCAGTAACTAATTCTTTATGCAATTTAGAGTCAACCTCCCATTTTTCTTGGGCTGTCGCTAATTCACGTTCTAAGGTTTTTTCGTCATCACGTAACTTTGCGGCCTCCTCATATTTCTGCTTTTTCACAACAGAAGTTTTGAGTTCGCGTACAGCTTCGAGTTTCCCTTCTAATTCGATGATTTTCTTTGGTACATCAATATTGGTGATGTGCACACGGGAACCGGCTTCATCTAAGGCATCAATAGCCTTATCTGGAAGAAAACGGTCAGTCATATAACGGTTAGTCAACTTTACACAAGCCTCAATCGCTTCATCTGTGTAACTAACGTTATGGTGATCTTCGTACTTTCCTTTAATATTTTCAAGAATTTCAATCGTTTCTTCTACAGTAGTAGGCTCTACGATCACCTTTTGGAAACGTCGTTCCAAGGCTCCATCCTTTTCTATATGTTGGCGGAATTCATCCAAAGTAGTTGCACCAACACATTGTATTTCACCACGTGCGAGGGCAGGTTTAAACATATTGGAAGCATCTAGGGAGCCTGTTGCTCCACCTGCACCAACAATGGTATGAATTTCATCGATAAAGAGGATGATGTCATCATTCTTTTCCAATTCGTTCATAACTGCTTTCATACGCTCTTCAAACTGTCCGCGATACTTAGTTCCTGCAACTAAACTCGCAAGATCTAAAGTTACTACACGTTTGTCAAAAAGGATACGTGATACTTTACGTTGTACTATTCTTAGGGCAAGTCCTTCTGCAATCGCCGATTTACCAACACCAGGTTCTCCAATGAGTAGTGGGTTGTTCTTTTTTCGACGACTTAAAATTTGCGAGACACGCTCGATTTCTTTGGCGCGCCCTACAACAGGGTCTAGTTTGTCTTCTTCGGCCATGGCGGTTAAGTCACGTCCAAAATTATCTAGTACAGGGGTCTTGCTTTTTTTGTTGCCTTTGGCACCGGCAGGGGTATTGAATGGGTTGTCTTTTGCGCTGTCGTCTGCAGAAGCATCCTCATTACTAAACTCTGATTTTATAGGTTCTATATAATCTTCTTCTTCACTAGCCATCATAACTTTAAATTGTTCTTTAACATTGTCATAATCCACTTTTAGCTTATTTAAAAGCTTAGTAGTGGGGTCATTTTCATTTCTCAAAACGCAAAGTAGGAGGTGAGCTGTATTAATAGAGGAGCTTTGAAATAATTTAGCTTCTAAGAATGTAGTCTTAAGTGCACGCTCAGCTTGTCTTGTGAGGTGTAGATTTTTCTTATCATTTCCTTGAAGGGAAATATTTGGATTTGCTGGACTTAGGATTTCCACCTTCCGGCGTAAATGGTCTAAATCCACCTCCAAAGCGCCTAGAATGTTTATGGCCTTTCCACTACCATCCCGCAGCAGTCCAAGCAATAAATGCTCAGTGCCTATGAAATCGTGACCCAAGCGAAGAGCTTCCTCCTTACTGTAGGCTATCACGTCCTTTACTCTTGGTGAAAAATTATCATCCATACCTCAATCTTCCTTTTCGTTAATTGTAAATTTAAACAATCTATGGCAAAAACCATTCCGCAGCTTTCACTTAGTAGACAATAACATAAATAACTGACAGTTTGCCAAAACTATTGTATGACAGTTATTAATAATCGTATCAAAATGTTGTTAATAAAAAGTGCGCTTTCGCGAAAGCGAAAACCCACAAAACACCTCTAAATTCCCTACATTGCTAGCTAGTAATTTTTGAGTTAAAATCTAATCAAAATATATATGGCCGGAGGAGAAAAACTGATCACGATTAATATAGAAGATGAAATGAAATCAGCCTACATCGATTATTCGATGTCGGTAATCGTGTCTCGTGCATTACCGGATGTACGTGATGGACTAAAACCCGTTCACAGACGTGTACTCTTTGGAATGCACGAACTAGGTATACGGGCAACAGGCGCACATAAAAAGAGTGCGAGAATTGTTGGAGAGGTATTAGGAAAGTATCACCCACACGGAGATACTTCTGTTTATGATGCAATGGTACGTATGGCTCAAGAATGGAGTTTGCGTTATATGCTCGTTGATGGACAAGGTAACTTTGGATCTGTAGATGGAGATAGTCCAGCAGCAATGCGTTATACCGAGGCCAGAATGCGTAAGATTTCTGAAGACATGTTGGCAGATATCGAAAAGGATACTGTAGATCACCAACTGAATTTTGATGATACCTTAAAAGAACCTACGGTTTTGCCAACACGTGTTCCAGGTCTTCTTATTAATGGCGCTTCTGGGATTGCAGTGGGTATGGCAACTAATATGCCTCCACATAACTTATCTGAAGTTGTAGATGGGATTCATGCTTATATAGATAATAATGACATCGAGATAGAGGAATTAATGGAGCACGTTAAGGCTCCTGATTTTCCTACAGGTGGAACTATCTATGGTTATGAAGGGGTAAGAGAAGCTTTTAAAACAGGTAGAGGGCGTGTTGTTATGCGTGCCAAAGCAAGTTTTGAAGAAGTGAAAGGACGTGAATGTATTATCGTTACAGAAATCCCCTACCAAGTCAATAAGGCCGACATGATTAAGAAAACGGCCGATATGATTAACGAAAAGAAGCTGGAAGGTATTTCGGCAATTCGTGATGAATCTGACCGTAATGGAATGCGCATCGTTTATGTATTAAAACGTGATGGAATTCCTAATATCGTACTTAATAAATTATATAAGTACACAGCGCTACAGTCATCCTTTAGTGTAAACAATATCGCCCTTGTAAAAGGTCGCCCGCAAATGTTGAATCTAAAAGATATGATTCATCACTTTGTAGAACACCGTCACGAGGTTGTAATAAGACGTACTAAATTTGAATTGCGCAAAGCCGAAGAGCGTGCGCATATATTAGAAGGACTTATCATTGCTTCTGATAATATAGATGAAGTAATCGCAATCATTAGAGCTAGTTCAAATGCTGATGAGGCGAAAGCCAACTTAATCGAACGTTTCAAGCTTTCTGAAATTCAATCGAAAGCGATTGTTGAAATGCGATTACGTCAATTAACGGGTCTAGAACAAGACAAGTTGCGTAATGAGTATGACGAGATCATGAGTACGATTGAGGATTTGAAAGATATTCTTGCTAAGGAAGATCGTCGTATGACCATCATCAAAGATGAATTACAAGAAGTAAAAGATAAATATGGTGATGAACGTCGCTCTGTGATTGAATATGCCGGAGGAGATGTTAGTATTACAGATTTGATCCCTGATGAAAAAGTAGTTATTACAATTTCGCATGCGGGATATATCAAACGTACATCACTAACTGAATATAAGACTCAAAATAGAGGAGGGGTTGGACAGAAAGCCTCAACAACAAGAAATGAAGATTTTCTTGAGCATCTTTTTGTTGGAACCAATCACCAGTATATGTTGTTCTTTACTCAAAAAGGAAAATGTTTCTGGATGCGTGTGTTTGAAATCCCTGAAGGAGCAAAGACATCAAAAGGAAGAGCTATTCAAAACTTGATTAATATTGAGCAAGATGATAAGGTAAAAGCTTTCGTTTGTACAAATGATCTAAAGGATGAAGATTACATCAATAGCCATTTCATTATTATGGCTACTAAGAAAGGACAAGTGAAGAAAACTTCTCTTGAACAATATTCTCGTCCTCGTACTAATGGAATTAATGCAATTACCATTAAAGATGATGATGAATTATTAGAAGCAAAACTTACTACTGGAGAAAGCCAGGTAATGATTGCACTTCGCTCAGGAAAGGCTATTCGCTTTGAAGAAGGGAAAACAAGACCAATGGGTCGAAACGCTTCTGGAGTTCGCGGAATTAGACTCGCCAATGATAAGGATGAAGTTGTTGGCATGGTTTCTGTAAATGATGTTGAAAGTAATATCCTCGTGGTCTCTGAAAAGGGATACGGAAAACGTTCAAGCCTGGAAGATTACCGAATCACAAATAGAGGAGGTAAAGGTGTTAAAACGATTTCAGTTACTGAAAAGACAGGAGAGCTTGTTGCAATAAAGAACGTTACCGATGATGATGATCTAATGATTATCAACAAATCTGGAATAGCGATTCGTATGGCAATTGCAGATCTTCGAGTTATGGGGCGTGCAACGCAAGGTGTTCGCTTGATTAATTTAAAAGGGAATGATTCTATTGCCGCTGTCGCGAAAGTAAAACACGATGAAGACGAGATTGACGATGATCTAGAAGGGGTGGAAGACACTTCAGATTTGAATGAATCTCAAACAGATACAATCTCAATAAAAGATGCTTCTGAAGAGGAGGAGTAAAATAAATAGGGGTTGTTAAAATTTTTGTTAATTTTGAAACCCTTAATATAATAACACACTAAAGATGAAAACTAAATTATTATTTGCCATAGCTTTTGCATGTACTACTATTGCATTTGCACAGAAGAAAGAGGTAAAAACTATTGAGAAAGCTGTAAAAACCGGAGATTACGGTGCAGCAAAAGATGCTTTACCTGCGGCCAATGCTCTTATGAGTGAGATGGATGAAAAAACGAAAACTAAATTCTTACTATTAAAAGGACAGGCCTATTTAGGTGTGGACAATAAAAATGTTGACGATTTAAGCAAAGCAGCTGAAGCGTTTAATCAATTGACTGATACTAAATATAAAGTTGAAGCAGAAAATGGATTGAGAAATGTTGTAGCTGCCCTAGTAAACGCTGCCGTAGAAGATCAGAATTCTCAAAAGCCTTCAGAAGCTGCAGCAAAATTGGAGCAAGCTTATACTTACAGTAAGAAAGATACTAGTTATTTATACTTTGCTGCTTCAAATGCCGTAAATGCAAAGGATTGGGATACCGCATTGAGACACTACAAAACTTTGCGTGATTTAAAATACACTGGTGTTGAAACGCAATATTTTGCAACAGATGCTACCTCTGGAGAAGAGAAAGCATATAATCAGCAGGAACGTGATTTGTTAGTAATGGCTAAATCACATATTAACCCTAGACAAGAAAATTCTGAATCTAGAGCTGCTGAGATTGCAAAGAACATTGCTTTAGTGTACATCACTAAGGGTGACAATGACCTAGCACTCGCTGCTATGGCAACTGCAAGGGCTGAAAATCCTGGAGATAAATTATTACTTCGTTCAGAAGCTGATATCTACCTTAAAATGGGTCAGATGGATAAATACCAAGAAGTTATTTCTCAAGTACTTGCTAATGCAGATGAAAGTGAAAAAGCAGAGCTCTACTATAACTTAGGTGTTAGTGCAGATCAGCAGGGTGATAAAGAAAAAGCACGTGAATATTATGGGGAAGCGATTGCTAGAAATGACGCATATACCGCAGCCTATAATAACCTTGCCGTACTTATTCTAGCTAAAGAAAAGGAATTGGTTGATGAAATGAACGGTTTAGGAACATCCAAGGCCGATTTTAAACGTTATGACGATTTGAAGGCACAACGTGAAGGTATTTACCGTGAAGCGATGCCGTATCTTGAAAAAGCACTTGCTAATGCAAAACCTGAAAAGAGTTTGAGCGTAGCTCGTTCTTTATATGGAATTTATCAGCAATTAGATATGCAAGACAAAGCAGATGTTATCAAAGCAAAAATTGATGCATTGGAAGGTGGGAATTAATAATTCTCTATTGAACATAAAAAAAACCGATACAGAAATGTATCGGTTTTTTTTATCCTCTAAATCTTCGTGTTAAATGATTTTCTTAATCACTCTCAACGTATGAGTGTGTTTGCGTTGATGCACATTATAGATACCCGAGTGATCTAAACGATCAATGCGGACTTCGCCATGAGCATGTATGATGTAATTATCTTCCATGATGATGCCCACATGAATGATAGCACCTTCGGCATTGTCAAAAAAGGCTAAATCGCCTGCTTCGCTTTCTTCAATAAAACTAAGCGCCTCTCCCTGATCTGATTGTTGGGAAGCGTCGCGTTTTAAGGAAAAACCATTTAAGCGGTATACCATTTGTGTAAATCCGCTGCAATCAATTCCAAATGGTGTTCGCCCTCCCCATAAATAAGGGCTTTTTAGATATAATAATGCTGTTTGAATTAATGCATTTTTAGAAGTTTTTCCACTTTGGCTGTGGCCTTCGTAGATAGCACCCAATAAAGATATTGCTTGCATACTCGACCCCATAACCACGGTCGTTAGCGCATTGTGTTCGCCTGTCACAAATTGAACAGGATCTATGGTGAGTGTTGTGGGTTGCGCTTTCGCGAAAGCGAACTGATCCTCAGTAATTTCTACATATTGCTTATTGTCAATCCATCCTTCGTATTTGTCATGAGTGAGTCGGATACGGCTCCATTGTTTCCGTTTTTCAAGCACCTTAAAGTACTCCCCGTACAACACTTGGTTTACGAGTTCGCTGCGATCTGAAGGTTCAAATCGCATAGGCACAATACTCAATTGACAAATTCCGTAATTCATGTAGGAAAGACGATTAGGCTTTTATAGAATATTAATAGTTTTCAATAACCATCGCTGAAGCGCCACCGCCGCCATTACAAATAGCTGCTGCACCTAATTTTCCATTATTTTGTTTGAGAACATTGATAAGTGTAATTAGAATTCGCACACCACTACATCCCAGCGGATGACCAAGCGAAACTGCGCCTCCATTTACATTTACCTTATCATCTGTTAGGCCAAGAATTTTCATATTGGCTAAGCCTACTACAGCAAAAGCTTCATTGAATTCAAAGAAATCAATTTCATCTTGAGAGACACCAGCTTTTGCCAATGCCTTAGGAAGTGCCTTTGATGGAGCTGTTGTAAACCATTCTGGTTCATGAGCTGCATCTGCATATCCTTTAATTGTACATAGTGGAGTTAACCCAAGCTCTTTTGCTTTGGCTTCATTCATAAGAACAACGGCACCTGCACCGTCATTAATGGTAGAAGCATTGGCAGCTGTTACGGTTCCATCCTTTGAAAAGGCTGGGCGTAAAGCTGGAATTTTCTCCATACGTACATTGGTGAACTCTTCATCTATATCTACAATAACTGCATCTCCACGTCGCTGAGGAACAGCAACTGGGACAACTTCATCTTTAAATTTTCCTGCTTCCCATGCAGCTGCACTTCGTTTATAAGATTGGATTGCATATGCATCTTGATCTTCACGACTAAAGCTGTATTCTGTAGCACAAGCGTCTGCACATACACCCATGGCGTTTCCGTCATAAGCATCTACCAAACCATCTTTTTGCATCCCATCAACCATTGTTTGAGGACCAAATTTATGTCCGTTACGCAAATGTACATAGTGAGGAATAAGGCTCATATTTTCCATTCCGCCTGCAACTACGATATCGCTATCGCCTAACATAATGGACTGAGCAGCTTGCATTACAGCTTTCATGCCTGAGGCACATACTTTATTAATAGTTGTACAAGGAACAGTATTTGGAATACCAGCACCTAAAGCTGCTTGTCGTGCTGGGGCCTGACCTACGCCAGCCTGCACTACATTGCCCATATATACTTCACTAACCAATGAAGGATCTAGGTTTATTTTATCTAGAGCGCCTTTGATGGCGATGGTTCCAAGTTTAGATGCAGTCACAGAAGATAATTTCCCCATGAAGCTTCCAATGGGAGTTCTAGCTGCAGAAACGATAACAACATTTGTACTCATAGTGTTCGATTTTATGTGCATTTTTCGCATTGCGAATGTAGTAAAAAAACGAAGATTTTTTGTCTGCAGGCAGCACTTTTGACAGACAAATGCCCCATTTTATTTTAGTATTTTAGCTTTGTCAAAAATACCTATGAAAGTAATTACAAAATCCTTTTACACGCATCAAGATTTACTATACAAGATACTGCTTGTAATCGTGAGCGCATTTCTGATCGTATACTTCTTGCCTAAAAGTGGCAAGTTTCCATATGATATCCAAAAAGGATTTCCTTGGTCATATGATAATCTTTACGCTGATGACGATTTTGCGATTATCAAAAGTGAAGAGGCAATGTTTATTGAGCAAAATGAAGCTAAAGAAAGAGCGCCAATATACTTTACAGTGCAAACGGCTAAGCTAGCAAGTATTGAACAGCAGTTTGAACAACAGTTTAATAGGCTGTTTGCTGATTCTATTCAAGCAGGCTCTCAATTGTCAAGAGCGGGTTTAAAAGCCTTCCTAAATACACTTTTCAATGCACTTTATAAAGATGGAATTATAGAAGAACGGCTGAATTATGAAAGTGAACGCCTCGCATATTTGCAAAGAGGTGATATTGTTTCTGAAATTAGTGTAGGTCAGTTGAAGGCCATTTCTGACGTTCCAACCTATTTAGATACCCAGATTAATGCTAGTGTTTTTGCTGATGAGAAGGTGCGGATACTACAATTATTTTATGATGTAATAGAACCCAATGTGCTTTTCAATCCAGAGCTTACCGCTCAGGCGGAAACTGATGAAGTTTCGAAGATCTCTCCCAGTCGTGGTATGGTTTCTAAAGGCAGTCGTATTGTTGCAAGAGGGGAGTTAATAGAGGGGGAGACCTTACAAAAATTACTTTCGCTGAAACAAGAATACCAATCACAAAATTTTACAGAGTCTCGATATAATTGGATTCTTTTGGGATATATACTATTGGTGATGTTGGCCTTGGTCATGCTCGTTCTTTTTATAAAAACCTACAGACCCAAAGTCTTTAACAATAACACAAGAGTCACCTTTATCTTTTTTAATGTGGTGCTCATGGTGCTCTTGACTACTGCAGTTGTAAAATACAAACCGGAGTACGTCTATGTAGTTCCTCTATGTATTCTGCCCTTGATTTTTAAAGCATTTTTTGATGCCCGCTTAGGATTATTTACCCATGTGATCACTGTTTTACTTCTAGGTTTTATAGTGCCCGACAGTTTTGAATATTTCTTCCTGCAAATTATTGCGGGTATCGTTACGATACTAACCGTGCCCGAACTTTATAAAAGAGCCAACCTATTTATATCTGTTGGCCAGATTACATTGGTATATATTATCGCATATTTTGCATTTAATGCCATTCATGAGGGAAGTGTAGACAATATTCAATGGGAGACCTTCGGAATGTTTATTTTGGCAGGATTGGCGACGCTTTTTGTGCAGCCGCTGATCTATATTTATGAAAAGATTTTTGGGTTAGTTAGCGATGTTTCTTTATTGGAACTCTCAGACACAAATTCAAAGCTTTTAAAACGCCTAGCCGATGAAGCCCCAGGAACTTTTCACCATAGTCTAAATGTTGCCAATCTAAGTGAAGCTGCGGCCAATGAAATTGGTGCCAATGCTATGCTTGTGCGCGTAGGTGCTTTATACCATGATATTGGTAAAATGGTTAATCCTACAGACTTTACCGAAAACCAACCCACAGGAATTAACAGCCACGAAGACCTATCACCAAAAGAAAGTGCACGCATCATTGTAGGTCATGTGATAAATGGTATTGAAATAGCGAGAAAGAATAATATTCCAGACCGTGTCATTGATTTTATCCGAACCCATCATGGAACAAGTTTGGTGTACTATTTCTATATGAAAGCTAAAGAGCTCGATGAGAATGTATCTCGAGATGACTTTAGCTATCCGGGTCCTTTGCCTTTTAGCAAGGAAACTGCTATACTTATGATGGCTGATAGCGTGGAAGCTGCGAGTAAGAGTTTAAAAAATCCTACCTCTTCGTTGATAGATGCCTTTGTAGAAAAGATCATCAAAAAGCAAATGGACGAAGGTCAATATCACAATGCGGATATTACGTTTAAAGAGATTCAAATTATTAAAAAGGTCTTAAAACGAAAGCTCAATAATATCTATCATTTGAGGATTGAGTATCCAGAGTAGCAGGAATATTAAACTGAACAAAAAAAATGTTTTAATGTACTTTATTTAATTCACCTTTCAATTTTAGTCGAATATGTCT
>TARA_R110002051_G_scaffold136920_1_pt1 | contig 25140 bp, 16 predicted proteins | sample TARA_R110002051 | Tara Oceans TARA_R110002051 (sample SAMEA4397023) | marine metagenome | biome: Polar Biome; feature: [MES] marine water layer (ENVO:01000295) within the mesopelagic zone...; material: water (ENVO:00002006), including particulate matter (ENVO:01000060) such...
GTAATACCATTCCAAAGGCTGATAGGCGTCCTGTATTGGCGGTGCCTAATATTCCGATCGAACAAACCTACGGTGCGTTCGATAAGGAAACGGTCAGTAATGCTCAGCAAGCCAGTGTTGCTGGTCAACGCTGGCAGAACTTTTACAGCGACGAGCGTTTAAAAGGTCTGATCGCTTTAGGTCTTCAAAACAACAAAGACTTTGAAAATGCTCGTTTGGCGATTGAAAAAGCCCGTGCCCAGTATCAAATTACTGATATCAATGACCTACCTCGTATTGACGGTAATGCTGGATACTCTCGCCAACGTCAAAGAGGGACAACAGGTGATAATTATAACGTCAACCTTGGTCTGGCCAATTATGAGCTCGACTTTTGGGGTAAAATTGCCAGCTTAAAAGACCAAGCGTTGCAGAATTTTTTATCAACGACAGCAGCAAAAGATGCGACTCAAATCAGTCTGATTAGTAATATAGCTCAAAGCTATGCCAATTTGAGCTATAGCTTAGCGCAGCTACAACTGGCAGAGGCGACGGTAGAGAGCCGTGAGAAATCGCTGTTTATTGCTAGCAAACGCTTTGAAGCCGGTATTGACCCTAAGCTGCCGTCTTTGCAATCTAGCGCCTCACTTGAAAATGCCCGACTTGCCGTTTTACGTGCCCAAAGCAGTATTTTAAAATCACGTAATGCGCTGCAGTTCTTGGTTGGTGGACCGATTCCAACCAATCTGATTCCAACGCCTGCGGTCAGTAATATCACAAGTCAGCAAGTATTTAGTGCTGGCTTGCCAAGTGAGCTGCTACGCTATCGTCCTGATGTGTTGCAAGCCGAATATAATCTAAAAGCGGCGGGTGCGAATATCGAAGTGGCGCGCGCGTCTTATTACCCCTCTATCAGCTTGGCCAGTAATATTGGCTTGAGCAGCGGCAGTTTAAATGACCTGTTTAAGAGTGGTTCTGTCGGCTGGTCATTCGGTCCAAGCGTTAGTGTGCCTATCTTTGATGCTGGTCGCTTAGATGCCAACTATGATGTGGCACAAATCGAGCGTAAGCAGACGCTTGCAGGCTATGAGCGCTCAATTCAGACAGCTTTCCGTGAGGTCTCTGATGTCTTGGCAACACGTGCGACTTTAGGCGAGCAGTTAGAGGCACAGTATCGTTTGCAAGACAACTTTGAGCAAACGTATCAGATTGCTGATGCACGCTTTAAAGCAGGTATCTCAAACTACTTAGACGTCCTCGATGCGCAGCGCTCGCTGTTTTCAACGCAGCAAGGTATTTTGGATTTAGAGCTGCAAAAAATCATCAGTCAAATTGAGCTTTATCAAGTACTTGGCGGCGGTGCCAATCTAGATGTACCTACCGTGATTCCTGTACCGCAACATAGAAATCTGGTACAAGTAGTCAATGCAGCTGCCAATAGTAATAAGGCAAAAGCCACTGCTGCTATCGATGCGGCAAGCTCTGCGCGTGTGGTCTCGGCACAAGAAGCACTGGCAATTAAACAAGCAGAGCCAATAGAAAAATCAACCTTTAAGCCAACTGCTGTGGTCGATATCAATAATGATGGCAAGACTGATGCTGCGCTTGGGGTGATTACTGAAGGGACGACCTCAAAAGAGACTCGCATCAAAGAAGTCAGTGTCGAGCAAGTACCGGTCACGCAGATTATTGAGCCTTAACTCATAAAGCATCTATAATCGTGTGACGTACCTATATCACGTTGATAGTCGATAAGTATAATCAGCCCTACCGACTCATTATAGTAAGTCGGTAGGGCTTTTTGCTTTTGATAGTGCTTTTGCTTTTCATAGCTGGTATTGGGTATAGTATAGTCAGTCCTAAATAAAAGAAATACGAATGTTATCAATCACTACTGGGGTTAATTTTTCTTGCTTGCTGTGCCTATACAGACAGAGGCTGCGAATAATTAACCCCAGTAGTTCTGTACCCTTTTAAAAGTGGATTAACTATATTGACATTATGTGACATAGCTTTTTAAAAACCTCAGTAATTAAAAAAATAACCGTGATTGCAATGCAAATAAGGAAACAATATGACTTATACTTTTAACCGCCAATTTCCCGAAACTCGCCTACGTCGCCTGCGTTATAACGACAATATACGCGCGATGATTCGTGAAGTTGAGCTACATCCTAAGCATTTTATTGCCCCTGTTTTTGTATTAGAAGGCACTAACGAGCGCCAACCAATCGCTAGTATGCCGGGCGTTGAGCGCTTATCAATTGATCTGCTCATTAAGCACGCCAAAGACTTGTTGAGCGAAGGCGTCACGACCATTGATATTTTTCCAGTGATTGATAATTCACTAAAAACCCCTGATGGTAAAGCCGCTTATGATGCCAATGGCTTAAGTGCCCGCGCTGTAGCTGCGGTAAAAGATGCGCTGCCAGAAATGGTTGTGATGACCGATGTGGCATTAGACCCTTATACATCACATGGTCAAGATGGCTTGCTGGATGACACAGGCTATGTGATTAATGATGAAACGGTTGAAGTATTGGTCAAGCAAGCGCTCGTCCATGCACGCGCCGGCGCTGATATCATCTCCCCTAGTGACATGATGGATGGTCGTATCAAAGCCATGCGTGATGCCTTTGAAGCCGAAGGTTTTGTGAATACGGCTATCATGGCGTATTCAGCAAAATACGCCTCTGCTTACTATGGTCCATTCCGTGATGCGGTCGGTAGTGCTGGCAACTTAAAAGGTGGTCATAAAAAGCAGTACCAGATGGACTTTGGTAATCGTGCTGAAGCGCTACATGAAGTCGCCATGGACATAGCCGAGGGCGCTGACATGGTCATGATTAAACCAGGTCAGCCGTATTTGGATTTAATTCGTGAAGTCAAAAATACCTTTGGTGTACCAACATTTGCTTATCAAGTCTCTGGCGAATATGCCATGCATATGGCTGCGATTCAAAACGGCTGGCTAACAGATGCGGTGATTTTAGAATCACTCATTGGTTTTCGCCGTGCTGGCGCTGATGGTATCTTGACCTATTTTGCGCTTGAGGCAGCAAAACAGCTAAATAACGCTTAATTTCAGCCTATTTTTACTTATTATAGAAAAACCGTATCCGCTACTATTAAGCCTCGGGCACGGTTTTTTATTTCGTTACGCTAAAAAATCAGACTGCACTGTATCAAATAGCACTTTATAAATGTGCCCGCTCATGCGGCTCATCAAAGTCAATAACAGGACCAACGGGTACGATAGCTGTAGGATTGATCGTTGCGTGGCTGGTGTAATAATGCGCTTTAATATGATCCATATTTATCGTGTCTCTAACGCCCGGTACTTGATACAAATCACGCAGATAACCCCAAAGGTTCGGATAATCGATGATACGGCGAATATTACATTTAAAATGCCCGACATAAACCGCATCAAAACGCACTAAAGTCGTGAACAAGCGCCAATCCGCCTCAGTTATCGTGCTACCTATTAAGTAACGTTGGTCTGCCAAACGCGCCTCTATCATATCTAGGGCAGCGAATAACGCAACTACCGCTTCTGTATAAGCAGCTTGCGTGCTTGCAAAACCAGCTTTATAGACGCCATTATTGATAGCATCATAAACAAACGCATTTATCTCATCAATTTCTACTAGTGAATCAGCTGGTAGAAAATCACCAGCTACTGCCCCAACTTCATCAAAAGCTGAGTTAAACATACGAATAATCTCAGAGGATTCATTGCTGACGATACTATTGGTTTTTTTATCCCATAGTATTGGTACAGTCACTCGTCCCGTATAGTCAGACTTGGCAGCGGTGTAGACTTCGTAAAGATAGCTGGCATTAATAAGCGGATCAGCGATAACGCCTTGCTCCTCTGCAAACGTCCAACCTTTACCACCCATAAATGGATGTACCACAGATATCGAGATCATGTCTTCTAAGCCTTTAAGCTTGCGAAAAATTGTCGTACGGTTCGCCCATGGACACGCCAAAGAGACATATAAGTGATAACGGTTTGCTTCCGCTTTAAAGCCGCTCTCGCCTGTTGGACCTGCGCTACCGTCTACGGTTACCCAATTTCTAAAACCGGCGTCTTCACGCTCAAATCGTCCACCGCTAGATGCTGTGTCATACCATTTGTCTTGCCATTGCCCGTCGACCAATAGCCCCATGCCACTCTCCTCAATATTCTGTTTTGATATAATTTTACGGCACATACATACTATGAAATCATTATCATAATAAACACTCTGTTTTGAGAATTATCATACCAGTTATATATTGCCTAGCCATTAGCCTTTGTATTTCTGTTGACAATAAAATATAAACCAATTTTACTGACTATTTAATATAACTACATAAAAAATCTAATTCGCTCACTATAAAAGTGTAATAGTCAGTATTATGCCAATAAAAGAAGTTTATTAGAAAAAAGGCTTGCAAAGTAGTAGAAACTTGATAGAATACTCAACCTAAATAGGCGTATAGCTCAGTTGGTTAGAGCGCTACCTTGACATGGTAGAGGTCAGCAGTTCGAGTCTGCTTATGCCTACCAAATATTTAGAAAGCCCCGGTCTAACGACTGGGGCTTTTTTTGTCCGTAAAATATGGGCTGTAGGGGAAAACCCTTATTGGTATCGCTCTATAATCACAAGTATTTAAGCTCTATAAAATTACTCAAAAAAGCGACGGTGACCAAATGGTGACCAACCTTCAAAAACATCTAAACTAAAATCTCCCAAGTTTATGTCTACGGATTTGACAGCATAGCTCACTATAGTCGATTCAATTTAAAAAGAACACAGTACTGCTGGGATAAATTTTACGAAGCCTCTGGAGTGCGAAGCGCACAGCAAGCGAGAGAAATTTATACCAGCATATTGCTATGCTGAGCGTAACTCTTTTATATTGAACTCACTATAGTCTCTCGTTGGTACAATCTATCCTGCCATAGGGGGCTCATTTGATGACGTGTTAAACCAAGATAAAAACTTGTCTAGCTCATCTGATAGCCTATCGGCATTAGGCGCAACGAAATGAACCTGCTCGCGACCATAACCACCAGAAACTACCTGCATAGGTCCTTGACTGTCATCACGGATACTGCCCGCTTTTCTTTATCAACCTGCGTGAGATACAAATATGTAGAACTCTTATCATTGAGTTGGCTTATCAAATAATTTTTCAATAGGTTTAGTGTGGATAGTAGAGCTATTAAACATCGACTTATTGCCTGTATCTCCTTCTGTCCAAAAGTTAATATTGAATTGGGCATCATCACTTAATTCTACGCGATGCCAATATTGAGGCGGGCTGACCGCAAACTGTCCGGCGTTAATAACGACTGTCTTTTCTGGCTCAGTAGCTGCTTCGTCTGAAAATCCATAAAAGGTAACCGTCCCTTGCATGACACAAATTTGCCCGTATACGCCTTCCGCCGTATTGTGATGGGTTAATAAGGCGTTAGGCACTTTATCTTTGGTGAAGAAGTGTGTTGAACGTTTTATTTTCCAATGACTTGGAATGACAGGATTGGGGTTAGCGGTGTTAGTGGTATTGTCAGTATTCGTAGTGGCACTCATGATAACTCCTTGGCTAGTTTACTCAATGTAGATTTTTATCTCAATCTGCCTTAAAGATCAATGCCCAATTGAGAATAATTATCATTAATATAAAATAGCACCTTTTAAATGGTTTTACTACCCTTGTATGATTTTGATTATTAATAATAATATAACGCGTTAAAATGCCTGCCTACTCCCCATTAAGTAGTATGGAAAGTAGTCGCTATACTGCTTTCGCTCAATAGTTATGACACCCCCTTTATTGCTATCTTGTGTCCATTACAGGCATCAGAATTTATAATGGGGACATTATCATGCATGCGAAAGAATTACTCGAGGTTGAACGCCGTGAGATAAGGGCGCTTCACTATACGTGGATTGCTTTTTTTCTGACCTTTTATGTCTGGTTTAATATGGCACCGCTCGCCACGTCTATCCTTCAAACAGAAAGCTATTTGACACCAGATCATATTAAATTATTTCTAATCGCCAACGTCGCGTTGACGATTCCGGGGCGCGTCATCGTCGGTATGGCCTTGGATCGTTTTGGTCCGCGCCGCGTGTTTTCTATATTAATGGTCGTGATGGCGATACCGACGTGGTTTTTCGCGTTTGGCGACTCTGCCATGCAGCTATTCGTCGCACGCTTATTTATGTCTATCGTCGGTGCAGGCTTCGTCGTCGGTATTCATATGACGGCGTTATGGTTTAAGCCAAAGGACATTGGCTTTGCCGAAGGCTTCTATGCAGGTTGGGGCAACTTTGGTTCGGCTGCCGCAGCTATTACCATTCCAACCGTTGCTTTACAATTTTTCGGTGGTGAGGATGGTTGGCGCTGGGCAATTGCGTTATCTGGTTTGCTGTTAGCTATATACGGCGTGGCTTATTGGTTTTTAATTACTGACGGACCAGAGGTTGGTACTCATAAAAAAGCAAGAAAATCAGGCGCTTTAGAAGTATCTACTTGGAAAGACTTGGGGTTATACTGCCTATTTATTGTGCCTTTATATGGCGTACTGGGATTGCTGGTTTATCGTACGCAAGCGATGGATTTTTTGAGTGTGACGGGCGCTATCGTCTGCTATAGCGTGATTGTATTGATGGTTGTTTATCAAATTTATAAAGCCATCAGTGTCAATGTGCCTATGATTAAAGCTGGTATTCCAGAAGATGATAAATATCCCTTTAAGTCCGTTGCGGCGCTTAATGTAAGCTACTTTGCTAACTTTGGTGCAGAGCTAGCGGTGGTTTCCATGCTACCGATGTTCTTTGCGGCAACTTGGAAATTGGATCCAACCGCCGCAGGTCTGATTGCGTCAACCTTTGCCTTTGTTAACTTATGGGCACGTCCACTTGGCGGTTATATCTCTGACAAGGTTGGTAATCGCCGTTTAGTGATGTTGGTTTATATGTTTGGTATCGCGATTGGCTTTGTGCTGATGGGTGTACTCAATGCTGAATGGCCACTGTTTATCGCCGTGGTGTTTACGATTCTATGCTCGGTATTTGTGCAGGGTGCAGAAGGCGCAACCTTTGGTATTATCCCTTCCATTAAGCGGCGTCTAACTGGTCAAATATCAGGAATGACAGGCGCTTATGGTAATGTTGGGGCGGTATTCTACTTATTCATTTATACCTTTGTTGAGCCCAATCAGTTCTTTTATATTATCGCCATCGGCGCACTGATTGCATGGATTGTCTGCTATTTCTGGTTAGCAGAGCCTGAAGATGCTTTTGGTGATGAGTATAAAATGTCTTCCGTCGATCGGCAGATTGCTGCAGAAAGTGAGTGCTAAAAGCTGATATTAAGTGCTAAGATTAAAGAGTCATACTCTCTGATGGTTATATCTAAAACTAAAAGCCCACCTAGCATATTGTTAGGTGGGCTTTTAGTTTTAGATAAACGCGATAGATACTTTTAACTTAACTACCATTATTTCAAAAATAGCTACTTAGACAAATGGTTTACCGTCCATACTGCAGCTTCGACACGCGTCCGAAGACCTGTTTTATTGAGGATATGCTTGACGTGTACTTTTACCGTTGATTCAGCAATATCTAGATTATTAGCAATCATCTTATTACTCAGCCCTTGCGCAATCATCTGAATGACTTGTAGCTCTCTGCTGGTCAGATTACTGGCGATATCTTCGATACTGGGAGTGCGCAGAGTTTGTGCCAATATCGAGGCTAGATTTAGGCTGATGACCAGCTCGCCGCGTAGTATTTTTCTAATATCAATAATAATCAGCTCAGGCTCCATATCTTTTAACAGATAACCATCAACGCCTAATTTTAAAGCTTCTTGTACGTCTTCACCACTATCAGAAACCGTGAACAAAACGGTCTTGGTAGTGATATTTCTTGCTTTGATTTCTCGTAAGGTTTCAATACCAGTAAGTACCGGCATTTTATGGTCAAGTATTACCAAATCCACTTCATTGTTTGCTAGAAACTCTAATGCCTCTTGCCCGTTGCTCGCTTCACCAACGACTTTGACATCATTCTCAAGACTTAATAATTCAGAGATGCCGCGGCGTAGCATAGGATGGTCATCGACTAATAACAGCCTAGCGGGCGACGCGCTAGTATAAACTTTGGTGCTCATAAATTACTCACAATTAGAAAAAATGGTACAAAATATCAAGATCAATACTTCAAAATAAAAATTTCAAAGTGATAAAGTTTTAAAAAGTTAAAACAAGGGTTTAAAAATTAACAAGCCAGCCAATCAGATTAACCCGCTTATAAATACGCTTCTTTATTGCCCTGTTTATCGAAGAAATTGGGTTCAAACCTTACAGTAATAATAGTGCCGCGTGGTTGGTTATCAGTCACGATCAATTCACCGCCGATATCATGGGCGCGCTCTTTCATAATCATCAAACCGTGATGCTGTGTCTGATCGACACTGCCTAGCATTGACATCCCAACCCCATCATCAATAATACTCATCGCGATATGTTTATCGCCATCCTCATAGCCAAGCTGAATCTCTACGTTTTGTGCTTGGGCATGGCGGCTGATATTAGACAAAGCTTCTCTGGCAATTTGAATCAAATCTATCTGTTCGGTGGCACTTAAATTAAGCGTCATAATACGGTTGTGGACTGTCACATTAAAACTGCCTTTTAAAGCAAACTCACTGGCAGCTTCGTGTAATGCTTCATCAAAATTGTTGTTATCAATGGTTAAGCGGAACGTTACCAACAGGTCTCTTAACTGCTGATAAGCCGAGCCTAAGCCCATCTTTATTTGTTCGATATTCTGATAGATGGGCGCTTCATCTGGCTCGCTGGCAGCATTTTTAAGATGCCTTTCTAAAACGCTAACTTGAATTTTCAGATAAGACAACGACTGCGCTAAAGAATCATGTAACTCTCTAGCAATGGTCGATCGCTCTTCAAATAAAATAAGCTGATGTTCTTGCTGTCTTTGCTTACGCAGCGATAACGCGGTACTGATTAAATTGGTCAGAGCAACGATTAACTCGTTATTTTGCGCATCCAATTCAGCACTCGAAAATGGGGAAATGCTATCCGTCGCCGACCCCGTCTCTATCATATTGATACGCTGTGATTCGGGTGTATCGCTACTGTCATCATCAGAGATAAAAGAGCGATTCATCACTAGCATAGACTTTGGACTGACGCGTAATTCACCAAATTCTTCTTGTTGATGAGTAATGGGGTAAGACTTAGTGTATTCACCATTTTTGGTCACGCAGTTATCGCAATTAAGCTTTTTGCACAGCTCTTTCATTCTTTCGCCATGTAGAACGATGGCGTTTTTATTGGTTATATATTTATTCTGTATACATAAAGTGAATTCTAAATGCGGCAAAGTCTTACTGAAATCAGCAACCAACTTATCGAGACGATATAAGCTGACTTGGTTGGTGGTGATGGATTTGGAAAAATCATAAAACAGCGACAGTACGTGATTGGCTTTTGTCAGATGCTGGGTTTTTATCTGCACCTCACTCTCAAGCGAGCGCTGATAGGTCTCAATCGTACTTGCCATGTCATTAAAAGAATTGCCAAGCACCTCAAACTCTCTATAACCCTTTATAGACACTCTGGTATTGGTCTTGCCTCTTTTAAATTGGTTATTGGCTTTGATGAGTTGCTTGATAGGCGTTAGTACTGCTTGATGCAGTCGGCGCATGCCAATCAGCATAATAATGATGGTCAATATCAATGAGAGTGTTTGTAGGTTTTGCTGCCATGTCTGACGCTGCTCGTTTCTGTACTGTAACTCGCCCACAAAGCGATTAACATCATCAACATACTTGACTGCAACACGATAAAAATCCTGCTTATTTTGCCCCAGTAACGCAGGTTTTAAGTCCTGAAACCATTGGGATTTTATCTGATTGAGTTGATTGGTAATGGGCGTACTTCTGTTAGCACTCGTCAACTGGTACGTCTGTAATTCCTCCAATCGATTTTCCATATCTTCAATAAGGATATCAATCTTTTCAGAGGTGTCTTTATTAGAAAAATCTAATTTGCCCTGTTTTTCAACTTGCTTGTCATGAGTAAGATTAAGGCTGTCTTGCCGAATGTTCAAACTTGAGCTAAAAGGATTGTCATCAGAAAAATCCGTCGCGAGCTGAAAACTTATACGATAAGCGGCCATACGTATCGAGCCTGCGGTATTAATAGCCTCAGCATCAGATTTTGCAACCCAAGCCAACGTACCACTCCCTATCGCTGACATGAAGCATAGTATAGCGATGATAAGGACAGCGCCCCAAGCATGAAGTGATAAAGAGTGTCTTCGCAAGCTATTCATCATTTGTGGCTTTTACCTATTATCAAACCCTATCAATTGCAAATTAAAGCGTACTAACAAGCAAATATTATGCGCTAAAATCTTATTTTAGACGCTAAATTTTTGCCTGCCTCCTACCCCTTTTAGCCATCAGTATACCACTATGTATGAATACTCATAACCGCCATATCACAGTACCGTAAGTCATCATTTGCAACAAATATAGCAAATGCCTGTGAATAAATCCGTGAGCGCTATGCCGTCGTTGCTCAAGTTTACTGACTGAGTATGGGCAATCTAAACGATAGTCTATGGCGATTTCAATAGCGCCTTAACGTGATAAAAACATCAATTATAACTAAGCATAGACGATATTAAGTGAGGAATCGTATGGGCAGTCATTACAACTTTAAAGGTGGTAAGCTCATCACTGACTGGCGTCCTGAAGTTGAAGAATTTTGGGAAGGCGGTGGCAAAAAAGTCGCTCGCCGAAATTTATGGATATCCATTCCATCATTGCTACTAGCGTTTGCGATATGGATGGTATGGAGTGCGGTCATCGTACGCCTGCCAGAGATTGGTTTTGATTTTGATGCAGGACAGTTATTTTGGCTCGCCGCGCTACCCGGTCTATCTGGTGCGACGCTGCGGATTTTTTATTCTTTTATGGTGCCTATTTTCGGTGGACGACGTTGGACAGCGATATCCACCTTATCTTTGTTAATTCCGGCATTGTGGATGGGGTTTGCGGTTCAAAACCCTGATACGCCCTTTATGATATTTGCCATTATCGCGCTACTTTGCGGCTTTGGTGGTGGTAACTTTGCATCATCCATGTCAAATATTTCATTCTTTTATCCAAAGGCTGAGCAAGGTACCGCGCTTGGGCTAAACGCGGGTCTTGGTAATCTTGGCGTCTCTGTCATGCAGTTCGTCGTACCGATGATTATACTGGTTGCCGCATTTGGTAGCTTGGGCGGCGATCCGCAAGTTGCTGCAAGCGGCAAATTGTTTTATTTGCAAAACGTGGGCTTTATTTGGGTACCTTTTATCCTGCTATTTTCAGCATTGGCTTGGTTTGGCATGAATGACATTGCCACCGCAAAAGCCTCTTTTAAAGATCAATCGATTATCTTTAAACGTAAACACAACTGGATCATGTGTATTCTTTATATGGCGACGTTTGGCTCATTCATTGGCTTTTCCGCAGCATTCCCAATGTTAATTAAAAACTCGTTCCCAGCCATTGATGCGCTTAAATTTGCTTTTTTAGGTCCGTTCGTCGGTGCATTATTTCGCCCATTAGGTGGCTGGATATCTGATAAAACCAGCGGTGCAAAAGTTACCTTTTGGAACTATGTGATCATGGTGTTTGCAGTATTGGCCGTGATGTACTTCTTACCGAGTGAGACCAATGAAGGCAGCTTCGTCGGCTACTTTATCTCCTTTATGGTGCTATTCATCACCACAGGTATCGGTAATGGCTCTACCTTTACCATGATTCCTGTTATTTTTAGAACGTTCCATGATCGCCGTGAGCCTGAAAAAGCAGGGACAGAAGAGCTGTTCGTCGAGATACGTAAAGAGTCCGCTGCCGTGGTTGGTTTCACGTCAGCAGTAGCAGCCTATGGCGCTTTCTTTATCCCTAAAATGTTTGGTTCAGGGTTGGGTGTTGATGGTACTTTCATTGCGCTAATCATTTTTTATGTTCTCTGTATTATATTGACTTGGTGGTATTACAGCCGTTCTAACGCCGAGATACCTTGCTAAAATCATTCTATTAATAACCGTTTTTCTAAGTCGAAACTTATGCTATGAATCGTGCTACTTGCTCATGTAAGTAGCACTTTTTTTGCTTAAATTTTTCCAGTTGCTTTTCACTTTATTAATGAATATCGCTAGTTTTTTCTTAAAAAGCTTTCAACAATTTTCTTAACAATATTTTTAATACCGCTTTAAATAACCGTCTTAACCATTTTTTGATGAGATTTTATTTTTGATAGCTACTACTAAGGTGGTAGTGCTCTGCTCATGTTAGCTGATAGTCAGACGTCTATGTCTTAATTAAAATAACACCATCGAATAATATTTACGGCTTATGTTCATACGGTTACTGATACAGAACCACCCTGCACTCAGCTTTAGATACACCATAGGCAATAACATAGAGGATAGCGAAATGAGCCATTTACTCGACCAATTCCGTTTTTTTAAACGTAAACAGGGCGAATTCTCCGATGGGCATGGCGAGACGCGCGATGAGTCTCGTGATTGGGAAAATGTGTATCGTAGCCGTTGGCAATATGACAAAGTCGTCCGCTCAACACACGGGGTCAACTGTACCGGTTCTTGTTCGTGGAAAATCTACGTAAAAAACGGACTGGTGACGTGGGAAACTCAGCAAACTGACTATCCAGAAACACGTCCCGACCTACCAAATCATGAACCGCGTGGCTGTCCTCGTGGCGCAAGCTATAGCTGGTATATGTACTCTGCTAACCGTGTGAAATATCCTAAAGTTCGTAAGCCACTACTTAAGTTATGGCGTGAAGCCAAAGCGCAATATCCTGATCCAGTCGATGCGTGGGGCAGTATCGTCCAAGACCCTATCAAAGCGGAGCAATACAAATCCAAACGCGGTTTGGGTGGCTTTATCCGCTCAACGTGGGCTGAGGTCAATGAAATTATCGCTGCCAGTAACGTCTATACTGCAAAAACTTTTGGTCCTGACCGTATTATTGGCTTCTCTCCGATTCCTGCGATGTCGATGGTCAGCTATGCTGCTGGGAGTCGTTATTTATCGTTGATTGGTGGTGTTTGTTTATCTTTCTACGACTGGTATTGTGACTTGCCACCAGCCTCGCCCATGGTTTGGGGCGAGCAAACTGACGTGCCAGAATCAGCCGATTGGTACAACTCTGACTATATTATCGCTTGGGGCTCAAACGTTCCGCAAACCCGTACACCCGATGCGCATTTCTTTACTGAAGTTCGTTATAAAGGCACCAAGACGGTCTCAATCACCCCTGACTATGCTGAAGTTTCTAAGTTAACGGACTTATGGCTGAACCCTAAACAAGGGACCGATGCTGCCGTTGCGCAAGCATTCTGTCATGTCATTATCAAAGAGTTTTATCTCAAGCAGCCAAGTGATTATTTCCTAGGTTATGCCAAACGCTATACCGACTTACCCGTCCTAGTCATGCTAGAAGGTGAAGAAGGCGCACGCCATGCTGGTCGTTATCTACGTGCTTCTGACTTAGTAGATAACTTAGGGCAAGAAAACAATCCAGAATGGAAAACCATTGGACTGAACAGTGATGGTGAACTGGTTTCTCCACTCGGTTCTATCGGCTATCGTTGGGGTGAAAAAGGCAAATGGAATCTTGAGCAGAAAAATGGTACCACTGGTGCTAATATTGATCTGACGTTAACTTTAAAAGACAGCAATGAAACCTGCCTAGTAGGCTTTGACTACTTTGGTCATGTTGAACACCCACATTTTGCGTCAGTACCAGGCGAAGCCATACAACAAAAAACGATTCCTTGCAAAACCATTACGCTTGCCGATGGTACAACTGCTATCGTCGCCACTGTATTTGATTTAACGGTTGCCAACCTTGGCGTGGATAATGGTGTTGGTGGCGAGCATGTTACTGATGACTATGACGATGCGACCGTACCAGGCACTCCTGCTTGGCAAGAAGTGATTACTGGACTAAGCCGTGAGCGCGTCATTCAAGTTGCCCGTGAGTTCGCAGAAAACGCGCACAAAACCCATGGTAAATCGATGATTATCATCGGCGCTGGTATGAATCACTGGTATCACCTCGATATGAACTATCGCGGCGTCATCAATATGCTCATGCTTTGTGGCTGTATCGGTAAATCTGGTGGCGGTTGGGCGCATTATGTTGGTCAAGAAAAACTGCGTCCACAAACCGGTTGGTTACCATTAGCGTTTGCCCTTGATTGGATGCGTCCACCACGCCAGATGGCTGGTACCAGCTTTTTCTATGCGCACAGCTCACAGTGGCGTCATGAAACTATTTCTGCTCATGAAATACTCTCGCCACTTGTCGATAAGAAGTTTTTCCCAGAACACATGCTGGACTACAACATTCAAGCGGAGCGCGCAGGCTGGCTTCCTTCTGCCCCTCAATTTAACTGCAACCCACTGACTATCGCCGCTAAAGCCAAAGCAAGTGGTAAGGACGTGGAAGAGTATGTCGTCGACTCTCTTGAAGATAGCAGCCTACGTTTTGCTTGTGAATCTCCAGACAACCCAGACAACTTCCCGCGCAATATGTTTATCTGGCGCTCAAACCTTTTGGGCTCATCAGGTAAAGGTCATGAATATATGCTCAAGTACTTCTTGGGTACCAAAAACGGCTTGCTCAATGAAGAAAATGCCGCAGGTCACCTGCAACCAAAAGAAGTAGATTGGGTAGAAAAAGGCCCTACTGGTAAATTAGATTTGGTTGTCACGTTAGACTTCCGTATGTCGTCGACCTGTATGTATTCAGATATCGTATTGCCAACGGCAACATGGTATGAAAAAGACGACATGAATACCTCAGACATGCATCCCTTTATCCATCCACTCACTGCCGCGACCGACCCTGCGTGGGAATCTAAAACGGATTGGGAAATCTATAAAGGTATTGCCAAGAGCTTCTCTGAAGTGTCAAAAGGACATTTGGGCGTTGAAACTGATGTCGTGACCTTACCAATGCAACATGATAGCCCGGGCGAATTGGCGCAGCCATTCGGTGGCACTGACTGGAAAACCGCGGGCGAAAAACCAGTACCCGGCAAAAACTGCCCTATGATTATGGTGGTTGAGCGTGATTATCCAAATACTTACAAGAAATTTACTTCAATGGGTCCTGCCTTAGAAAAACTAGGCAACGGATCAAAAGGCTTAAATTGGGATATGAAAACCGAAGTCAAACAGCTCGGTGATTTAAATCATAGAGTGACTGAGCCCGGTATCTCTGAAGGTAGACCAAGCCTTAACACTGCGGTTAATGCGTCTGAAATGATTTTGATGCTAGCACCTGAAACCAATGGTCATGTCGCCGTAAAAGGTTGGGAAGCATTGTCTGAATTTACCGGTCGCGACCATGCGCATTTAGCCAAATCTAGCGAGCATGAAAAAATTCGTTTTAAAGATATCGTTGCTCAACCGCGAAAAATCATCTCAAGCCCAACGTGGTCAGGCATTGAGTCTGATGAGGTGAGTTATAACGCCGGTTATACCAACGTTCATGAGCTGATTCCTTGGCGTACCCTCACTGGTCGTCAACAGTTTTATCAAGACCATCCTTGGATGCAAGCATTTGGTGAGCAAATGCAGCAGTATCGTCCACCAATCGATACCAAAACCACGGCAATGGTAAAAGATGCCAAACCAAATGGTAATAAAGAGATTGTACTGAACTTTTTAACGCCGCACCAAAAATGGGGCATCCATAGTACGTACTCTGAAAACTTATTGATGCTGACCCTAAGCCGCGGTGGACCTTGTGTTTGGATGTCAGAAGTCGATGCGGCAAAAGCAGGTATCGTCGATAACGATTGGATTGAGCTATTTAATGCGAACGGTGCGCTTACCGCTCGTGCCATTGTCAGCCAACGGGTCAAAGAAGGCATGACCATGATGTATCACGCTCAGGAGAAACTGGTCAATATTCCGGGTTCTGAGCAGACCGGTACGCGTGGCGGTATTCATAACTCAATGACTCGTACTATCTTAAAACCGACGCATATGATTGGTAGCTATGCCCAGCAATCTTATGGCTTTAACTACTATGGCACCGTGGGTTGTAACCGTGATGAGTTTGTCGTGATTCGTAAGATGTCAAAAATCGACTGGCTAGAAGATAAGCCTGATAACGAATTACCGCGCCCATTACCAACCACCATCGAGGATTAAAGCATTTTCTTCTATTGAGAATAGGTCGTTTTAGAAGTTATTTTTTTAAACACATCTTTTGAAACAACATCTTTTGAAACGACCTCGATGAAGAATAAAGAGCTGCTTTTTCTACTACTATTTGGAGCACATCAATGAAAATTCGTTCGCAAGTCGGCATGGTGCTTAACCTTGATAAATGTATCGGTTGTCACACTTGCTCAGTTACCTGTAAAAACGTCTGGACCAGCCGTGAAGGTATGGAATACGCATGGTTCAACAACGTTGAATCCAAGCCCGGTATCGGCTATCCCAAAGAGTGGGAAAACCAAACCAAATGGAAAGGCGGCTGGATACGTAATGCCAACGGCACGATTAATCCGCGCATCGGTGGGAAATTCAGAGTATTGGCAAATATCTTTGCCAACCCTGATTTGCCAGAGATTGATGATTATTACGAACCGTTTGATTTCGATTATCAGCATCTGCATACCGCGCCTATTAGTACCCATCAGCCTATCGCTCGCCCGCGTTCAGCCATCACTGGCAAGCGCATGCAAAAGATTGAATGGGGTCCTAACTGGGAAGAGATTCTAGGGACGGAATTTGAAAAACGTCGTAAAGATAAAAACTTTGACAACATTCAAGCGGACATCTACGGAGAGTACGAAAATACCTTCATGATGTATTTGCCGCGTCTATGCGAGCATTGCTTGAACCCAACGTGCGTCGCAGCTTGCCCTAGTGGCGCGATCTACAAGCGTGAAGAAGACGGCATTGTCTTAATCGACCAAGAAAAATGTCGCGGCTGGCGCATGTGTATCTCAGGCTGCCCATACAAAAAGATTTACTACAATTGGAAATCCGGTAAATCTGAAAAATGTATCTTCTGTTATCCACGTATCGAAGCTGGCTTACCGACTGTCTGCTCAGAAACTTGTGTTGGTCGTATCCGCTATTTAGGCGTCTTGCTATATGACGCTGACAAAATCGCCGAAGCTGCCAGTACGCCAAACGAAAAAGACATTTATCCTGCGCAATTGGATTTATTCTTAGATCCTAATGACCCTGCTGTTATTGCTCAAGCATTAAAAGACGGTGTGCCGCAGTCAGTGATTGATTCTGCGCAGCGCTCGCCAGTCTATAAGCTGGCAGTTGATTGGAAACTTGCCCTACCGCTACACCCTGAATACCGTACGCTACCAATGGTTTGGTATGTACCGCCATTATCACCGATTCAAAATGCGGCTGAAGCGGGCAAAGTCGGTATGGATGGTCTCATTCCAGATGTTGATAGCTTGCGTATTCCGCTACGTTATTTAGCCAATCTACTAACCGCAGGTGATGAAGAGCCAGTTCGTCTTGCGCTAAAACGTCTACTTGCGATGCGTAGCTACAAACGTATGCAACTGGTCGAAAAGCAAGAAGTTCAAAGCATCTTAGACGATGTTGGTCTGACTAAGTTGCAAGTTGAAGAGATGTATCGCTATCTCGCTATCGCCAACTACGAAGATCGTTTTGTTATTCCAACTGCACATCGTGAAGAAGCATTGAGTGATGCGTTTGCTGAACGTAACGGCTGTGGTTTTACCTTTGGTGAAGGCTGTTCAGGCACTTCTGATAACAGTATGTTCGGACAACGCAAAACCAACCGTCGTGATTTCATCGACACTGTCCAAAAGTGGGAGTCATAAGATGCAAACTACTCAATTTCATACCGACAACGCTGTCATCGACTCTGTCATGCCGCCAGTGATTGGCGTATCAGAATTGAAGATACTCAAAGTATTAAGCTTACTTATCGACTATCCAAGCAATGAGCTGTTTTTAGGTGATACCTTAGCTGATTGCACAGAGATTGTTGCAAGATCAACCATTATTAGCCCTGAAGTACGCGCGCAAATCATTGACTTGATTGAAGACTTAATCGATACCGGCTCTCTTGAAGCACAAGCGCGTTATGACGGTCTGTTTGAGCGCGGTCGGTCTTTATCCCTTTGGTTGTTTGAGCATGTACATGGTGAGTCGCGTGATCGCGGTCAAGCCATGGTCGATTTGATGGGTCAATATGAAGAAGCTGGCTTTGCCATTAGTGTCAAAGAGCTGCCTGATTATCTGCCTTTATATCTAGAATTTTTGGCTTATCAAGCAACCGTTATCGAAGATGATATTCAGATTCGTATGGATATCGCCGATGTCAGCCACATCATTGCCTTGCTTGCTGCCAGACTTGAACACCGCGGCAGTATGTATAAAGGCTGCTTTAATGCGCTATTGCAAATAGCTGGCAAGCCTCTGAATATGGTCGAAGAGTATCAAGAAAAAATCAGCAAAGAAAAACCTGATGACAGCTTTGACGCCTTAGACAAAGAGTGGGAAGAGGAAGTGGTTACTTTCTTAGATGCGCAACAAGAAGAGCGTTGTTCTTCTCAGACCAGCACCCAAAGTCTGGCGGCAAAGGCGGGTGTTAGAACTGCCCCTACTAAAAACATCGTCGATGCCCCTGTGCACTGGGTAGACTTTAAAACCACCTCAGCGGTTAAACCATAATAAGGAGAGAAGATATGAATATTGCAGATCCTAGCATGCAGTCTGTTGCCAATCTAAATTGGCTACAAATATTCCTTTTTGGTGTTTATCCGTATATCGCATTGACCATCGCTATTATCGGTACTTGGGTGCGTTTTGATTTGTCGCAGTACTCATGGAAGACCGGCTCAACGCAGATGCTTAGAACCAAAAATATGAGAATTGCCAGTAATTTATTTCACGTCGGTATTATCGTGGTATTGCTAGGGCATTTATTCGGTATGTTGACACCGCATTTTCTTTATGAGTCCTTTATCAGTGCTGGACGCAAACAAATCGTCGCTGTGGTGGTCGGTGGTATTGCCGGTGTGTTCTGTTGGATTGGCTTGGTCATGCTGATGTGGCGGCGTTTTATGGACGATCGTATCTCAAACACCTCCTCATTTTCAGACAAGCTCGTCCTTGTGCTGCTATTTATCCAACTTAATCTTGGTTTAGCATCAATCTTTACCTCCATGCAGCATCTGGATGGATTGACGATGATGAATTTAGCAGGCTGGGCGCAAGACATTACTATCTTAAGACCTTGGCAAGCAGCCGCTCGTATCGAGCAGACCGACTTAATTTATCAGCTACATATGGCACTGGGTATTACCTTGATTGCGATATTCCCATTTACCAGACTGATTCATATTATCAGCGCGCCAGTATGGTATTTCGGTCGCCGTTACCAAATTGTCAGACAAAAGAAATCTCAGTAAATGTATAAAGCAGTATTTAGATGCGATGACATTTTAAATAATCATGATTTGGATACTGCTTTTTCTTTACTGATGACATTTAATCAACACGCCCTATATATCCAAACTTCTAACAAAAAATACATAGTGGAGCAAAAGCCATGACTGTCAGTACCTACAACCCAGCCGACCATGCGACTAACAATAATATGAACGGTCACGTTCATATTGGCAGTCATACTGATGCTAACAACATGGCGAGCGATCATGATTGTGGTCATGACCACAGCCACGATCATAGCCATGAACACAGCCACGACCACGGTGATGATATCGTTCATCTTATGCCAACCTTGACGGATCTACAAAAACCACACTCTGATCAAGAATTTATCGAAAAAGCGATGGCGGAAGAACGTAGTAATCATAAAAACCTGATTGCCTCTAGTCGTGATGAGCTACCGTCAGTGACGGTCAATGGCGTGACGATAGATAGAACCAACATTGCCCAAGAGCTGCAATATCATCCAGCGGAAAATAAAGAAGACGCAGTATTTCTTGCAACTCAGGCGCTGGTGGTGCGTGAATTACTTAGACTGGCGGTATTGGATGAGCCAAACCTTGGTGAGGCGGCATGGGAAAACGATGAGGAACAAGCCATTTCCGCTTTGATAGATAAAAACGTTCAAGCGACGATACCGGATATGGCAACCTGTGAGCGTTATTATGAGCAAAATATCACGGACTTCAAGACTGATCCTATCATGAACGTGCGTCATATTTTATTGGATTGTCTGCCAGAAGATGGCGACGAGCGATTAAAGCTTAAAAAGACCGCTTACGAATTGATTGAACAAATCAAAAATAATGCCAATCCTGATGCGGAGTTTATCCAAGTGGCACGCCAGCATTCTGCTTGTCCTTCAAAAGAACAAGGTGGCGAACTGGGTGTGATTAACAAAGGACAAACCGTGCCAGAATTTGAAAGCGTGTTATTTAAGTTAGACGCAGGACTTGCGCCAAGCCCCATCGAAAGCAGATACGGTTTTCACGTGGTTGATGTGCTGAATAAGGAACCTGGGATACAGATGACCTATGATCAAGTGAGCCCTGCTATTCATAATAAACTGAGCCAACAAGCCTTTCATCAATCATTGTGTGATTATCTGTTTACCTTGACCAATGAAGCAGACATCGAAGGCATCGAGATGATGCTTGAGCAAGAGAATGTGTTCCGCGGCTAATGAGATATCAGCTCATTATTTTTTGATACTTAGGGCGTGTCCTCAATCTAAACAAAAGCGATTAAATGGGCTAAAAATGGTTAAATCTTGCCAAGCTGCGTCAAATAGCTGGTCAATATCCCAATATTACCTACGCTATTTTCCTTGTTTGGCTACAATTTATCTGATTTTTATCACCATTTTCAAAATGAGGACACACCCTAATTACCTGAAGTTATTAATAAAGTTATAGTTAATAAGGGTCTAGCGCTTATGATTACCCCCGATCAATTACTTCTTGCTATTAAAAAACGGATAGAGGTTTACAATAAAATCGACTCTCCTATAAACAAAAGAGCAACACAAGTCTGCCCACTCTTGGAAAGTCGTAATCAGATATTAGCTGAATATATTATATCGCCGTTTTCTATACCACGGCAAAATGTATCAGCAATGGATGGTTATGCCATCGCTACAAGTAGTACACTCTCAAAAGCCAGCTCTATTGAGATCGTTGGTGAATCACAAGCGGGCAGCCCTTTTAGTGGTACAGTTAAAAAAGATCAAGGTATTCGTATTTTCACCGGCGCTGTAGTACCAATTAACTGTAATACAGTCATCATGCAAGAGGATACTAATTTTGAGTTTATAAAAGACAACATCGATAAAACTCAGCCTTACGAGATTATATTAGCAAAGGCGGCAGACATCGATGTGAATATCCGTAAAAAAGGCGAGGAAATACAACAGAACGAATTGATACTACAACAAGGCAAGCGCTTAAATCCTACTGATATTAGCTTACTTGCTAATTTAGGAATTGATAAAGTAAAAGTTTTTGAGCCACTCATCGTCGGTATTTTAGCAACAGGTGATGAACTGGTAGCGCTTGGAGATAAATTAAAAGATTCAGCACAGATATATAACTCTAATACTCCAACCCTCAAAAGCATGCTTGCCCAATTACCAATTATTATTCATGACTATGGTATTGTTCCTGATGATTTAGATAAGACTATAAAGGTTGTGAATAAAGCCATACAAAAGTGTGACGTACTGATATCTACCGCTGGTGTATCAGTAGGTGATTATGATTTCTTAACCACGGTTATTGAACAGTTGGGACAAATCAATCACTATAAAGTAGCAATGAAACCAGGAAAGCCTTTTGTTTTTGGTGAGTTGCTTGGTGATAAAAATAAAAAACTGGATAAGCCCGTAGTATATTTTGGCTTACCTGGCAACCCGCTATCGACTGTCGTCGGCAGCTTACAATTTGTGATTCCAGCCTTGTGGCAGATGGTAGGCGCTGCGCCACAAGAGCGACCTATGCAGTTGTAGTGGTCAACTAATTTTAGACACCTGATAAGAGGTTTTTATTAAAGTAACGTTTCTCTGTTTCTATCGGTGTTAAATAATTGTTGAAAGTATGCGGTCTCACGGTTTGATAATAGCCCCAGATATAACTACTAATGGCGCTTTTAGCTTCAGCAATATCCTCGTAACCGCCCTTTGGCATCCACTCCGTCTTAAAGCTTCTAAAGAAGCGTTCAGTGGGAGCATTGTCCCAACAATTACCCTTTCGGCTCATACTTTGAACCATACCTGTGCAATCTGTGACTGACTCAGCGAACGCTTTACTGGTGTAATGCGTGCCTTGATCTGAGTGAAACAAGACGCCACTGGGTTTGAGTCTCGTCTGATACGCCATCTGTAGTGCTTTAGCGGTCAAAGTACTATTAGGTGAGTCTGAGACACTAAAGCCCACCACGCGCCGTGCAAACAAATCTAACACCACCGCTAGGTAACACCAGCCGCCTTTAATACGGACATAGGTCACATCCCCTGTCCAGACTTGATTAGGCGCATCTGGAGTAAAGTTGCGATCTAAGATATTGTCATGGGTTTTATGCGCCTCGTCAGCGTGCTTGTACTTATGCGTCTTTGTCTGACGGCTCTTGAGTCCCATACTCTTCATAAGACTACCTGTTAAGTAACGCGTTAGCCTGATGTTATGCTCATTCCATAAGATAGCGGCAATGGTTCGAGCCCCAGCTGATTGCTTGGAGTCATTGAATATCTGACGTATCAATGCTTTGAGTTTGACGCGCTCTATATCAATGGGCTTAGCTTGTATGCCATAGTAATAGCTGCTTCTGACCACACCAAACAGGTTACATAGCTTACGCTTGCTCAGTCGTTTGTCTTGCTCTGCTAGAGTCTTAATCAGCGATAGCCGTTCAGGCTGTCCAAGGCTAGCAGAGCGGAAGCCTTTTTTAAGATGTCGCGCTCCATAGTCAGTCGCTTGACCTGCTTGCGTAGCTCTTGGAGCTCTCTTTGCTCATCGGTAAGTGCTAAACCAGTAGCTGGTGCAATGCCTTGCTGCTCTTTACGATACTTGCGAACCCAGTTGTCTAGGGTTGATGCCCCAATCCCTAAAGACTCTGCTACTTCTGCTATTTTGCGCTTGTGATCAATAACTAAACTGATGGCTTCTAACTTAAATTCTCGAGTATATTCTCTGCGTTTGCTGGTCATACTATGTTCCTTCTTTTGGGTTAGTATAACCTCTTAAACATGGTCCAATTTAATTATGCCACTACAAGTTAAGCCTTACGGCAACGCTTAAAAATGATATTAAAAAATCAGCGGGGCGTATGGATTTTCAAAGAGGGGTTTTGTCGTAGAATGAAGCGGGCGAGTTTGAAGTCGAAAGCTTTACCAAACAGCAATCGCACCGTATAAAGCAGCTTAGCCACGCCAACTGCTTTATTGTCTTGGCGCAAGATTCTGGCAATATAGCTGCCGGTGGAACCGTAAAAGTGCAGCCCTTCCCTTGGTTGTATCATTGATAATATACGCTAAGCTAAAATTGACCCCTGCCGTCAAATCCGTACAACTAAACTTGGGAGACCCTAGTTACGCAGCCTGACGATGAAAGTCAAATTACATAGTTTCTATAATAAAACCACCTCATAACTCGTACTACGCCCCGAAGCCTCAGATTTCTTCAGCATCCCCTTCTCTATCAAATCATTGATATCTCGTAATGCAGTGTCTATAGAACACTTGGTCATCATTGCCCATTTCTTGGTAGTCAGCTTGCCATAAAAATCAGTCAGCAAAGCATTCAACATAGTTACTTGTCTAGTGTTCAAAGCATGCTGTCGATGGGTTTGCCAAAAACTCGCTTTATCAATGATTTTATCGGCGGTCGTTTGAGCAGCGATGAGAGCTTGTTCTAGTGTTTGTAGAAACCAGACCAACCACTCAGTGATGTCAGTAACGCCTTTTTGAGTTCGCTCCAGTATTTTATAATAGTCATTGCGCTGTTTAAAAATCTGTGCTGACATACTATAAAAACGTTGGGCGCTATCATCGCTTTGCGCCAGTGCTCTCTCAGTAATGGCTCTAGTCAATCGCCCATTGCCATCATCAAACGGATGGATCGTCACAAACCATAAATGAGCGATACCTGCCTTGATGACCAGATCTATATTCTCTTGCTCATTTGGTGATGTGTTAAACCATGATAGAAATTTTTCTAGCTCATCTGACAATGTATCCGCACTAGGTGCACCAAAATGAACCTGCTCGCGACCATAACCACTAGAAACTACCTGCATAGATCCTTGACTGTCATCACGGATACTGCCCGCTTTGATACGATAAAGCCCACTATATCCATCTGGGAATAAAGCCCTATGCCATCCCAGTAAATCATCGAGCAATAAAGGTTGTTGATAATGATAAGTGGCATTTAGAATCATTTCTACCACTGCATCGATCTCACGAGTAGCAGTTGGCATACTGCCATCCTCTACTCCTAAATGCCGCGCGACAGAAGAGCGTACTTGCTCATTATTTAATGACTCACCCTCAATCTCAAAGGTTTTAACGATCTCTAAAGTCACCGCATCTAACTGTGCCTCGACATTTAAATCAAACCTTAGCGTTAGCAATTTTCCAAGCAAACGACCCTGTAATATCCGCACACGACTGACCAATGGCAGCAGTTTTTTATCTGACCATTGCCACTCAGTCCAGTCTAGATGTTCGTGAATATAGGTAATATGCTTCATATTTTTCTCAGTTATATGCAGAGAAAAGAAAGAGGATACAACGCATAAAAGTCTTTGGTAGAAGAAAGTAGCTTAAATAATAATGTGGAATAAGCATTCTTTTATGATAAAGGCATTATTTTTAGCTTAATCGACACTAGAGTAAAGGTAAAAATACTATAAAATTATAGTGCCCAAATACGTGCTAAACTTTATCTTATACTCATTGACCTTGCTTTTTTTAATTATAGAATAGCTGTGATCTAATAAAGTCAGTACATATAAGATAGCGTCATATTAGGATATGAACCGCCCCGACTTTATCGGAGAGTGATTTACTTGAGTCAG
>TARA_R110002051_G_scaffold57000_1_pt1 | contig 25138 bp, 23 predicted proteins | sample TARA_R110002051 | Tara Oceans TARA_R110002051 (sample SAMEA4397023) | marine metagenome | biome: Polar Biome; feature: [MES] marine water layer (ENVO:01000295) within the mesopelagic zone...; material: water (ENVO:00002006), including particulate matter (ENVO:01000060) such as......
GATCCGACTGCCCCGTGCCCAAGGTATGAACAAGTCGGTCGAAACAATTCCCATCCAAAAAATCTCGTAAACTTTTCCAAACCATCGTGATACAGTGGTGCCATGCTTACCGATATCAAACTGGATGCCCTCAAACTTCAGCTACAAGGCAAGAACATACCCGCTGTGGCCAAGGCTATCGGCTATGGCCGAGCAACCGTCTGGAAGTGGAACCAAGAACAGGAATACATCGCTGAACTGGAGCGACTGAGACAAGACGCTCTAAGTCATGCCCAAATCGAGCTACGTGACGCAGCAGTTGAGGCAGCGCGAGTCTTACGCGAGATCATGAACGATGAAAGCAATACGGCTAACTCTCGCATTACAGCAGCTAAAACAATCTTGGACCGTGTCAAACCCATGAAGCCCCAGCAGGAGAGTGAGACGGCAGAAGACCAGGAGTTGAACCAGTGGCAGGCGTTGAAAGAAGTCAGTTAGCAGACATCATAGACGATCCAGATGAGTTCATCAGTCGCCTGTGCATCATGCACAAGAAGAGGCAGAGGCTGGCCCGCTTCGAGCTAAACAAAGCCCAGGAGATCCTGCTTGATACTTTGAAGAGCCACAATCGTATTATTGTTCTCAAGGCTCGCCAATTGGGAATCAGTACATTGACGCGAGCCTGGAACTTCTGGCAAGCGTACACAGCAGATCAGCCTCGACAGTTTGCCGTCATTAGCCATACACGCTCTTCTGCTGAAGAGTTGCATCGTATTGAGAAGACCTTCTATCACAACCTTCCTAAGCCCTTACGTCGGCCTTTATCGAAGTCTTCCGCCAGGACTATTCAGTTTGAGAATACCGGAGCGGAGCTCAAGACGTACACCGCTGGTGGTAAGGGCGGTACTCGTTCTTTTGCTATGCACAGTGCTCACTTGTCTGAGTTTGCTTTCTACGAGAACCAGGAAGAGACAATGGCCACCGTGATGGCTGCGGTGGGTGAGGGCCAGGTTGTAATTGAGAGCACTCCTAATGTTTACGGCGATATGTTCCACACCTTGTGCGAGGGTGCGATTGCTGGAACGAATGAGTGGAAGCTGGTTTTCTTTCCTTGGCATATCAATGAGTCTTATGCTGGGACTCCTCCTGACCATTTTATATTGACTGGTCGAGAGCTCAAGGTGATTGACAAGCTGGAGTTGACGAAAGACCAGATGTGGTGGCGTCGCAAGCAGGTTCGTACTCTTGGCGCATCCAAGTTTCAACGTGAGTATCCTGCCACTGTTGAAGAGTGCTTCAGTGCCTCTGGTGCGTACTTCTTTGACCCGGAGAGGCTGGCGGAGATTGAGCCAATGGACCTGGGCTCTCATGAGCATCGCCTGTATTGTGATCCTGTTGAGGGTGACCGATATGTGATTGGTGTGGATGTTGGTGCTGGTATTGGAAAGAAGGGCGACTACTCTGTGGTGACGGTGGTGAGCGTGTCTACGCGCCAGCCTGTGTATCACTATATTGACAACGCCTGCTCCCCGTCCAAGCTTGCTGAGAAGATTGTGCCTATCTGGGAGAAGTACAATCGAGGCAAGATTATTGTTGAGGCGAACAACATTGGTATTTGGGTGATCTACCGCCTCAAAGAATTGCGTGTTCGGAACCTGTTTCTGGAGGATGGTAAGGACTTCAGAACCACCGTTCGCACCAGACCCATGATGTTCGCCGCCTTGAAAGACATGGTCGAGCAGGGAATGATTCAGCGCCTTTGCAAGAATGTTCTGAAAGAGCTGGGCATCATTATTTACATAAACGATAAGCCCCAGGCTCCCAGGGGATCACATGATGATGTGACGATGTCATTGTGTTTGTGCTATTACGCACTTCTAAAGCAGCCCCTTGCTGTTACCTCTTCTTTACGGAAAGCTCTAATGGACGAACACATTAAGAAAAGACGGGTCGAAAAAATGAAACGCACCATCCCCTGGAACGTCACTGGTGGCAACGACAAAGGAACCTACTGATGGCTGAAAGACCTAAGAGTAAAGATGAAGAAGAAGATGACGATGTGTGGCCCCTGTTTGTTTCAAGGGTAACAAATGACCCGGCCAGGATTGCTGCCGAGATTGCACGGTCTATGCAGGCTGCACCCAAAGCCGCATCCCCGGCACCAGAGATTACCCGGAGAGACCTGAATCCTGAATTCAACGAAGAGCTTAGGAAGGACTATGACCGTGGTCCCCGTTCGAGAGGACAAAGATACTTCGATCAAAGTCCAGAGTCGAAAGACTTCAGACGCTTGAAGACCTTTGTTGAGGAAGCAGCGCCCCGGACAAAAAAGATTGACTTCACAGAAGCGCCAGAGACCCATGAGTCCCGCAGGCTGCACAGACAAATGAGAGCCGAGACAAAGGGAGCTCAGCACAAATTGGAGCAGAACCTTCGAGACTATATGCGTATGGTTGAAGAGGGGTACGTCAAAGGGGGCGGTAAGTTTGGCTGGAAGACCACGGCAAAGAAGGCTGGGGCTAAAGCGTTATTTCGAGGAGTTCCAGTTCTTGGTGCTGGCTATACGGGTTTCCAACTTGGCTCCGCTGTATCGTCGGCTGGAAAGCGAAACAGGGGCCGCAATGCGCGTAGAGAAGTTTATGAGCAGAGACAAGAGCGCATGCGTGATGTCTTTCCAGGGAAGACAGATGTTTTCTATCGGCAAATGGCCCAACAGATGGGAAAAGAAGACCGGAGTGGACACAAGGTTCAAGATGCCGAAGAGGTTATGCGAATCTTTGAGCTCCAAAAAGAGATTGAAGGAATTAAAGAGGGAACGAACTGATGAAGCCTAAAGAACTGAAAGCAATACTGGCTGCCCATGAAGCGTACTGGGAAGGTCAGAAGAAACAACTGCTGCGGTACAAAGCTGTGTACGAAATGAACTTCTGGGACGAGGAGTTGACCTTTTCAAACCAGATAAAGATCCAAACGAACGACGGCTATGGCTATGTTGAGTCCTTTCAGGCTTCCTTATTCGCTAAAAACCCTGCCATTACCCTGAAGAATGGCGTTCAAGGCAAGGGTGACGCTGAAAAATCCACCAAGATTGCCAACAACTTCCTGTTTCAGGCCAGAACGGAGATGGAAAACTCGTCTCGCATGGCGATTATCTACCCGATGTCCTTCATCAAGCTGGTTCCAACGGACAACGAGGACTTGTTTGACAAGATTATCCCTGTAGCGGTGGCCCCATGGGAGATTATCGTGGATCGTGACGCTGCTCGCTGGGATCAGCAGCGGTATACCGGGCATATCTACTGGGAAACCATCCAACAGGCGCAAAAGCGCTTTGGAACCTCCTTCAAAGACCTGGGAGTGCCCATCAAACACTTCTTTGACAGCCAAACCCAGGACAAAGAGGACTCATCGGGGGCCGTTGAAGAGGCTGTGTCCCCCATGTTCCAGTATGTACGCATCATTGAAGTGTATGACCTTGTAAACGACAAGCTTTACTGGTACTCCCCCTCCAAAGAGGACAAATGGCTGGACAAAGAGGACTTCATTCCGTTCAGAACCCACTCTGACAAGCCTTCTGTGCCCATTACCCCCTTCTACTACAATCGAATCCCAGATCGCCCCATGGATGGGTACTCTTCGGTGAAGAGAATCTACGACCAACTGTATGAGATGAATGTTATCCGCTCATTCCAGGCAAATGCCGTTCGGAAGGCGTCTCGCCAGTGGTTAGTGAAGAAAGGTGCCATGTCTGAGGACAAGATGGCGCAAGTCACCTCTGGTGTGGACGGATTGTTTATTGAGGTAGAGTCGGACGACGCTTTGGACTCATTGATTCGTCCTGTACCCCACAACCCAGTCAGCACGGAGGTCTCTCGGTACTACCAGGAGATCAATGACGACAAATCCAAAGGTTCTGTCGTTGCTCCGTTCACAAGGGGCGAGGTCACCAAGGCTACCGCTACAGAAATCGCAGCATTGGCGGCTTACACCTCCAGCGAAGTGGGCCGCATGGCTCGCGAGCGTGATGCTGCTATTGAGGACTTGGCTCGCAAGTACTTGTGCATGCTTTCTGTCTTTATGGAAGAGAACTCTAAGCCATCTATGGTGGTCCTGGAAAACAAGGCTGAGGTTGTAACGACCAAGGATCTCATGGGAGACTTCCATATCTTTGCTTCCGATCAGGCGTCTACGCCTATGTCCGAGGCTGTCTCTCAGCAGCGACTTCTAAGCAATATCCCCGCCCTCCAGGCATTGGGTGTCCCACCGCGAGAGATTCTGAAAGAGCTCGTTCGCTCTCTTGGGCTTCCTGAAAGCTTCCTAACAGAGCAGCCACCGATGCCGCCTGAAGGTGCCCTGCCTGGTCAAGCCAACCAGCCGAACCTGCCACCAGACACCCAGGGGATTATCAACAACCCGTCTGTGGCTAATGTCGCAAATGTTCTTCCCAACCAAGGAGAGGCGTGATGCCTTTGTTTGATTATGGTTGTGGCAAGCATGTTCATCAGGAGTTGTTTTTGCCCCGTGATACCGTTCCAGAAGCAATCGAATGCCCCAAATGTGGCGAGACCGCCAAGAAGATGGTCTCCACTCCGGCCTTTACGCCTGGGCGTTGGGGTGACCAGACGGGTAAGTATGGCGTCAACGGCTTTTATGATCGTGGGCTGGGGGCTACTTACCACACGAGCATGGAGAGAGAACGAATTATGGATGCGAAGGGGCTTGCTTCTGTATCGGACCTCGACAAGCATCATGTCGAAGATACAATGGAGAAGTCTATCGCGGCCAATAAACAGCAGGATGACAACATCGCCACATACAAAGCGAACATAAAGAAGTTCGGTGGTGATAAGGCTAAGGCTGTTGGAGAAACTTTCTCCGTGTCTGCAATGGAAAAACAAGGTACTCTTGTACCCGGAACTTGATTCATATTGAATTGTTGGAGTAAACAATGGCCGCACCAATGCCCCCAGTATCGCAGCAACCAGCACCTTTTCCTGAAGAGGAAGCCCTGTTGGCACGAGCAGAAGACGCAGACGCCGCCCAGGCTGATGCCTTTACGGAGATGTCTCCCGTTGGAAGCTTCAGTGTTGAAAGCCTGAATATCCTTGTTGACTCTCTGAACGATGTTCTTCCTATCTTCGATGTGCCAGAACCATACCCCTCTTTCGAGGAGGGTATCGAGGAAGGGCCACTCCCTGCTGAGTTCATTGGTGCCATTGAAATGATTCGCGCAGCTGCCATGGACGCTGGTCTTGAGCGGTTAGCTCCCGACGTTACCGCTGCTGCCGATGATGCTGCTCTTGAGGATGTCGCTATCAAGCTTGACACCCTTGCTGAGAACCAAACTTTCCGCACCTTCCTGAAGTCTCCCGATGGAGGACCAGAGGAAGAAGTTGCAGCAGAAGAAGCTGCCGTTGCAGAAGAAACCGTTTCCGATGAGGAGGTTGATGCGCTTTTCGCAGAACGCCTTTAAGTCACCACCCTCCCTCTATAAAGAGCAAGGAGTTTGAATGACCACCCCCGATGCACCCGCACCCGTTGCGGAACAAACAACCACACCAGCAGCCGAGGCTGCCCCAACCCCAGAAGCAGCGCCAACTGCTGATCCAGCAAAAGAGCTAAGTGCTCAACTTGATGCCGGTATCGACATTGAGGGATTGGCTAACGCTAAGATTGAAGACCCTGTGTTCCAGGGTGAGAACCACAAAGTCAAGTACGACGAGGTTATTGCCTCTTTGCCAGATGACGCAAAGAAGATTGTTGCCAATCTAAGGTCTTCGTACACCAAGAAAACACAAGAGTATGCCGAGCTCAGGAAGGCTGCGACACTTGAGCGAGAAGCTATTTCCGCCCAAAGAAAAGCATTGTTCGATTCCGAAAGCTTTCAAAAGCTGGAAGAGGCTTCCAAGAAAGACCCGTCTGAATGGGATCCTTACAGCAAAGATTCTTTTGAATCTCGCGTGCAGTTAGAGGTTGCCAAGCAAATGAAGAACGTGCTGGAGCCCATGCGTGAGCGCCAAGAATTACAAACGCGCCAGAGTGAGCTACGATCATTCAGGGAAGCAAATCCAGACCTTGTCGAATACAAGCACGATGTTGCCAAGCTACTGACAAAGAACAAGCACCTGAGTCTTGAGGATGCTTATTGGCAAGTCAAGGGGCACAAGCTTGCGGAGAAAGAGAAAGAGTCCCAGGTAGAGCTCAGTCGCTATAAGAAGGCTGCGAAGTCTGCCGGTCTCAAGGTTGGTGGTGCCAATCGTGGGTCTGCTAATGGGATTCCAAAGTACGTCCTGGACCAGGACGATCCGGTTGCAATTTACAACTGGCTCAAGGAGAACAAGACTTCTGCATAATGATGGGCTTGCAAAGATGTTTCTCCTTCGCTATAGTCTTGACGATGGTAGTTCCCCGTTAGGATAAGTGCCCCATCCGGCCCGCGAAGCGGACAACCGACAGATGTTGTTACTTTTACCTTCCGCGCAACGCGGTAATGGACTACTATAAATGGCTATTCAAAACGATATTTTGAGCTCAACAGCTCGCGCTCGTTCTAAGAAAGCCGTAGACAACCTCTTTAAGACTGTCCCCCTACTTGACCATATCAAGAGTGCAGGCGGTGTTGAGGTTATCAACGGTGGACAACAGATCCAGCGATCCGTGATCTTTGCAGATCATTCTAACATTACGCAATTGGCAACTGGTTACGAGCCTATCTCGGCTTCTGTCTCCGATGTCATGCGTTCACCTCTGTACGAGTGGTGTGACTTTGTCGCTCCTATCGTTATCACCAAGAAGGAAGAGCTTTCCAACCGTGGTGAGAATGCAGTTATCTCTATTGCGGACGCCCGCATGAAGAGCGTAATGGGCATGCTCAAACGCGAGTGGGAACTTCAGGCTGTTCGTGGAACCTCCACGACGCTGACCGAAATGGCAACACTCAATGGTGTTGACACGGCTACCGGCATGTTGGAAGAAGGTGCTTTCTGGAACGGTACAGTTACTGGTCAAGCCAACACTGTTGGTGGTCTTTCCAAGGCAACCTTTGCATCCAGCAACTGGAACAACCAAAGCTTCAATGTCGCTGGTAACTTCGGCACCAACGGCTTGGACGGTATGACGGAACTGATGATTCAGTGCCAGATTTACTCCCAAGAAGGCAATGTTGATCTCATCCTCGCAAGCCCAACCTCTTATCGGTTGTACAAAAGTTTCTTGCAAGCGCAAGAGCGGTACACCCCCAAAGAGACCGTGCTTGACGGCGGAAAGCTGGCATTGGCCTTCAATGGTGCATTGATGTATGTTGAAAACAACCTCGGAAACGCGGTTGGAGCCAACTCTCCATCGATGTACTTCCTAAACAGCAAGTCTATGAAAGTTGTGTTCGACTCGGATGCTAACTTCTCGATGACTGACTTCCAGACCAAGTCTGGTTATGCAGCACGTGAAGCACAAGTCTTCGTTCGTACTCAGCTTATTGCTGATCACTTGGCGTCCCTCGGACTCCTTTACAACGCGGAGGCGTAATCATGTCATTTGGACACTTGGCTCATGCCAAACCTTCTCTTGAAGTACCTATTGTTACTGGTCCCCATGCTGATGTTGCGACGTTCACCTCGAACGCTGCAATTGCTGCCGGACAAGTTGTGATGTTGGACATTACGCTGACCACGGTCTCAGACCGTGAGAAGTACGTTATCGCCTCTACTGCTGCACTCGGAGCTGCCGCCATTGGCGTTGCTTTGGAAGCAGCCACGGGTGCGGAAGAAGTCATTCGCGTCTGTATTGCTGGTTACTGCGAAGGCGTTTCTTGCGCTGCTGGTGTTGCTGCCGGTGATTCTTTGTACGCTGATGATACTGGTCAGGTTGATGATACGGCTGCTGCCGCCACTCTTCCTGTTTTCGGTGTTGCGCTTAGTGCCTTAGATGCTGTGGCAAATACTTGCACGGCATACATCTATCGTAACTACTAAAACGCAGCCCGCGTGATAACTTTGGGGCGGGCATCCACTTGGGTGCTCGCCCTTTTTTCTTGAGGATTTCTTATGCCAGTTACAACTACTAAGAACGGCGTTGCGATTACCGACCAATTGATGTTCGATACGGATGTCGATGAGACCGCTAACGTCGATGTGTTCGCAGGGGGCACTACTTTGTACTCACTGCGCATTGACAACTCAGCAGCAATAGCGTGGGTAAAGCTGTATGACAGCACAGCGCCTGTTGTTGGCACCACCGCTCCCGATTACATTTTACAAGCAGATGCCTCTGAAACGATTGTCTGGACTGTGTTGGATGGCTTTGCGATGACTAACCTAAGTCTTGCTGCTACCAATAGCGCCGGTACAGCAGGCACTGTAACACCGCCAGGAACCGTAAAGGTTCACGCGGTTGCGAGATAAGCATGGCCATTACTAAAACACCCCTCTACGGCCTTCCCGGCGATCGCTATGTTGTGCAGACATCGGCCACCGCTACACCAGACAACGCTGTTGCCGGTGCTGCGGGCATTCTTCTACAGGTAGACATCGACAACACGGCAAACACCGATGCCGTCTACGTCAAGCTGTGGAACCACGCTGGCCCAACGGTTGGCACCACCGCTCCTGAGTGGGTATTCAAATGCCCTGCTTCTGTACGACGCATCTTCAGCTGTACGCCGGGGTCTAACTTTGCGACCAACTTGAGCCTGGCGTGCGTCACCACTGGCGGCACAGCGGGCACCACAAGCCCAACAAACGCAGTTACCGTCCGACTATTGCTCGACGTATAGGGGCCAACATGAACCTTTCAGAAATGCGCTCTATGGTTGGCTCCATTGTGGACTACGATCCCGATGTTCAGACCTATCGAGACGAGGTCACACAGATTCTGAACCAAGTCTATCTTGAGTTCTTTACTGACAGGCCATGGTCTTTCGCTCAAGACAACACCGACTTGCAAGTCTACAGGGACGTTATTGAAAACGCCGGAACATTGGCATCTGGTAGCGCAACAATAACCTCCGGCGGCAGCCTTTTCTTGTCCTCTTGGATGCAGGGTATGATTCTGGAGATAGCGAATACCACAAATGATAACGGTGAATATATTATCCAGAAGGTGACAGCTGCTTCAACAGCAATCCTTGAGGAGTTCACGGCTGTTGATACCGTCGCTGGAACCGCTGTGTTTACTGTCAAGCAGCGGTACGTGGACATGCCGAGCGACTGTGTGATGCCTGTCTCTGTTGGAATTCGCAGCATAACGCAGGGGCCACACACCCACTTCGGAGCTCTCAGCCGATTGCGCGATGAGCAATTGAACCTGCTTCTCAGTATTACAGGGCTGCCCACAAACTGGGTTCTGTATGATGAGGCAAATGTTTATCAACCCGTAACAGGCCCAACATTAGAACTGGACGCTGGTAGCACATGGTCTGAGATCGGCTCCTATTACGCCAAGTACACATTCATCGAGGGAACGCGCGAGAGCGCCCCCAGTCCAGCTGGAGAGATTGTTGTGGTTGGGGCAACAGAGATTGATGCCACCAACCTACAAAACACTGGAGCATCCTCTGGAACAATCAAACGAATGTACCTGAAGACGCCGACATCACTGGCGTATTACCATGTCTCTAATGGTGACGCCGCTGAGACCATCGCTAATGTTACTAACTTGGATTTGGATGCAACCTACCTATCCAAGGGTGTAAGGCTTCCAGAGCATGGCGGAAACTATCAACGCATTAGGCTGTATCCACGCCAAGGCACAGACTATAAAGTAAGCATTCGCTATCTAAAGCGCCCAGACCTATTGATTGAGGACAGCGACACCCCAGACTTCCCGGTTGCCCACCACCGATACTTGGTTTATCGCTCCTGCCAAGAGTTGTTCGTAAAGCACGACAACCTGGCCCACTCTGAACTGTATAGAAAGAAAGCAGACGCAGAGCTGTTTAGAATCGAACAGCGATTCCTGTCGTCTGGTGCTGAAATGTGGGTCAAAGAGTCCTTCTCTCAGGATTCAAGATACTTTGGTGCTCAAACAACCCTAACGCACTTAGGATAGTCCAATGAAGGCTGGCCTTAAGAAAACAGTAGAGCGGTTAGGTGGGATAAATCAGCTGTTGCCACAGCCCCCGGAGTCTGCCACAGAGATGGTGAACTTCACTATCGACCCACACACGGGTGGATGGGACAACCGGCTTGGATACGAGAAGTTCTTTCCTGGGGATGCGCTGTACCACCCGTTCAATGATACCGAACGCATACAATCGATGTATATCTGGACAACCCATGGCGGAGCTCGAACCTACCATATCTATGAAACCGCAGCGACGGGTGCGTCTACTTGTGATCTCAAGTTTACTGTTGGGAACGTCCATATTACTACTGGCGGCGGCGCTGTTGACTTGGACCTGGGTCGTTCTATTCCACTGACCAACGAACCAGGCACTTCTTATGAGCCAATGGGTCGGTTTCTAATCATCACAAATGGGTATGATATGCCCATCAAGTTTGATGGTGACCAGATTACCGAGCTTGGGTGGACACGGGTTCCAAATCCCCCGTCTGTTCTTCGTGTTGACCCAAACAATAGTGCTGGCTCCAACCAGGCATACATGCCGTTTTACGATTTTACTGCCGAGCACTTTGGGGGGATACTGGAAACAAGCTCTCTCCACACAATGTACGAATACTACGGACTTGGAGACCCGACTGTTGGTGCCACCAATACCTATAAGTGGAAGGTTACGTGGATAAACAGCGCAGGTTCGGAGAGCCCAATATCACCATCATCTTCTCTTGTTTCTTGGGTTGTTGCGAGTTCCCACCCATACAGAATGGCTGTATATATTGACAACATAGCCATAGGACCAGCCGGGACTGTTGCAAGGCGTATCTATAGAACAAAGAACCTAAGAGAAAGCCCGGATGTCGGCGCGGACGAGGTCTATTACTTCGTTGAAGAGATCGATAACAATACGGAGACAAACTACGTTGACTTCCTTCCTGATGCGGCGATGAATAGTCTCGCCCCACAGAATGTAGACAGTGTGCCATTGCCTACCCTGGCCCCACGGATCACGGCTTCCTTCAAGGGCACCCTGTTTATCGACGGGGGAAATCAAGACCCCACAAAGCTATTCTATAGCCAGCCTGGTCAACCAGATAGTTATGCTGCGTCTTCGTACTTCGATGTCGGCTCTCGCGAGGGCGGCGGAATTGTCGGCCTTGTGTCTTTCTACAACCAGCTGATTGTCTTCAGAGAGAATGCAATCGACCTGATTCGAGGCAACCCGGTCGCCGGATTCAAGATTGTTCCGTTTTCAGAAGGTATTGGAACGGATGCCCCAGATACAATTACAGTCATAAAGGGTCTCGGCGTTGTCTTTCTTGCTAAAGATGGCGTCTATAGAATCAGTGGCGGCATGGATGGCGGTGCTGTTCTAAACATTGAACGGTTGACGGATGGCTTATTGAAAACGCTTGATCGTATTTCAAAGCAAGCTCGGCCACGGTCTGTTGCCACATTCAGTCACAAATGGCGTGAATGGCACTGTTATGTTCCTGTAGATGGAGGAACCAAGCCAACGCTTGGGCTGGTTTTTCATATAGATAATGGTCAGTGGTCAACACGTGAGGGCTTTCCTGTCGGCGCTATCTCTACCACAAAAGACGGAGACTTGGTTTTTGGCACCAACACTGGGAAAGAGGTAGGGGCTACTACATGGGAATGTGGGTTGTTTGTTGTCTCTCGGAAAAGGTCTTTTGGATATACCACCCCCGTAGTCCCAGATGGCGGGACATTTACTGTAGATAGGGCTCCCGTAGCATCTACATATAGAAGCGCCTGGTTAGACTTTGGCAATTCCCAGAAAAAGAAGTTCATCAAATATGTGTATGTCTACGCCCTTACAAGGGGAGACAATACAATTCCGATGACCTACTACATGGACTTTGGGGATTCCGGTACAACTGCTGCCCCTGTGAAACAACAGCGACCGGACCATGCGGACCAGAACGTATATGGGACGGGTGTCTGGGGTGTTGCCACATGGGAGGAGCCCTATCTAACTGAGTTCCGGTATCCAATTGCACAAAAGGGATCGAGTTATTTTTCATTTGAAATCGAAACATCGAACGATATGGTTGTTCTTGGATACTCGGTTGAGTTTACCTCTGGTGAAACCCAAACTGTTCGAGGCAAGCGATGAGTTTCAAATGGACAGAGTCAGACCTGAAAAGCCAGAACATCGTTGATGCGCCTGAGTTTGACAAAGCATACAACGCCCTCAAGTCTGAGATAAATGGGGGCATCGACAGGGATAACATTCAGAACGAAGCCATTGGTGACAACGAACTAAGCCCTGATGCGTTCCTTTCGTATTCTACTAAGGCCGGGATTCGGGCTCAACTGCCGCTTCAAAGAGAACATGCCAGTCAAGGCAACTTCATTTACGGAAAGACTTATGATGTCTATGGCGGCGGCTGGATAAACAATACAGCTCAGAAGCTGAGTAAAAGATTCATTGAAGGCATGCTGCATATTGAATTCAATGCCTGGTATTATTTGAACAACTATAGCCAAGACTCCAACGCCGCCCCAACAAGCAGGCTTGTGTCTGGTCGCTGGTGTCGCCTCTCTGTAATGGTGGACAATGTTGTTGTTTGCGAGAGCCATGAGCTCTGGCAGAATATTGGGACAATACACCTTGTCGCGGACATACCAATCACCACTGGTGTTCACGACATTCACATTGCGTGGACGCTGCCAGGATATGATGAACTGTATGGTGGTGATTTTCCACAGATGAAAAACGAACCGTTGTTTTACTATGATGGTGGTACTATTCTTGCCATAAACAGGTATCGATAATGTCTGAAATCATAAACAACAACATCGGAGAGGCGGGTGATGTTACCTCTGGCGCTTCTGTTGACGCCAAGTTTTCAGATGCCCGCACTGCATCATTGGCTCTTGATGGGACAAACGTTCGATCAGAGGGAATAGACAGAAGAAATCTAAAGACTCACGCATACCCAGCGGGACGCCTTGAGCCCATTGTGTATATGGAAAGAGTCATCAATAACGACACATCCATTGTCACATTTCCATCCATGGATGGAAAAACACCCCTTGCGGTGGCTGGTGGTGTACAGCCTCTTGAAATAGACTGGACTGGCATTGGTGGTGTTGTCATGAAAGCAGGAGACCTTCTGCGAATCAACTACAACATTGTGCTTTACTCTCACAATTTAGGTCATACGGACGCGACTCATTCATATCTTGCTTCTGTTGACACCTCTTATCTTGATGGTAGTCCTGGGAGTATTACCGCTGGTGTTTTCAATGCGTCAGGAATATGCGCGATGTTTTTTCCTGTTTGGGATACCTCCACAACTACAGGATGGGGAGCATTGCCAGGAAGAGCCTCGAATTTGAACACAACATTTGGCTCCGCGCCCTCGTTGATCAATATCGGAACGGAGGGGTCCACTGATGGGTGTCTCCTTCTCAGCCTGGAGGGAAGATTGACCGGCGGAATTACTCTTTGCAACAGAAGCGGAATGGTGTCCACATATTATACGCATGCTGGCGCTGACATGACGATAAACAAGATACGATTGAATACACGAATGCCTGTCATTGTTCACTCCAGCGGTGGAACAAATCGTGAAATACTGGTTCCAGACTGGACAGCTATAAATTATCAATCCGGTCAGGCAATGAGCGCAAACTTTGCAATCAGTCTTGAGCGCGGATCTATTGGTGCCGTGATTATGCGGGGGGCATCTATCTAATGGCTTACATTCCGACCAAGACATTTGCTGCCGCAACAACAATCGTTGGGGCTGATGTTCAGGAGAACCTGGATGAGCTGAAAACCTATGTGTGTGGAACGCTTCGGGCTTCTGACTTTGCTACAAATAGCTGGGCAAAGCCACGGCATATTGTTCGAGGCAAGTACGATACAATAGTGAATAACCATTCATTTGCCAGCGGGCTGGATGCTGGTCGTAACTCAGAAGCAAATGAAACCTCTTGGTCTACACGGGCCACAACAGGGGCAGTGTCTGGGTCTTCTGCTACGTTTTCTTATTTCCCGAACGCTTCAGTAAGATTCTATCTTGAGCAAGACGCTCACGTTATTCTTCAATTTTACGCATCGCCTGTAAACTCATTCAGGAACGTGTCGTCACAGAAGAATACATACCTGTACATTTACGTTGATGAGACAGACCAAATAACAATGACCAGGAATACGATTCGCTCAGAAGCGGACGGCCCGTTTGGGGGTATTGGTCCTGCTGGTGTCCATGATGCCAGAAATAACTTTGCCGGATACCACATGACGACTCTAACTAAGGGTTATCACTCACTTAGCCTCAGAGTATATTCAACGTCAGTGTTCACATTTTTATGCAACTGGGGCGTAAGCGTTGAAGCTTATTACAAATAGGGAATACGATGGGAAGTAGCACAGTAAGTAAGATGGCAAGAGGAGCAACCGCCGGAGCACAGATCGGGGGCCTTGTTCCTATTCCGGGTAGCGCGGCTATTGGTGCCGGGATTGGCGCGGTTGGGGCTGGTGCCTATGATTTATTAACAGACGATCCTTATGAAGAACGTATAAAGAAGCGCATTCGAGACCTGGAAATGCGCGAGGCTGGGCTGACACCAGAAGAGATGGCGGTGTACCGGCAGTCCATGAACGCCCCCGCCATTGAGGAGGCTGCTGCTGCCAGCGCACGCAAGCAGGCTGCCCTTGCAACACAAGGCGCAAGTTCTGGGGCCATGTTGAGAGACATGCAAGAGGAAGAAGGGATCAAGGCAGGACAACTACAGAAGACAGAGCTTGCTTTGATGAACGCAAACATCCAAGCTGAAGCCGACAAAGAGCGAGAGTTGGATCGGTTGTATAAAGACCAGGCTGGTCTCGCTGAAGACCCAACCAAATCAATGCTCGACTTTGCGGACGAGGTTGAGTACCAAGTTGCAGGGGCTGCTCGCGAGGCTTCAATGGAAGAGCAGTTGTTGAACTATCTGAAGGGAGAGGGCCTTGACGGAACAAAAGAGCAACGCGATGAACTGACAGGGTTCTTCTCATGGCTTGGAGGGCAACGATAATGGCCAGACGAAGAGTATCACGACCCCGATCAAAGGCTTATGAATCAACTCCTTTGTCATACAAGATGGGTGACCGTAGACAACGCAGGCAACGCGCTGGTTCTTACCACGCAATCTATATGGAAGGCCAAGTGGCCCAGGTTCAGAACTACATGAACATGGCTTCCCAAGAGCTCGGCAATGACTACAACCTGGAAATCCACCGCCTTGGATTCCTTCAAGACGAGATGGCACGCCTGGACGAATTGATTGCCGGGTGGAACAGCGATGAGGTTGCGGCTGCTGGTAAACGGGATGAGAACTGGCGGAAAGACCGGGACTTTTCCCATAAACGAAACCAACTCCAACAGAAAATCGACACAGAAAGAACAGACAACAAGCTGAAAGCAAGACAGGAAGCAGAGAAAGATGCGGAACTGTCTGAATCAGCCAAGTCTTCGATAGGAAGAATTGCAACGAGCGACTTCTTGGCCACAACAATGTCCGGCCTTACCGCCAATATAATGAACAGCGGCGAGCTTGCTGGGCTGGCCGAGTTGGAGCAGCCTCTTCAGAGACAGCAAGCAGCGGTTTCAATCGAAGCAGCCCTGATGGCTAAGATGAGCGGGATGCCTCTGCTTGAGAACGAAACCCTGGTAGATAGAAAGACTGAAGCGTTGAGAGCAGCGAGCAGGCTTACCGGGGTGCCTGCTGCACAAATCAGCCAAAGCCAATTCGCCGCAGCCCGGTCTACACATATTGCCAAGTTTGAGCGCGAGAACAGCTATGCTGGACGCCTTGGCGCTATGCCTGGTGCGACTCCTGAAGAGAAGGAAGCGGCACTGGCTGCGGCAGAAGCACGACAAAAACAATCGTCAGACATTCTAAATAAGTGGATGGACAGACGGGATAAGCTTGCCGAGCAATTGGAGGGTGGCATGCCCTCCGCTCCGACATACGAAGAGGTTCGGTCCCGTGCTGGTGAGATGTACCAACCGATTACAGCCAAAGAGGCGCGTTCTGGTTACCGGGAGCGCACACAGCAGGACGCCCAGATTCGTGAGAGCATTCAGTCTATGCCGAAGGATCAGCGGATCTTGATGCAGGCATCGCGCAATGCACAACGGGCAGCAGGTGGCGATGAAGGCGCTATTGGAAATATGTCGGAGGCAGAGATGGAGGCGGGGTTTTTCATTCAAGAGCAATTGAAGAACGGAACACTGAGCATGAATGACTTGATTCCGTATGCCACCCGTGTTGCAGAAGCAGAAGGTCTTGACGATACAGAAAAGGTTGTCAGCTCAAGAGACCGAATACTGTCTGACGCCATGGCTGGACTGATGACTTCATATCGAAGCACTCTCCCAGCAAACGACATCAAACCAACCCCAGCGCCAGCGGAAACCCCTGCCTTTTCCAGCCAACAAACTGATGAAGAGCTTTCTATAAGGGACGCTGCCTACGAATCTATAGAAGAACAATAATGGGAAAGAACACCATAACTCCAGCCAAGTACAGGCAGTTGGTGTCGGATATTCAGGAAAAGGATGTTCGTGAGGCTATTCTTACCAGCGATGCTACCTACGGTATCGGCAACGAAAGCTCAATGCACATACTGAACCAGTACTATGCTGGTATGTTGCCAACACAACAGGTCGCAGCTGCCAGAAAGGCCGAAGACCCCACCGCACAGGTTGTTCATCCTGGAAGTACAGAGCCTGCTAATGTTCCGCAATTACCGGATACCCATGTCGGGCTGTCTCGCGGAAAGACACCATCCCAAGCGAGGGACACTTTCGATAAAGCGTATCTTGCAAAGGCTGGTGAGTTCTACAAGAATCTGGCAGACGAAGGGCTTGATCCTGAAACGAGAAGAATAAGAGCAAACCAAGAAGCTGACCGATACGTCCGCATGTGGTGGGATATGCCCCGCACCGCACAAGGAAAAGAGATGCCGGGGGCAATACGGGATGGCGAACAGCGTATCCTTGAGGCTGGGGGGATATGGGGAAAGGCAAGGGTAGCCTTAGCCCCCAAGGTCACGGGTGGTTCAGAGGTTATCCGGCAGCTGGAAAGCACTGGTGACTTTGCCGATGCTCTCAAGGCTCGCCGCCTGATGACTGAACACTTCACTGGCGTAGAAGAGGCGGACATGCGCTCTGTTGTTCGTCCTGAGATTAGAAAACAGGCAATAAAGAACGCGACATCGGGTGATGACTTTTCTAAAGCCCTTGGCCGAATACTGATCGAGAGGGGGTTTGAGGCAGACGGGAAGGGCGGCGTTCGGTACTCGAAGAAGGTAGACCGATCATCACGCATTGTTGGTTCTGGCTATGGCGCAACGCGCGTTCCTGCTGAAACGATAGAGAATACCGTTGACCTAAGCTATCAAGAGATAGCCGCCTATCTAAAGAGGAGGGAGGAAGAGTCACAAGCAGACCCAGCCGAGACCGGCACATGGATGAGTGTTGGAGTGCCTGGTGGATATACGGAACCATTCAAAGGACGCCACAGGGGCGCATCAATAGCTGGAGAGAAGGCTGCCGTAGAGGCAAAGGAAAAGAAAGAACACATTGTCACTGCTGAAGAGGTCTTGTCAGACCTGTATGACACCTACAGAAAGCGAGTTGCAGCAGAAGAAGACAAGATCGTGGCGCAAAGGCGTCAAGAAGACGCACGCTCCTTTCAGGCTGAAGCCAAGGAGTTGGTTACCAAGCACTTTGAACGACAAGGCCAATCGCTTCCTAAGATTCCAAGGGGGCGTGAGGGCTCCGAGGCCAGGGCAATATGGGATGCCCAGCCCCAACACCTAAAGACCGCCTACTGGGAGTGGAGAGATATTGTCCAGAATGTGTCACAGCAGAAGATAAGGGCATACGATTACGCCGTGTATGGGGATTACCTCGCGGAAGAGATGGATATTGATGAGACCGGCGACCGGATGCAAATCGTGCTTCCTGATCTGTTCGGCGGCAAAACCCTGATGACCATCGACTATAAGCCAGAGGACATGAAGACAAAGTTCTTCGGCGGCGTCAGCAGGAAGGGCCGCAGGATAGTGAAAAAAGCAGCACCAGATGGTGGTGTTGCTGAGACCTTTATTAGCACTGGAATGAGAGGCATCGGGGGTCTTATCCGTGTTGCGGCGGACACGACGTTTAAGGCATTCACATACGACGTTGATGAATTCGGAAACCCGCTCAACCCCAACGATTGGAACTACCGTTTTGATGCGTGGACAGAGACAGCCCTTGGGAGAATGTACAGAGCTGAGTCTGGACAGTTAGAAGGGACGCTAAGGAACAAAGCACGCTATGGTTTGGACGTAGCCGGAACGTCCTTGGCTTCCATAATTCCAAGCCGAATGGCGAAGGGTATGGGCACCGGGGAGCGTAAGCGGTACGCGACCGGAAGTTGGGTTAACGATGTGTTTCTTTCGATTCATGCTGGTCGCTTTCTTGGTGATGACTTCAATGAGCTAAAGGCATCGACCCGTGTCTGGGAAAACTGGGGAGCTCCGTGGGTTCCTGGTGCCGCCGGACTCATGGCAGAGGTTGCGCTGCCGTTGACCCCCGCCTTTGCCGTTGCAAAGGTATCCGCGACAGCAGGCAGGGCGCTGCAGGGTCTTGACGCTTCTGTCAAAAGCGGGCGCTTCTCCGATTTTTACAACGCCTTCAAGGCTGAAGACTTCAGGCCCATAGTACCCGGAGCCAGGCCCAAGCCCCCTGTTGGAAAGCTTGGCCGTATTGGTCGCGTATTAGAGAACCCGCTGAGAGAAGCCGAGGCTGTTGTCCTGGCCTCAGTTGCCAGAAACATCATTCGCTCCGCACGTGGGGTGAAGGGTCTCCCCAAGGACTTGAAGGCCCTGTTGCTTGAAGAGGCCCGCCTTCCAAGGCAGTTGGCTGTTCGTCTTGCTGGTGAAATGATGGACCTGCTGGACCTTGAGAAGACATCGGCCTGGGCGCTGGGGGATTCCTTGAAGGCTCTCCGCGAGACAGACTGGGGAGCGAACGCCAGGGTGATGGAGATATTCGACGACATTGCTGTTGCTTCCAAGCGGCTGGATAAGGCCAGGAAGTCCAACTCTATTGCTGATCTAATGGGAGACGCCCAGGGCGTAACCCTTATGGAAGAGATCGCAGCGCAGGCTGCCATTGGTAATATTCCTGGTTCTGCGGGCTTTACCAAAGGTGTTCTTCAGGGCTATCTGAGCACACGAATGACGAACGAGCTTCTGAATTTTGTTCCAAACAACTATGTAATGGTGACAAAGAACGTAATCATGCCAATCAGAGCATGGAAGAGGGTGCGAAAGGATGTCCAAAAAGAGGTTGCTGACAGACTAAAGGTAGACAAAAAGCTTGCAAGCCAGAACAACACATACAAGTTTGAGAACTCAGACGATGTCTCCGACCTGATGATTGATGCGTTTGGTGCGGACAAGATAAGAAACACGCCGTACCTTATGGGCATTTACAAGAAGATAAGCAACGGAAAAGCCCTGAGCGTAGAGGAATTCACAACAGTGGAGGATCTGCTGCGGGGCTCCATTGTGAAGAACGCTGTCAACAACTCCTATAAGCTGACCCATACCGGCGCAGCGTGGGAGCGTGGGTCCAAGGCTGCCCTTGGTCGGCAGAGTCGTTTACCCAGGGCGGTACAGGATGTCATGCGTGCTGTCAGGCCGATAGCTCGCATTGATGAAATGCTTCGTGCAAACCCAACGCCACCACCCCCCAGGCTTACCCCAAAGAGAATGGCAGAGGGCATTGAGCTCCCCAAGATAGAGTTGTGGAACGAGTTGCGCGACAAGTTTGCTGGTATTGACGATGCTCTCCGAAAGGAGGTGCTGGCAGCCAGGACAGAAGCGGGTGACGCCTGGGAAGGTATTGCCCTGGTGATGCAGAAATACGGCAGTGAGAATCCTATTGATGACATCATGCAAATCCTGCTTGGTGGTGCGACTCGCCGTGGCACTGGGTTCTTTGGTGCTCCTGGAGAGGTGTTGCATTGGGACGAGGTCAAGAAAATACTTGAGTCTCATCTATCTGCGGAGGCGTCGGTTTGGGGAGAATCCATGAGGATGCTTACGCCCCAAGCAATTATTGAGTCTATTGACTTCCTGAGAAGAAAATACCCCGACGCTCTCTTGAAGCGCACCACGGCAGGCGGGCAGCCAGCGGGCATGGGGTCCAGGGTGGGCGCGAATACGTTCACGAGGTTCTTGAAATCAGAGGGTGCGAATTATAAGAAGATAAGACCCGGAGATTCGTTGGCAGACCGTGCCGCGAAAAAAGAGCACAACACAAGGGTTGACCTTGAGATCGCAAACAAGACAGACTACGCGGACAATGCGGTGTGGTCTTTCATGGTCGAGGGAATGAAGGCAGAGATAAAAGAAGCAGCTGCCAAAAACCTTGCGCGTACCTATCCAGAAATGATGATTCCATTGAGCCGCCCTGGGGCAATGAACGAGGCTATCTTTCGTGATGCTGTCTCTTCGGTACTCCTTGGGTCGAAAGTATCAGACCCGATTATCGTTGCTGTTGTTGATGATCTTATTAACAATTCGGCTGGGCTTTTATACCATGGAGCCAAGGGCATTGAGGGTGGTCTCGGCGCAGCAGACATGCGCTACATATTGAACGCCATCATTGGTGACTTGTACGAATATGGAGCAATGAACTCGCTGTCGTACCAGCGCATTGCAGACGCTCTTGTTCAACGCGCCGGTTCTGGGAGAGAGGTTGGGCTTGGCGCTGTTGTGTCCAGGTCGCCTGAGTTGCAGAAGAGAGTGCTCCGTACTCTTGAGAGGCACTTGGGTGCCACCGGAAATCAGAACTTACAGCAGTTGTCTGAAATGGTTGCGGGCCGCCTTATTACTGACATGGTTGAGGCCAACACCGGCCAAACAATCGACACGATGATGGGGAACCTTGCCGCCACTGGGTTGCCCGCCCGGATGGATGACAGCTCTATTCGCCTGTATGAGCTGAAATCAGGACTTACGCAAGTCAGCGATGACTATGCGATGCTGATGCCCAGGCTGCTCGATTCGGGCGTGGACGCTCAAGAGTACATGCTGATTGACGACTTGCTGAAGCAAAGCGCCAGCGGAATGCTTGAGGCAAACCTTGAAGCCATAAGAACCAGGGACATGAATTTATATCGGTTCTACATAAGCCGTGTTGGTGCCGCGTATCACTGGACACGACGCGCCACCATTGGTGGGCTGCTCGGTGGGTCTGGGCCTTTCCCGGTCTTGAGGTTCCACGGGGTAAACGTGATGACCGCGCCATTTATTATGGCGATCACAACGCCCCAGTTTGTCCTCCAAGGACTCAAGGCAATACCCGAAGCGGCAGTATCCTTTGTGAAGCCCGGTGCCGAGGCGCTGTATCCATCTATCAACAAGGCCCAAAGATCCCTGTCTAAGATACCAGGAGCCAAGGGCGTCTTTGACTGGATGGCGTACACGCTTTCTCGGAATCCAAACCGTATTCTGTTTGTGGACAAGTGGGGCTCGGTGTGGACAAAGGCCCGCTTCGACGCGGCTTATAACGCAAACAACACTCGGTTCAGCCAAGTATCGTTTGAGTTCAGAGACTCTATTATCAACGAGCTTCGTCGCGCTGCGAGCCTGAACCCCAACCTAACCAAGGCCGGATACTGGAAACAAATCTGGCGGTGGTTCGATCCAGGCAACAAGACTTTGTGGTCTCGCTGGGCAGAAGAGTCTGATGCGGCGTTTCGTAAAGCAACCTTTGCTGCTGCTTTGAAAGAGGGCCACAGTGTCCAGTCTGCCGCCAAGCTGAGCCGTGTTGCTCTGTTAGACTATGGTGCAATATCCAAGGGTGAACGGGATACCATTTCCAAGGGTATGCTCTTCTATGCTTTCCGCAGGCAAATGCTGCTTGAGACCGCGAGTACATTCTTGAGAGCGGGCGATGACTTGCGCCTGCTTCGAGCTCAGATGGTTTTCACAATGAACCAGCATAAGATGATGGACACGTGGGTTATCGAGGAGGACTGGCAGCGCACAAGGCTATATGCGCGTACAGCCGAGTCGTATGACCACGCCAGAAACTATGTGTACGGGCCAGATATGCCAGCGGTTTCCGCTCTTGGTGACGCCTTGAACCTGGCGGGTGGCTTCATTGACTTTGGGAATTGGGCACTCACTGACCAGCCAACCACCCACTTCAAGCTAAATGATGTTGTGAGATCATTCATCGAAGGCTTCAACGCCCACCCTGGATGGGAGGCTGCGCGTGACTTTGCCTTCCTGAGCGCGAGACCCAGCGATAGCGAAGCCCCCAGGGGAATGCTGCGCCCCGAATGGGTTCACTTCTGGCAGAACACAGGACAGTGGGCCGTTATGCAGAGGTGGTTCAATCTCGAACCAATACCAAAAAGCAAAAGAAGGCATAACGAATACCTGCAACTGAACGCCCCAGACGGTACACCCATGTATTCACAGTGGCAGTTTGGGGACGACGCAGGCCAGATGAAGTTCAAGGCTTACTATTATGGCGCAACTATGATGGGGTGGAACAGGGCTGCAAGAGACTGGTCAACCAACGCCATGATTGGTGGAGACACAGACGACCTTATCTTCAAGAAGAGAAGTCAGGGAAGCAGGTTTCTTCACTTGATCGGAATGGAAACACAAGGTTCGCTACCCAGCGAGGCGGAAATGCTTTATACTGAAGCCGGTCAACGCGTTGAAAAGCTTCGTGGGATGATCAAAGAATAATGTTTTGCAGCACTTCGTGGGAAGTGGCCTTCGGGCTGGGCAAAAATATAAGGGGAGAATAAAATGTCTTGGTTAAGAACACGCGACATCAAAGATTCGCAAGTAACAAACGCAAAACTTGGCAGCCGAGTAATGCACGTTCAGAAGTACACCTACGACTTTGCTGTTGGCGGTGGTGCGGTTAGCGTTCTCACACTGACATCCGATACGGGTGCTGCTCAACAGCTTCCTGACAACGCAGTGCTCTTGGGCGCTACCTGTGAAGTGGTGACTGGCGTTACCAGTGGTGGAGCGGCAACGCTTGACTTTGGGTACACAGCTGACCCCAACTATTTCCTGAATGCTGAAGGAAAGGCTTCCTTTGATGCGGACGGTAAGGCCGTAAAAATGGAACTCAGCACGCCCACCAAGCTGACATCAGCCCAGGGCCTCGTTATGGAAATCAAGGCTCACGCTCTCACGGCTGGTAAGTTGAACGTCTGGGTTCGATACTACCAAGGCGACTAATAAAGGGGGTGCATAATGGGTAGAAACTCTCTTCCTCTCTATACTTATGTCTCGAAGGCGACATCCAACAATGTTGGAGCTTTAGCCTACGTGGCTCTTACTGAAACGGTGCCCCGCAAGGGGCGTATCAAGCGTGCTCGCGCTGTCATTACGACGGCCCACGGCGGTGCTGCCAATCTGTTCTTGCGGGTTGGGAAGGCTGCCGTGGAGGGTAGCCCGGCTACGTTGGATGTAATCTTGGAGTACGGTACCACCGCCAACCCCATTGATGGGGATGACCTGGACTTGTACTATGAGCTGACTCCTGATTCTGCTGGCTCCTTGACTGGGCTGTTGTACATGGCCACCAAGGTAGACGCAGGCACTGCCAGCGTTGTCACTGTGGCGCTGGACATTGAGGTGGTGTCGTAATGGCTCGCACTACACCGCCTGCAACACCGCCACAATCTCGAACAATGCCACCAAAAAAACCAACTGGTGGTGGTGGGGGTGGTGGAAATCCCTACAAAGATTGGATTGAACTGGGAGTAAATCCAGACGATGGAACGTGGGTGCGGCGACACGGGTCTACCGACGGTCAGTATTGCACTGCGGTTAAGAGTACGGATGGTAGTGGTGACCTGCTCACTGTGGAGATGCACGGCAACGGTGGAACTGGAGTCAACGGCGCATTCCAGATGACCGGAAATACCAAGAATGGATTCTTTCTCATCCAGAAAGCATTCATCAATCCATTCGCAGCAGCGGGCATGGTGCTTCCTTCTGGCCAGCAGTCGCATTGGATTGATCCAGAAAAGTTCTTAATCAAATTGGAAGTGGTGCTGGATACTATCCCTATTACGGGTCCGTCTGGTGCCCAGCCCGGCGGCTCCGATTATGGCGAACACCTTCAGTTAGATGCAGGCATGTGCGTTTACGGATCAGACCAGAGCAACGCTCCGGCAATTCCTGGGAACAATCAAAACCTTGCTGCCTCAATGTGGAAGTCAAGCGCCGATCCAACGTCCAGCGGAAACGCATTCAAGGCCGGGTACAACAATTACCAGGGTCGCGGTGCGTCATGGGCAAAGTTCAAGTGTCAAAGCAGCTATTCGACAACAGGCTGCGATGCCTTGGTTTGGGTTGCTGGCTTACCCTTGCCGATCAGAAAGCCTGTCCAGCAAACAATGGTGGCTGGGGCCTATAGTCGGCCAGATCCTTTTGGCGATGTCAAAATGTATGGCAACACAAACAACTCCAACATCGATTGGCGTAACGGGAAATGGTGTCACTTCTACATCGGCTTTGGTGGATACAGCAACAGCTCAATACGCGGGACCATCAAGATTCGCAAGATACGCTATATCTGCCAGCCGATAACTGGCCGCGTAACCTTTGAAGAGGCGTAGACAATGAGCCTTTTACTATTGGAAGCAACGAGCACCTCTGGTGCTACGGCAATCAAAGCTGACGCGGACACGGGCACTCTCTATGGCGTGTCGTTGGGCACCACCACCAAGTCGTCTACCTATTCAAACCTTGTGCTATTGGAGTTGACGCAGACCAGGGCCTTTGCAATCTGCGAGGTTCTTCCGGCTGACGTTGAATCCCCCATGATGGACATGGACGCGGTGTCTTTTTCCTCCGCCGGACCTGATGAGCAACTGTGGTATCTTAGGGGAATGCTGTAGAATGGAAAGACGGGTATCAGACTTAGAAGTTCGCGCTGCCGTGCTTGAGAACAAAGGAAAGGTTAGTGAGAATCGAATCACAGACTTGGAGGTAGAGGTGAAGTATCACAGTCGTCTACTCTTCAAGATGCAGGGTGCT
>TARA_R110002051_G_scaffold169498_3_pt1 | contig 25115 bp, 25 predicted proteins | sample TARA_R110002051 | Tara Oceans TARA_R110002051 (sample SAMEA4397023) | marine metagenome | biome: Polar Biome; feature: [MES] marine water layer (ENVO:01000295) within the mesopelagic zone...; material: water (ENVO:00002006), including particulate matter (ENVO:01000060) such...
CAACAAAAAAAGGCGAACCAATTGGTTCGCCTTTCTTACTTTATTTCGATTGTCAAAACCTTGACTTTTGGGCACAAAAAAAGGCAAGCTACCTACATCACACTGCTACGACCATCTACCCTTGCTGTGTTCCCACCCTGGGGGATTCAACAGGAGCTAGTTGTGTAGGACTTGCCCGCTGCAAAGATACGCGATTTCTATAATGGCACAAGAGTTTTTACTGCTAAAATTTTTATAAATTGCTATACTAAAACTTTGACAAAAATGACTTTCTATAAAAGCCTGACTCTATCCATTTTAGCCCTACTTGCCTACTCATGTGGTGGTGAAAAAAATCTTGATAAAAATTATTCCATTGCAACAACTGCATTAAAAAACAGTATGGTCAATGGCGGTGCGATTGCTATTAGTATTAAAGCCAAAAAAAACTATGTAATCGACTCTATCATTTACATGCTTGATGGAGAAAAGATCGCTAGCACCAAAGAAGCTACCAATTTTAAAACAAATTTAGAAAGCCCAACTCTAGGGCTTAAAACATTAACTGCCAACATTTTTACCGAAGTAGGTAAAACAAGTGCGAGTCAGCAAATCAATTTACTCAGCAACAAGGCTCCCAAGATTTACGGTTACAAAATTGTCAATCGATATCCTCATAAAACAGATGCTTATACCCAAGGTCTAGAATTTGTAGGTGATACCCTCTATGAAAGTAATGGTCAATATGGAGAATCTACACTTCGTAAATTGGAATATTCAACCGGTGAAGTCCTTCAAGAAATCAAATTAGGAGATCAGTATTTTGCAGAGGGTCTCACTGTATTAAATGACAAAATCTACCAACTTACATGGAGAGAGAATACAGGCTTTATTTATGACCTAAATTCCTTTTCAAAAACTGGGTCTTTTGCCTATGGTAAAAGTAAAGAAGGTTGGGGACTGTGTAATGACGGCACTACCATATACAAATCTGATGGATCTAGTAAAATATGGAAGCTAGACCCCAATAATCTCACTGAAAAATCCTTTATTGAACCCACAGACAACAAGCGCGTTTATAAGAAGTTTAACGAACTTGAATTTGTCAATGGTAAAATCTACGCAAATACCTACCAGTTGCCAAGTATCGCCATTATAGATCCTGAGACCGGAGCCCTAGAAGGAATAATCGATCTTAAAAGTTTACCTGGAGAAGTACAATCAGGTTTAGACAAACAAAACCAAGTGCTCAATGGTATTGCTTTTAAAGCAAATGAAAATCGGCTATTTGTTACCGGGAAACATTGGAATACACTTTTTGAAATTGAACTTGTAGAAAAATAGTCGCGTTTACTCATTCAAACGCCCACTTCCCTCAGGGGTACTTTTTATATGTTCTGGCATAATCTATGTTTGAATCATCAAAACGTAGCTCATGAAAAAATCCATTAAAATTACCGTCGCCAACCCTTGTCATGAAGACTGGACCAAAATGACGCCAACAGAGAAAGGGAAACATTGTAATTCTTGTAAAAAAGAAGTCATTGACTTTAGTGAAAAATCAGATGAAGAGATTTTTAAGTTAGTGAGAAGCGGAGCGTCCATGTGCGGTCGTTTTAAAAATACGCATTTGGATAGGGATATCGCACTTTCCTGCCCGCCGGCAGACAAGGCGCGAAAGCTTAACAACTACCTTTCTCACTACGCAGCGAGCCTACTTATTCCTGCTGTCATTCTAAGTACCCAAAACATGAAGGCGCAACAAACCGAGGCTCCAACTTCTCAAGCTCAAAAAAGATACACTAGTTTAGGTATTGGTACCCACCCTCAAAGCTTTAAAAAGCGATTCGATCCTTTTGCTTTTGATACTGTTGGTATTGTATATGCAAACGGTTATCCTGTGGCTGGAGCACAAGTGAGCATTAAGGATTCCAATCGTTCTTTAGTCACAAATAGTAAAGGCAGCTTTTCTCTAGAAGCCCTGCCAGGTGAGATACTCATAATCCAACTTAAAGGTTTCGATACCCAAGAAATTGCCATTGACGAAAACGCTCCCAAGTACAAAGTGCAGATGGGAAATGGAATTGTGAGCGGACAAAGATTTACCGTTTCTGGAACTATCTCTGATCAATCTGGTGTCCTCCCAGGTGCCAATGTCACAGTGAAAGGAAAAGCTCGTGGCATAGCTACCGATTTTGATGGCAACTATGCAATTGAAGTGGAACACGAAGACATTTTGGTCTTCTCCTATGTTGGCTACGACACCCAAGAGGTAGCAATCTTTTCCAATTTGGATATGTCTGACCCTCTTAATATTGACCTTGATATTTCTCTTGATGGAATGATTTTGGGTGAAATAATTACTACAGGAATTGTAATAGTCGCCGAAGCTGATGACACATCCTTACATACTCCTACATTCAATACAGCGACTCCCGAACAAAAGCAAGCTATTATAGAAAGAAAAGACCACCAAGAAAAAGTGAATGCATGGAAACGTTTTAAGAATGCTCTAAAAAGGAAGGCTTCTCAAAAGAAAGACTAGTCATTACAATAATGTCAAGCGCAAAAAGTTATATTTTTACAAAAAATATTCTTTATGCGCTATATCTACACCCTGCTCTGTTTTGCTATTATTTTACTATGGAGCTCGTGTCGAAACGATTTTGAAACTACTAGTAGTACTGGAGATCTTCGATTTTCTAAGGATACAGTCTATCTAGATACCGTTTTTACCAATATTGGTTCTAGTACCTTCAATCTAAAAGTATATAATCGCAGCGACGATGCCATTACCATTCCAACGGTACAACTAGGGCAAGGTGAAAATTCTAACTATCGCCTCAATGTTGACGGAGTGCCAGGGAGAATCTTTGAAGATGTAGAAATTCTAGCCAAGGATAGTATTTTTATTTTTATAGAAACAACTATCGATATCGCCGAGTATACCAGTGATGAAGGAGAATTCATATATACCGATGCCATCCAATTTGATAGTGGTTCAAATGCTCAAAAAGTTGAGCTTGTTACCCTTGTAAGGGATGCCGTATTTTTATTTCCAGATCGCGATGGTGCTACCGGAATAGCCGAATCACTCATTCTTTACAATAGCGAAACGCAAATGCCAGAACAGACTCAACTTACTGGTAGATACTTAATGGATGATGAACTTAACTTTACTGCAGATAAACCCTATGTGATTTATGGATATATGGCTGTAGGAGATCCTGTGAGTCAAAATCCAAAAACTTTAAATATTGCCCCTGGAGCGCGTATACATGTGCATGCCGATAGCGGGATTATCGTCGATAAAAACGCATCCCTAAAAATTAATGGAGAGTTAAGTTTAGATCCAGAGCTTTTGGAAAATGAAGTGATTTTTGAAAGCGATCGCTTGGAACCTGGTTTTGCTGATGTACCTGGACAATGGGGAACTATTCTTTTAACGACCGGCAGTGTAGATAATGAAATCAACTATGCAACCATACGAAATGCTACCGTTGGTATTTTAAATGAATCTAGAACAAATACAGGAAATCCAAATCTACGCCTATCTAATACCCAAATCTATAACAGTAGCGCTGTTGGACTACTAAACCGTTTTTCAACCGTGGTTGCATCAAATACGGTGATTAACAATGCGGGGCAATTCTCTTTACTAATTCAATTAGGGGGATCCTATGATTTTACACATTGCACCTTTGCTAACTACTGGAGAGGAACACGCACGACACCTGCTGTTTTTATTGATAACACCTTACTAAACGGAACTGTTTTAGAAATAGGCGCGCTAACACAAGCTAACTTTACCAATAGCATCATTTACGGTTTGCAACGAGAAGAGTTATTATTTAATAGAGATGATGCAGTGGAATTTAATTATAATTTTAAAAACACATTGATTCGTTTTGATAATGACTTTGGAGATTTTGACACTTCGCCTTTTCATGATTTTACAGATACATCTACCTATCAAAATGTAATCATTAGTGAAGAACCTAGTTTCTTAGATCCGCGTAACAGTAAGCTACAAATAGACGAAGCATCTTCTGCCAATAATTTAGGCGATACAAATGCAGCTTTGATCTACCCATTTGATATTATTGGGACAAATCGTACTGCTTCCCCTGATCTTGGGGCATACCAAAGCATCACTTTCCCAGATATGGACTAAAGAGTATGTAGGTTAAAAAATGTAAGAAAACACTTTTAAATTGCCGATTTTCTCATAACAACAACGAAATACCCTTTGATGGGTATTTTTTTGTGCCTCTTTGAAAACTACTTTCACTGTATAAATACTAAACCAATACAGTTATGAGACTTTTAAAATTATGCTTATTACTCATCGTCGCTTCAACACTTACATTTTGTAGTGAAGATGATCCCACAGAAAATGAAATGTCCCAACAAGACGACGGCGGTGGAGACGACACAGATGACGGAGACAGTGATTCTGCAGACCAAGAATCAACGATTCTAGATGCCAATGTGGTGTCTGATGGGATTGTAGTTAGTGGTGCTACAAAGATTAGTAGCGCTCTGCCAACACCCAATGGGGCCATTGATTTTTCGCTTGGAGATACAGGGAGTGCCATTATTAATGAAGGATTTCAAATTCCCTTCAGTATTTCAGATGCAGTAACCGTGGCTGGGGCTTATTTACAAATATCTTCTACAGATGGAACGGCAGCAACTGCCTATTATGACATTCCAAATGCGTCCTTTAGAAGCCAATCACATGGATTACTTCCTAAAAAAGACAAAGGTCAGTCGCGTATGACCGACTTTATTGAAACCATCGAAATAGGATTTAGCACAGCCGTGCCTCCAGGACAATTCTGCTACACGGTTTGCCTATATGATGAAGTTGGCAATATTACCCTACCACAACAAGTTTGTTTGACTATCGAGACATTTGGAGGCAATGCAGACCTAGTAGGAGTGTGGAATATGACTAACATTGTTGACGTGTACAATGGGACAACTTCTAGTGGCGGAATTGGAGATGAAATCTGCTATGATGAACAGCTACAATGTAACAACGGAGACTTTATTACAGCCGCATATTGTGAAACCTACGAACTTTTGCGTTTTACGATCAATGCAGATGGTACCTACCTTTTAGAAGAAGAAATCATCGACAATGACTACGACTATGATCAAACGGTTGCAAGTTGTATGTTAGTAGATTCACCAGACACCACTTACGGCTATGTTTCTTCCGGTAATTGGGCATATAATCAAACCCAAGGCAGACTGGTAACCATAGAGTACAGTTATACAGAAAATGATAATGGAGATATCTTTACAGAATCATTTCCGGTTGGTCAAGGCGAGCTTTTCTTTGATATTCCCATCACCATTTCTGGAAATACTTTTGTCATTAGTGAGACATATAGCGATGGAGATTCATACACCATTAGTTTTGCGAAGTAAATTGAAATTCTTACACATAAAAAAACCCACTCGTATTGAGTGGGTTTTTTAATATCAATTTTCTAAAGAACTACTTTGATTGTAGCACCTTGTCAATGTCATGAATCACCCCGTTTACAGAAACAGCATCAGGATTTGTAATATAACTCTTTGTTCCTTTTTCATCAACCACCATGTATTTAGGGCCTCTTTTAAAAAAATATAGACGCATACCACTTAAGGTTGTTACTTCGCCTCTACCCTTTCCTTCCTCAATGGCTTTAATGATATTAGCAAGAGTGTAATTTCCTTTTACGATATGATTTCCAGCAAATGCCTTTAATTCATCTTCATTACCTTCTTCCATCATTTCAGCTAAGGCTCCTTCTTCTAAGTCAGCAAAAGACTCATCTCTTGGAGCAAAAACGGTATAAGCACCTGTTCCTTCACCATCTAACACCTCTTTATACTCGGTAGTTACAATAGCTTCTGAAATGGTAACATGAAGTTTAGAACGTGTTAAGTTCCCCAAAACCGTTGCTCTTGGATTAACAAAAACCTGACCGAATCTTTTGATTTCACCAGATTCAATCTTGGCTTCTACTTCCGCCATTGTGATTTGTCCAGCGGCGATTCGCTTTTTCATTTCGCGCTCATATTGATCCGCAGTCTGCGCAAATACAGCACCAGAAATGAATAATAAACACATAAGACTTGTAAATATTTGTCTTTTAACTTTCATCATAATTGTAATAAAATTTAGACTGCAAATTAACGACTTTCTAAGCACATATGCAGCCTGTGGTTTATATTTAGTAAAACGTTAGCATAACTTTATAGGTATACAAACGAACAGAAAGCAATTACCGTACCATTGCCACTTAGATTTTACTTAAAATAGAGAAATCAAGATTGTATTTCCTTCCTAATGTCCTTATCTTTAGTAAAAAAGAAATGCTATCTGCCAGAACAAATATTCAAAATAAATTACGGAAAGCTCGTGACAAGGCATATGCTGAGCAAAATATTTTAGACGAGGTGCAGCGTATTTTGGAAGAGGACCGCTTTCGCGAAAGCGCAATCATACAAAAACTCGGCGGTAATATGTCGGCTCGACAAAATGCTTTCGACCTTGATGAACTGGACCGGGATCGTGTTTTTCATCTAAGTCAGATAAAAAAAATATGTATCACCTATCGCCTCCGATTTCTAGACACAAAATTTTTTAAGGGTACCTATCCTCAATCGGCGCTGGCTGAAATTAAATTCTTGGAAAATCAACACAAAACCACGCTGGATGGGTTTAAAATAATAGCGCCTTCAAAAATGTTTGTGCTTTTAAAAACAGATGACCCAGTCTTATTTGCTCCTATTGGAAACAATTATTATTACCTAATCGATCGCTGGGGTAATGACCTGCATCCGCTCCGTAAATGGCAGGTTTGGCCGTTTAAAAGTTTCGAAAACCTTGCTTTCACAGTGTTTTTGATAAGTATCTTGGCTACCCTTTTAGTACCAGATGGTCTTTTTGCAAAAGAACAGACCATTTCTCAAGATATTATGGTATTTTTCTTTATGTTTAAATCCATAGCTGCAGTGGTTATTTTTTATGGCTTTGCCCTTGGGAAAAATTTCAACACAGCAATTTGGAACCGTAAATTTGATAAAAGTTAATGAGCATTTTACCTGAAACAAATCACCAGAAAATATACGTTGGATCAAAAATCAACGCCCAATTTTTGCAATCCCTACTCCTAGAATCCGACATCAAAAGTGTGATTAGAGATGATGGCGAAAGTGCAGCACGTGCTGGATTTGGAATGGACTATATGAATGGGGCAAAATTATTAGTTGCAAAGGCAGATCTATTGAAGGCAAAACATATTCTTGATAACGCTACAGATGAAGAAGGTAATCTCAATGCAGTAGATGAGGAATATCTGGCTGAAAGAGCCTTGAGTACCAAAAACATCAACACTTCAAGTACAGCTGCGAGTCAGGGGCAACCCTCTTATAAGCGCTCCCCTCTCAACCTAGCGTTAAATATTGGAATCATATTATACTCCCTTTATCGCTTGTACCCGCTTACGCAAGGAGAAGAATTACCCACTTGGCGTATTGCTCTTAGTGGAGGTTTACTTTTGTTTTGTAGTTGGGCCGTTTACAAACACTTTAAGGCAACTTCAACAAACTAATATTAAGCATACATCGCTTCGCGCATCTCCTTGATCTTAGGATCGCTCATATATTCATCAAAAGTCATATAACGGTCAATCACACCTTTGGGAGTAATTTCAATAACACGATTTCCTACCGTTTGTGCAAACTCGTGATCATGTGTTGTTAGTAAAACCGTTCCCTTAAAGTTTTTTAAGGCATTATTGAAGGCTGTAATAGATTCGAGATCCAAGTGATTGGTTGGTTCATCAACCATTAAGATATTAGCCCGTTTCATCATCATTTTACTGATCATACAACGTACCTTCTCTCCTCCAGATAAAACATTTGATTGTTTTAAAGCCTCTTCTCCACTGAAAATCATCTTTCCAAGGAAGCCACGAAGGTGAACTTCTTCACGTTCTTCTTCAGTTTGCGCATATTGACGTAACCAATCTACAAGGTTCATCGTTTCATCCTGAAAATATTCGGCATTATCTAACGGTAAATATGATTGTGTAGTCGTAACTCCCCAATCTACAGTTCCACTATCTGCTTTTTGCTTGTCGTTAATGATTTCGTAAAATGCTTGGGTAGCTCTACTATCTTTTGAGAAAAGAACTGCCTTATCTCCTTTGTTTAAATTGATATCTACATTGGCAAATAAGGTTTCGCCATCCATGCTAGCACTTAATCCTTGAATATTTAGAATTTGATCTCCTGCCTCACGATCGCGATCGAAGATAATTCCTGGGTAACGACGACTTGATGGCTGAATAGACTCGATATTCAATTTATCGATCATCTTTTTACGAGATGTTGCCTGTTTAGACTTAGCAACATTGGCACTAAAACGTGCTATAAATTCTTGTAATTCCTTTTTCTTTTCTTCTGCCTTCTTGTTCTGTTGTGCACGCTGACGAGCTGCCAGTTGAGACGATTCATACCAGAAGGTATAGTTTCCACTATAATGAGTGATCTTCCCGTGGTCAATATCTGAGATATGTGTACAAACAGAATCTAAGAAGTGACGGTCATGCGATACTACAATCACACATTGATCATAATTTGCCAAAAAGTTTTCTAGCCAACTAATAGTTTCATAATCCAAATCATTGGTAGGCTCATCCATAATAAGCACATCTGGAGTACCAAAAAGCGCTTGAGCAATCAATACACGTACACGTTGCTTTCCATCTAGATCGGCCATAGATGTATGATGCAAACCTTCTTTAATTCCTAGGTTGGAAAGCATGGTCGCAGCTTCACTATCGGCATTCCATCCATTCATCTCCTCAAACTTTACTTGCAATTCGCCAATACGATCTGCATTCTCATCAGAGTAATCTGCATACAAGGCATCAATCTCTGATTTGATCTTATATAGAGGTTTGTTACCCATGATCACTGTTTCTAAGACATTAAATTCGTCATAGGCATAGTGATTTTGCTCCAAAACAGACATACGCTTCCCTGCTTCCAAATGAACGTGACCAGAAGTTGGATCTTGTTTTCCAGAAAGGATTTTAAGAAAAGTTGATTTACCTGCACCATTGGCACCAATGATACCGTAGCAGTTACCTGTTAGAAATGAAGTGTTTACCTCATCAAATAACACTCTTTTGCCAAATTGAACTGATAAATTAGATACTGAAAGCATATGAAAATCGCATTTATTTTGAGCGTGCAAAAATACCCATATAAAACGACTTTCGGAAATCAAGCTCAGTCTATAATTGTTTTAACGAGTAATTAACAAAATAGTCAATACGTAAACTTACTTTTGAAATTGGACAATTTTTAGAAACTCATGCGCCCAACTCATACTTTTAATATTCTACGCACGATCACAGTTATTGCTGTTATCGTATTAACAGCGGTAGGTTGTACTAAAGAGAAAAAGGATAAAGCAAGTAGCACATATTTTGGCGGAGAAATTGTAAATCCAAAATCTCATAAAGTGACCATCTATAAGGATACTCTTTTTATAGATTCTGTCGCACTGGATTCCAATAACCGTTTTCTCTATAAATTTGGAGAAGATTTTGAACCTGGTTTATATCGCTTTTCGCATTGGGAAAATCAATTAGCTTTTATTGAAAAAGGAGATAGCCTTCTATTCCGTGTGAATACCATGGAGTTTGATGAGTCTATGAGTTTCTCTGGCTTTGGAGCTGCCAAAAACAATTTACTTATTGATTTTTTCCTCATCAACGAAAACGAAAACGAAAACCTAGGCGCCTATTATCAGCGAAGTCCAGAAGCATTTGAGTTTACTCTGGATTCCTTGAGAAATATCCGAATGAAAAAGTATGATCGCTTTTTAGAAAAAGGCACCCCCTCGCCCGGCTTTGAAAAACTTGTTCGCACTGCAATTTTGTATGACAATTTTGAACGTAAAGAAGCATATCCGTTTTCTCATTATGGAAAGGATAAATTGGGCTTCATCAAGAGCTTACCATCAGATTTCTACAGCTTTCGTGAAAACCTAAACATCAATGATGAAGACCTTTTCTCATCCTATTCGATGCAGCGTTATTTAATACGATACATAGACCACCTAGCCTTTCTCAAATACGGGGATTCAAAACCGTACGACTATAACTCTTATATACATAATGCTTATGAAATGGACATTATCGATAGTCTTATTACCTCTCCCTTAATAAAAGATAGACTTTTAAGTCGTGCTGCACGCGTCGTATTAGCCAATAATAATGATAGTGAAGAAGTTGAGCGCATCTATGAACGTTTTAATAAATATGCAAAGAGTGAACGCTTACGTTCCAATATGAAACGCCGATACGATAATTACCGTATCACGGCTGCCGGTAATAAAATTCCCGATCAATTGGTGGTAGATAGTGAAGGGCGTATTAACACTATATCTGCAAATGTAAAAGCAACAACAGTGCTTTACTTTTGGTCGTACGACAATAAGCAGCATATGGAAGACTCACATCGCAAGATTGCCGAGCTACAAAGTAAATACCCTGAGATACAATTCTTAGGTATTAACATAGACACAGACGCCAATCGCTGGGCGAAAGCAGTAAAGCAATACAAATTCCCTATTGCTAGCGAATTTCAATTTAAAGATACTAAGAAGGCATTACATGAATTAAGCGTCCATGTGCCACATAAAATAATTATCGTAGATAAGAACAGTCGTATTTTAAATAGTCATGCAAATCTTTACAATGTAAAGTTTGAATCGGAATTATTAGAATACCTCAATATGTAACAACTTACAATACGCTTTCCAACAAATCCTATCAATAAAAAAACCATGCTCAAGAGCATGGTTTTTTTATTGATATAGAATTGAAATTTAGTTTCCTTTCTTGTAATCAGCTAGGAACTTTGCTAGTCCGCTGTCTGTTAATGGGTGACGCATTAAACCTTCTATAGAAGATAAAGGTCCTGTCATTACATCTGCTCCTATTTTTGCACAATCAATAACATGCATCGTGTGACGTACTGAGGCTGCAAGAATTTGTGTTTGGAATGCGTAGTTATCATAGATAAGTCTAATTTCAGAAACCAAATTCAAACCATCTGTAGAGATATCGTCTAATCGTCCAATAAAAGGAGAAACATAAGTCGCTCCTGCTTTAGCTGCCAATAAGGCTTGACCTGCAGAAAACACAAGTGTTACGTTAGTACGAATCCCTTTATCGCTAAAATATTTACATGCTTTGATCCCGTCTTTGATCATTGGTAACTTAACTACAATCTGATCGTGTAAAGCAGCAAGTTCTTCTCCTTCCTTCACCATTTCAGCAAACTCAGTACTAATAACCTCAGCACTAACATCTCCATCTACAATATTGCAAATGTCTACATAGTGTTTTAAGATATTCTCACGGCCAGTAATTCCTTCTTTAGCCATTAATGAAGGATTGGTAGTTACACCATCAAGAACACCAAGGTCTTGCGCTTCTTTAATTTGTTCAAGATTTGCAGTATCGATAAAAAATTTCATAGGATAAAGTGTGGATTAGGATTGTTTTTTGCAAAAATAGGCAAAGTAAATGCCTCTCTAACTATACGGAGCTTCAAAATTGGCAGCTTTTATACACAAGCTGTTGATAGCCGAAAGTAAATGCTATAATTTGTAGTGACTCAACAGGAGCTTTTCGTACCAAGTATCTGGTAACATTCGCTTTAATACAATGCTAAATTTTTGCATAAAAAATCCCACTCTATAATGAACCTTAGGATTTTTAGATTGTATTATTTTATAAACCACCTTCGCCATCACTGCCGTATCCATTCCAGCATCGACATGCTCGTCCATTAGGCGTAAGGTATTTCCATAGTTGGCTTTATATGGCGAACCCTCTAATAAGGGAGCGTGATAACGTCCAGCAGCAATATTAGTCGCAAAATCCCCAGGGGCTACAGTCGTCATTTTGACATTAAACTCCTTCAACTCCATTCTGTATGCCTCTGTAGTAATTCCTAAGGCTCCTTTGGTCGCACTGTAAATACCGCGATAGGGCAATCCCATATAGCCAGCAATCGAAGTAATATTAATAATCAAGCCACTCTGTTGAGAACGCATCTGAGGTAAGACCGTTTTTATCACTTCCAAAGGCCCAAAGTAATTGGTATCAAATACTCGCTTTGTTTCCATATCAGGAGTCTCTTCTAAAGGCCCTGTAATTCCCATTCCAGCATTATTAATCAAAACGTCAATACGCCCTTCTTTCTCAAGCAAACTTGTAATTGCCTTACTAATAGTTTCAGATTTAGTCACATCCAATGCCAACATATGAACGCCATTAACAACAGCATCTTTAGGGTTTCGACTTGTGCCATACACTATATAATCTTTTAGAAAAAGATACTCAGCAATGGTGGCACCAATTCCGGAAGATGCACCTGTGATTAAAACTACTTTTGACATTTTATGTATTTGCTGCAAATATTAAACTATTGCTCTGGGTTTGCAAATGAATCAGCGCAAAACCGACTACTTCTCTGCTTTTAGTTTTGCAAAATATATTTTGGCTTCCTTCATCACTCTAGGAGCAAGCCATAAGGTCGCAAACATAGTTGGAATTGCCATCAGGGCAAAGAATCCATCTATGAGATTGATCATCATGTCTAAAGAGGTCATTGCCCCTAAAAGGATACTCGCAATGTAAAAGTAGAGATAGTATTTCTTGTTGTGTGCCCCAGCAATAAAACTCAAGCATTTCGTGCCATAGTAAGAATACGAAAACAAGGAAGAGATACTGAATACAGCAATACAAAGTAGTAAGATATACTTACCTGTGGTAGGTAGCGCTTTCGCGAAAGCGGAAGCAGTCAAACTCACGCCATTAGCGTCAGAAACCTGCCAAGCATCTGTTACTAATATCGCTAAGGCCGTAAGTGTACAAACAACCAAGGTATCTATAGCAGGACCTAACATCGCTACCAGACCTTCACGAATGGGCTGTGCAGTTTTAGCGGCTCCATGTGCCATAGGTGCTGTACCAATTCCAGCTTCATTAGAAAATGCTCCACGACGAATTCCCAATAAGATTAGGGCACCAAGAACACCTCCATAAAAGGGTTCGCCCGAATAATTGGTCGCAGAAAAAGCATCTGTAAATATCATTCCTAAATACTTAGGGAGTACCTCAATATTGATCCCCAAAATAACCAAAACAGCGATAAAATAAATGGCTACCATGAATGGCACCAACTTGGCCGTAGTCTTACCTATACGTTGGATACCGCCAAGTATTACTATAGAAGTAATCCCAACCAAAACGAGTCCAATGATTAATTTCGTCCATATAGTCACTTCGATGCCTTGTGGTGTCAGAACAATATCATTGATAGCCTGCGTAAGCTGATTCACATTAAATACAGGCAAGGCTCCTACGAGTCCAGCTACACTAAAAAATAACGCTAATGGTCTCCAAGATTTTCCTAAGCCTTCAGTAATAAAATACATAGGTCCGCCTTGTACTTCGCCAGCACTGTCTTTCCCTCGATACATAATCGCTAGAGAACCCGTAAAAAATTTAGTTGCCATACCTACCACGGCACTCACCCACATCCAAAAAACAGCGCCTGGACCTCCTATAGCAATCGCTACAGCAACTCCTGCAATATTTCCCATACCAACAGTAGCACTAAGGGCAGTTGTCAAGGCTTGAAAATGACTAATCTCTCCCGGATCATCTGGATCATCATACTTTCCTCTCAATACTCGAATCGCATGACCGAGGTAACGAAAAGGCAAAAATTTGGAAAAAATGAGTAGGAATAGTCCGCCGCCAATTAATAATATCAATAAAGGCAGTCCCCAAACAGCAGCTGCAAAAGCTTTTATCCAACTGTCTAGAAGTTCTAACGGGCTCATATCCATAATTTTATATTTTTCACTATTCCATTTTTACCTCAGAGCCAAACCTTGACGTAGTAATTTCTGAAGTGGCATTTTTGAATCTCGAAGTAACAAAAAATAAAATTAACTTATATTGCCATCGCTAGTAAAACCATCCCTTGAAAAAAATATCTACGCTTCTTAATTCAGCATTTCTAAAATTCTGGATACTTCTCATTTTTGTCACTGTCGCTCAAGCGCAAAATGACAATCCCTATTTCATAATTCCTGAAGTACAAGTTGGTAAGACCATGCCTGCCAATCAGTTCTTTCCTAAAACTGAGCTCCAGAAATCTATATTCCTTTCAGTAGGAACAGAAAATAAGAATAATGATGCTGAGTGGCTCTTGCGCCTCAATAGACCGTGGACCGGACTCACAATAGGATATACAGATTTTGGTAATACAGAAGCGATTGGTTCAGCTATTACGTTAATGCCTTTCACCGAATTTGATTTTTACCCTAGTAAAACGAGGCTTAAATTACAGATGGGACTGGGCGTCTCCCGCTTTTCAAAACAGTTTGACGTGCTCAACAATCGTCATAACCGAGCGGTTTCTACTGCTTATAGTTGGTCATTTCGTTCTATCTTATACTATGATCTCTGGGAACATCGTCCTGGAAGTCTACGATTAGGTGCTGGGTATTTTCACCAATCCAACGGACATACAAAACTCCCTAATCAGGGGTTGAACTCCTTTATATTTAGTGTTTCTTCCAAGATAACTCCTAATAAAGCAACTGTTCAAAGCAAACAAACACCTATTAGAGCAAAAGAAAATTCTAAGCAGTATTACTTTAGTCTGCGCACAGGGATTGGCCAGCAAGTTTTAACTTATGACGATTTTGTATTAGTCGATATTGAAGACTATAACGAACCCAAAGAAGTATACGCCATGGCTGTAGGTGGTGGGGTTGTTATCAATCGCTATTTAAAACTAGGAGGTGGCGTTCATTACCGTTTTTATGAACATTATTACGATTACATCCAGCGTAATGACTTAGCACCTTATAACGAGGCTCCAGTGATCAATGCATCAAATTTTGGAATCTTCGTTGGAGGGGAATTTTTATTGAGTCATGTAGGCCTCGAATTTCAAATGGGTATTAACTTCTACAAGCCTTTTTATGAAGTTGATTGGCTTTTAAACGAAAAAGAACTCAACTGGTATTACGAACTTAAGAAGCATGTTCCTGTGCGTATGGGAATGAAATTATATGCCTTGAATACCAATGATAACCCGAAACACAATTTCTTTTTGGGCGCCAATATCAATGCCAATTTGGGGCAGGCAGATTTTACAGAATTAAGTCTAGGCTATGTGAGGCGTTTTGATTTGAAAACAAACTAGCCTAGGTAGGCAAGGACATTCTTTTCTATACGCTCTTCTATGTTTGATACATCCGCTTTCGCGAAAGCTTCGCCCGTAATATTCTCATACAATTCAATATATCGCTCTGATACGGTTTCAATATAGGCATCAGACATTTCAGGCACTGTTTGTCCTTCCAAGCCTTGAAAGTTATTCTGAATCAACCACTGTCGTACAAATTCTTTAGAGAGTTGTTTTTGAGTCTCTCCTTTTTCCTGACGTTCGGCATAGCCTTCTTTGTAGAAATAACGCGAAGAGTCTGGCGTGTGAATCTCATCAATCAAGACAATTGTTCCATCAGACGTTTTTCCAAATTCATATTTAGTGTCAACTAATATCAGTCCGCGCTCATTGGCAATCTCAGAACCTCTTTGAAAGAGTTTTCGAGTATAATCCTCAAGCACAATATAATCTTCTTCAGCAACGATTCCGCGAGCGATAATATCTTCTCTTGAGATATCCTCATCATGGTCTCCCATTTCTGCTTTGGTAGCTGGAGTAATTATCGGTGTCGGAAAAGGATCATTTTCTTTCATCCCTTCTGGCATGGGTACTCCACATAACATACGTCGTCCTGCCTTGTACTCACGAGCTGCATGTCCGCTCATATAACCACGAATTACCATTTCAACCTTAAAAGGTTCACAGCGCTTTCCAATCGCTACATTAGGATCAGGAGTTGCGAGGAGCCAGTTAGGTACCAAGTCTTCAGTCTCCTTCATCATTTTAGTTGCAATCTGGTTTAAGATCTGTCCTTTGTAAGGGATTCCTTTAGGCATCACCACATCAAAAGCACTCAAACGATCGGTCGCTACCATGAGCAATTGGTCATTGTCAAGGGTATATACTTCGCGAACTTTCCCTTTATACAAATCTTTTTGTCCTGGGAAATTAAAGTTGGTGTCAATAATGGTATTCATGCCTGAAATAATGATTAGGTTATTTGCTGCAAATTTAGAAAAATGCAAGGGGAATGCTGCTATGAAAAGGAAAGCAATTTGTGGTTTGTAAACAGGGAAATTTCAACAATAGAACAGAGCTAAAAATCGAAGTCTAAACTGTCTGTTTATTTAGATGCTCTTCTAGATATCAAACGAATTTGCCCCATATGGTTGGCTTGATGTTCCATGACATGGTACCATGCCCAATGGTTATTCATACTGCTACCTTTTACTTTAGCTTCAAACCACTTATCATCTTTTTGCTTTAATAGTCTGAGTGTTTCTTTACGCACCTCATCCCAAATATCCATGTAGTAGCTTATAGGCTTCCCTTGTATCTCGGCACGTCCTTTTTCACCTAAACTTAAGGCAGTTTCCCACTTTTTAGCTTCTTCCTTATTAAAACCTCGGTTTTCAAAAGTATAGAGTTGGTAATATTTCTCGGTCGCGGCTAGATGTAGAATCATTGCCCCTATTCTATTTGCATCCTCGTCTAAGAGAAAATCTACTTCTTGCTGATTCAAATTGCGTACGCTTTGAGTGACGCGAGCTTTCAAATCTTCCAGCATCATTACGGTGGAACCTATTTGCGGACTATAGCCTTTTTTGGGCATAATCGTGTTTTGAGCTTCTACTGCACAACTAACAATTAGAAGTGAAATCATACATACTATCGGTGCTATTTTTTTCATATTGGGTTGTCTTACAATAATCTAATTCCTGTTCTCAATATCCTTATAGGCTTCAATAACCTTCTTCACCAATCTGTGACGTACCACATCTTTATCATCGAGATACATCATCCCCACCCCTTTGACGTCTTTTAGAATCAATAAGGCTTCTTTAAGTCCAGATGTCACTCGGCGTGGTAAATCAATTTGCCCTGGATCGCCTGTAATCATAAACTTGGCGCTCTTTCCCATTCGGGTAAGAAACATTTTCATTTGTGCATGGGTGGTATTTTGAGCTTCATCCAGAATTACAAAGGCATTGTCCAGAGTACGACCTCTCATAAATGCCATTGGGGCGATTTGAATAACGCCTTTTTCGATAAAGACATCTAACTTCTCTGAAGGAATCATATCTCTTAATGCATCGTATAAAGGTTGCATATAAGGATCGAGCTTTTCCTTCATATCTCCCGGTAAGAACCCAAGGTTCTCTCCAGCTTCTACAGCAGGACGAGTTAAAATAATACGTTTGACTTGCTTTTCTTTTAAGGCACGAATGGCAAGAGCTACCCCTAAATAGGTTTTTCCTGTTCCCGCAGGACCAATAGCAAAGACCAAATCATTCTTTTCTGAAAGCTCTACTAATTTCCGCTGATTAGGAGTTTGTGGCTTGATCAATTTTCCACTAACACCGTGAACAAGGACATCTCCACTTTTGGCAGAAGTTTCATAATCTGCTTTGGTATCACTGGTAAGTACACGCTCAATTACATTCTCATCGAGCTTATTATACTTTCCAAAATGATCTGTAAGCATTGTAAATCGCCTATCAAATTCTTCCAGAAGATCTTCATCCCCATAGGCCTTTATTTTATTGCCACGAGCGACAATTTTAAGTTTTGGAAAATACCGCTTTAGCAGTTCGATGTTGGCATTTCGTTGTCCGAAAAACTCACGAGGATTTATTTCGGCTAGTTCAAGAATTAATTCGTTCAAAAGGCGGTCGTTTTATGTGAGGAACTTCAGTAAATTATTTTAGATTTGTGTTTGTATCTATGCCACGGTTTATTTTTGATTCCGTAGATTGATAGAAACAAATTACGCAAATAAAACAGGTGTCCGACACGGTCCGAGGATCGGGTTATTAAATTTAATCAACAATTTTGGAGGTTTATACATTCGCCCCTTCAACGATCACCGTATAGCTTTGGTTATACAGTCTTCTGAGAAAGCAAACACCTCTCCTACCTATGGCAATTATCACGCTTACAACAGATTTTGGCGAAAAGGACCCCTTTGCAGGTGCCGTCAAAGGCGCGATCTATAGCGAAATAGATACGGTACGCATTGTTGATATATCACACTCAGTTTCTCCTTTTCATATTACTGAAGCTGCCTACATCATTCAAAACGCTTACAAGAATTTTCCCGATGGTACCATTCATATTATAGGGATTGATAGCGAACTCACACCTGAAAATAATCATATCGCGGTTAAGTTGGATGGGCATTTCTTTATCTGTGCCAACAATGGTATTATCTCATTAATCACCAAAGACATTGTCCCTACCGAAATGGTAGAAATCAATATCCACAATAGAGTCACCACAAATTTTACCGTACTTGACGTATTTGTGCAAGCTGCTTGTCATATTGCTCGTGGTGGAACCTTGGGTGTCATAGGGAAGCCTATTGCCGAAATTAAACCTCTAACAGGGATTCAACCCGTGGTTAATAAGTCTCAAAAGCAAATTATTGGCAATGTTATCTATGTAGATAACTACGGTAATGTTGTGAGTAATATCACTCGCAAACTCTTTGAGGAAATTGGCAAAGGAAGATCTTATAAGATCGAAGCCCGCGGTACTTTCCTCTCCAAAATACACAATACCTACAGTGAGGCGATCAACTTTAATGTAGACCGTTCTCGCCGAGAAGAAGAGGGCAAGAAACTCGCCGTCTTTAATTCTGGAGATTATGTGGAGCTAGCCATTTATAAAAGTAATCCAAGTACCGTTGGAAGTGCCGCCACCTTATTTGGCTTGGACTTTCGCGATACGATTACCATTAACTTTGAAGATTGATGCTTGTACGAATAGTCAAAATGCAATTTCGCGAAAGCGAGATCCCTACCTTTCTCGCAAACTTTGAAGGGGTAAAAAATAAGATTCGTGCTTTTCCAGGCTGTGAATTTCTCGAACTCTATCGAGGACAAGACGATGCTCGTATTTTCTTTACCTATAGTTATTGGAAAACGCCTCAAGACTTGGAAAACTATCGCCATTCTGATTTATTCAAAGGCGTATGGGCAGAAACAAAACCGATGTTTTCTGAGAAAGCAGAAGCTTGGAGCGTAGATAAATTGGTAAGCTTGGACTAATAAAGCTAAGGTCTTCCTACTCCTCCATAAACTGCCGCAACTTACGTTCTTCCCATTGACTAATAAACGGAATTTTCCCTAAGACTACAAGGCCATGAAGTAGTACGGCTACTGCCCAAGGAGTAAATCCTAATAAATTGGTGAATGCGTCTGAACTATCAAAACAGATAAAGCAAACTCGTTTGCCATTCAAACCTAAGACAACTACCACTGTCATTATTAAAACAAAAATGATCAAGTGTGTATAAAAGCCTTTAAGTTGTTTAACTCGGGCCGCAGCGCGTATACGTTTAAAGTTATTTTCATTCATAATTCCAGTCTTTTAAAAATTGTCATCCTCCATGAGTTCGCTGATTTTTTTCTCCTCCCATGACTTGTTCAAAATGGGCCCTCTCCAATTAAAGGCATCTGAAGCGTGACCTAAAATTCCAAATCCCCATCCTAGAATGGGAAAAATCGCCCAGGGAAAACCAGTTGAGCTTAGGTTTAACCAGATAAAAACGGGAACCATGATGCAGTAGATAGCAAAGTGGATATAGAAGCCTTTGATCTTTTCGACTCTCTCCTTGGCCATTTTATATTTCTTATCGGCAATAAAGGTTTCTTGCACCTCTCGCATAGGTCTTTGCTCGGTGAGCATAGGGATGCCAACTTTAAAATAGCGGTCATCTTCTTCAATATGCACTTGTCTGTCTGTGAGCAAGTAATAGCGCTGTCTAATATTTTGTAGTCCTACACCACTACTCTTCTTAATTACCTGTTTGGTCTGAATATTATTTTGAACTACTAGCGTTCCTCCATCCTCAAAAATCCGAATATGGAGTTTCTTTTTAGGGGTGACCATATTGTGCTTTACGGCATTCTCAAGCAGTAATTGTAAGGAAAGTGGTACTACCTTGGCATCAGGATTCTTAGATTTCTCCGGAATATCCACTACTATACTATCTTCAAAGCGCATTTTAATAAGGTTCATATAGGTGCGCGCAAAAGCGAGTTCTTCATCTACAGATACCAATTCTTTATTCTTTTGCTCTAGAACGTATCGATAGACTTTTGATAAGGAGGTTGTAAATTTTTGAGCTTGTTGGGGATTTTCATCGATAAGGCTGGTAAGTACATTCAGGCTATTAAATAGAAAATGAGGGTCTAATTGATTTTTAAGCGCATCAAACTTGGCTGAAGCTGTACCAGCAATGATTTTTGATTGTTTTACTTGGGTTTCCTGCTTGCTTTTCCAGTAATAAAAAGCATAATACAAAAGGATAGCTGCAGCACTTATGAATAGAGATAGATAATAGAATTCTAAACCTTCATTAGCCAAAAAGGTATTTAGAGCAACCCCATGGTAAATTACGATTATAATTACACGGATGAGAAAAAATGTAAACATAGAAGCCACTACACCAGTAATAAAGGCCAAGCCAGCATTTCTAAGCGTCCAAAAAGAATGTTTGAATCGTTTTAAGAAGGCTCTAAATATCAACATGTTAACAAGGTAAAGCGCAATAGATACAAACTCATTAATCCAGAATTGCTCCCAAAGGTTGCCTTTAGACCAACTTTGCCCTGTCAAATACTGAAAAATTCCAGTAGCGATAAAGATAATGAGGCCCAAAAGGGAAGCTCTGAGTAGTTCTTTTAAAAAATTCTTCATGGATCTTTACAAATTAAGATTTACATTTTTCAAGGACTTCTGCCGCACGGTTGGCGCCGTAGTTGGGATGAAATTTTGTAGCTGGCTTAAAGGTAGGAAAAAGACTTATGGCACGTTCTATTTCTTTACAATAGGGTGCTGTTGAAGTTCCAAAAAAGGCAGCCCCTCCAATATCCCACTCGGCTTTAGCGAGGATTATCATCGGATTATTAGGTGCAATTTGTAAAGCCTTTTCATACAGTTGTATCACCTTAGGAGACAAGGTCATTCCGTATTTCATACCATCATGAGCCACCCAGATGGTATGTAATTGCGCTTGTAAATACATCATATACTCGTTATTCTCTGTGAAACTATTGGCGGTATTAATATACTCTTGAGCTTTGGCAGTTTGCGCTTTCAACATGCTTTCATCTCTGTCTTCCCATTGCATCCATACTTTGACAATTTCGGATTGGGCTACGTAGAAATAAGGCAACCAATTATCTTTTTCGGCAGTTGCTATGCGCTGAAAAAGATTAGACGCCTCCTCCATTTTATCTTGGCTCATAAGCTCCAAGGCCTTGGTCATACCTCCTTCATATTTTGATTGGGCCATTGCAGTTGATGAGATGAGAATCGCTAAGGCAATAATTAGATGTTTCATAAGAGTTGTTTTTTGATAGTGTAAAGATGGGGATGTATGCGCTTTCGCGAAAGCGCAACCCACCCAACTGTTATTTTTTGTGCCTGAACTGTAATTGTTCATAAAAATCAGCGATATCTAACTACTAGCATTTCAAAAGAATATGCTAACTTTGAGACATGTGCTCTTTTAGATCCATACAAAAATGGGGGTTCCAGCTAATACTTTTAGCAGGTCTGCTTTGCTATACAGGCGGTGTATCAATGAATACATTGCCCACCCCTGAAGTTGCTTCATGGGTACATACCACTGGCGTCGAAAAACAACAATCTCTAACTGATTATTTATACCTAGACACCTATGATCGTTTTCTTATAGGATTTTCAACCTATAATTTCAGAACTTTCTTATCCGTTTCTAATCGAATATGCCTTACTGCTGCCAGCAGCCAAAAGCAAAAGTTAATGCATTTTAGGTTGCAGAAAGAGCACTTCATCTCGCTTATCCAAGCTCGTTTAGATCTTCCAAAAATAGAAGCATAGTTATTTGGATATACCATATCCAAAGGCCTAAGGGTCCAAAAACTCATGTTTCATTTCAACTAATAATCGATGCGTATTAAAAAATATATACGGTTCATATCCTTGCTCCTATTGATCATACTCGCCAGCATGCTTCCTATGTTCATCCCTACATTTAAAAAGGATAAACTCCCTTCACATGTCATTGAGCAAATCGATACCAAAGAAGATGAGGAAGACGAAGATACGATCAAAGAGATTTTCTAATTGATTAGGTCATGGCTTTGAGGTATTGCCTATAAGGTGCCTATCTTTGAGCTTAAGTCCTTACTTATTTTCATGAAGAAAGACGTACTCATTATTGGCGCTGGCCTTACAGGTTTATTAGTTGGCTACCAACTCACAACAGCGGGTTATAGCGTTCAAATTCTTGAGGCTCGTGACCGACTTGGCGGTCGAATCCATACCCTACAATCAAATGGCAATACGCCAATCGAAATGGGCGCTACTTGGTTGGGAGGCCAACACCAGGCATTGGCTCGCTTACTACAGGAGTTAGAGCTCCCTCTTTTTGAACAAAACATGAAGGGAAAGGCCTTGTATGTTCCAATGCCTAACCAACCGGCACAAGAAATTGATATCCCAGCTAACGAATCCCCATCCTATCGGATTCAGGGCGGAAGTACATCGCTCATTCAAAAACTCGCTAGTGAACTCGATGATTCTGCTATTCAATTGAACACTGTGGTAAGCCACATTGAAGAAACTTCTGAAGGTGTTCGCATCACTTCGAAAGATGAATTTTGGGAGGCGCAGTATGTGGTTTCTACCCTACCACCTAATCTATTTGTAAATAATATTCAATGCTCACCATCATTACCGGAAGAATTTATTGGCTTATCAAAACAGACTCATACTTGGATGGGAGAATCTATTAAATTTGGAGTTTCATATGCACAGCCATTTTGGCGAGAAAAGGGCCTCTCTGGTGCATTTTTTAGTAACCAAGGCCCTATTACAGAACTGTATGATCATTCCAATGTAGAAGAAGATCGTTTTGCGCTAAAAGGATTTCTAGCGCCTTCACTGGCTCGGGATACAGCAGCTGATCGTAAGGCAAAAGTAATGAGCCAACTCACAAGCGTTTTCGGACCAGAGGCTGCCAACTATCTCGGCTTTGACGAATGTGTTTGGCGCAAGGAGGAGCATACTTTTTCTCCCCCTGATAATTTTCTAATGCCGCATCAGAATAACGGTCATCCTTTTTATCAAAAGGCATATCTCAACAACCGACTTCTTATAGCAGGCGCAGAAACCTCAGCGCGTTTTGGAGGATATATGGAAGGAGCAGTTCAAAGTGCTGCGTTTTGTTTTGAGCAACTAAATAAAAACATGATGGTATGAAGCCCTATATCCTCCTTCGAACAGCTGCTTCCCATGCCGACTTCCAGTCACTGGTTGCTCTATTAGACGCAGATCTTGCAGAACGCGATGGAGAAGAACATGATTTTTACCATCAATTTAATAGTATTGATAGTTTGAAACATTGTATGCTGCTTTATGATAAAAATACTGCCGTGGGCTGTGGCGCTATCAAAGCATTTGATCCGGTTTCGATGGAAGTAAAAAGAATGTATGTCCCACCCCAAGAACGTGGTAAAGGGATTGCGAGCAGACTCCTGATAGGGTTGGAGACTTGGGCGAAAGAACTGGGGTATTCTTGTTGTGTGCTAGAAACGGGCATTCGGCAACCGGAGGCGATAGCCTTATATGAAAAGAATGGCTACAAACGCATTCCCAACTACGGACAATATATAGGCGTGGCAAATAGTGTCTGCTTTGAGAAAAAGCTCCTCTAATTAGAAAATGCTTTTTATTATCTTCACTAAAAACAGTGTATGTTCATTAAACAATGTTTAGGTTTCTTAGTGGCTGGCTTTCTTTGTATTGCTTGCAATAATCCAACTTCTATTGACACCACCCTAGTCCGCCATCAAGAAGACACCATTGGTTTTGCGCAGTATGCTTGGCAAATGGATAGCATCCTTTCTCGGATTGCTCCAGAAGATAAGCTAGCTACCGATGCTACATACAAAGCCGTTATTAATCCGCATGATGATTATGCCTATGCCGGAGGATTGTACACCAAAACCCTGGCTGGAGTGAAAGCAAAAACCATTGTCTTGATTGGCGTTGCCCATGCAGCTCGGGATTTTAAGTTAGAGAACCAACTTATTTTTGGCAGTTTTACCGCTTGGGATGCTCCTGGAGGACCTATTCCAATTTCTTCTATGCGGGACGAACTTGTGCAAGCCTTGAGGCCTCAGAATAGGATCGTTCACAATGATATGATGCAGAAAGAACATTCGTTGGAAGCAATTACCCCTTTCTTACAAAAACAAAATCCCGATATCGAAATCATCCCTTTACTTGTGCCCCACTCGGCTTTTGGAATGATGCAGCTTTTTTCAGACGATTTGTCGAAGGCCTTACACAGCCTCATGCAAAAGCATGATTTGGAATACGGAAAGGACCTCGCGATTGTAATTTCAAACGATGCGATTCATTACGGCTCTGAAGGATGGAGTAGTAAAACAATGGCGCCTTTTGGCACCGATAGTATTGGAAATGCCAAAGCGCATGAGAAGGATTTAAGGATCATTGCCGAATGTCTTGAAGGGCCAATGTCTGTGGAGAAAGTTCGCCAATTCAATGCCTACACCGTCAATGACCGGAATTTTAGAAAATACAACTGGACCTGGTGTGGTCGCTACTCGACTCCGATGGGATTACTCACCGCCAACAAGCTAAACCTCCTTATCGAAAACAAACCCTTGGTAGGCACAACAATCGACTACCGCTCGAGCCTTCAAAATCCACATATCGAGGTTGAGGATATAGGTATGGGGCATACTGCGGTTGCTACCCCTACGCATTGGGTCGCTTATGTTGGTATGGGGTATAATTAATTTTTCTTTTAAAGAGTATTTGTTCTTTTTTGCATTGCC
>TARA_R110002051_G_scaffold169598_1_pt1 | contig 25078 bp, 26 predicted proteins | sample TARA_R110002051 | Tara Oceans TARA_R110002051 (sample SAMEA4397023) | marine metagenome | biome: Polar Biome; feature: [MES] marine water layer (ENVO:01000295) within the mesopelagic zone...; material: water (ENVO:00002006), including particulate matter (ENVO:01000060) such...
TGAGCAATTTCTGCGGCGGCTGCACCTACAGCGTCAAGGACAGCACCGGCGAAAACGCCTGCCCCTTCAATTCGCTCTACTGGCGCTTCATCGCTGTCAACCCTGAGAAATTCCGGGGCAACCACCGCATGGCCAATATCCTCGCCGGCTGGATGCGCATGGACGAAATGAAGAAACAGGCCATTCTCGCCCGGGCGGAAGACTGTCTCGAGCGTCTCGATGCGGGCACCCTGTAGAGGGCGAGAGGCATCAGTGCTCGTGGTCGCACAGGCCGTGGTCGGAAAGCGCCCGGATCACATAGCAGTCCTCGACCGAATGACCGCCGCAGTGGGAGACGATCCGCTCCAGTTCCTGCTCCAGCTTCTGCAGGCTGGCGATCTTGGCCCGGACCGCCGAAAGATGGTCGTCAGCGATGCGGTCGGCACCGGCGCAGGGCGCCTCCGGATGGCGGCTCAGCGCAATCAGCTCCCGGATCGCCGGAATGTCGAAGCCGAGATCGCGGGCATGGCGGATGAAGGCGAGGCGCTCCAGGTCGGTCTTCTCGTAGCGTCGCTGGTTGCCTTCCGAACGCTGCGTCGGGCTGATCAGCCCCATCTGCTCGTAGTAGCGGATGGTCGGCACCTTGACGCCGGTTCGCCTCGAAAGATCGCCGATCGCATACATGTCGAAAAATTCCTCTTGAACCTATAGTGGCTAGAGGGATTAGCTATGGCGTCATCGAACAAAAAACAAGGATCAGGTGACGAACATGAGTGCAGGCTGCGGGCACGAACACGCGACATTCGAAGGATTGTCGGCTGACTACAAGAGACGGCTCTGGGCGGTCATCGCCATCAACGGCCTGATGTTTCTCGTCGAGATGACGGCGGGGCAGATGGCGCGCTCGCAGGCGCTGCAGGCCGATGCGCTGGATTTCTTCGCCGATGCCGTCACCTACGGCATCTCGCTCGCCGTCATCGGCGCCTCCATCCGGGTGCGCACCACGGCCGCCGCCGCCAAGGGCGTGAGCCTCTTCCTCATGGGCCTCTGGGTCTTCGGCTCGACGATCTGGCGCGTCTTCTACATGGGTGTTCCGGAAGCCCCGATCATGGGCCTGATCGGCCTCCTGGCGCTCGCCGCCAACCTCCTCAGCGTCGTGCTGCTGATGAACTACAAGGATGGCGACGCCAATGTCCGCTCCGTCTGGCTATGCTCGCGCAACGACGCGATCGGCAACGTCATCGTCATGATCGCCGCCGTCGGCGTCTGGGGAACCGCCACCGCCTGGCCGGATCTTGCCGTCGCCGCCATCATGGCCGGCCTCTTCCTGTCGTCCTCGGTGCAGATCCTGCGCCAGTCATGGCAGGAGTGGAAGTCGGAAGGCACCGTCTCGCTCGACCCGCATGCCGGCCACAGCCACGGCGATACCGACCGCAAGGGGAACAAGAGCGCATGCTCTGGTCATGCGCACGAAGCGCACGAGCACAGTTGAGGCAGGGACGGCAACGGCTGGCTGGGTGAGGGAGGGATGGCTGAGGGCCGAGGTGACCGAAAGCCTGCGGGCTCAGGAGGCCTCGGCTTTTTCGGGTGCGGTGATGCCCATGGCCTTCAGGATGGCGGCCCGGATCTCGGCCTCGATCATCTCCCGTTCCTCCACCGCCATCTTCCGAAGGTCGGCTTCCGTCAGGTCATGATCCTCGAGGTATTTGGCCCGCACCATCTCGCCGAAGTCCATGTCTGCGAGCTTGCTGAATTCCTGTTCCGCGGCGGAGCCGGACGAATCGGAGCCCACCCAGACCTCCTCGTCCTGAGCGCTTGTGTCCTTCAGGACGGCAAGGTCCCAGAGCGCGGCGGAAAGCTTGCTGGCGGCGGCGTCGCCGCTGATCAAGGCTGCGCCGGAGGCGGAAGACGGGGCAACGGCCTGTTCGGAGGAGGGGGAGGCGGCATCCGGCCGGTAGGGCAGGGCGTAGGACTGCAGGTTAAGGCTACCGATCGTCGTCATGCGGATGCTCCTGCAGGTTGATCCCGGCAATCGATCCGATCGGGCGGATCCCTGTCAGGCGGCACCGGCCACGCCGGCGCCGATTATGAATTCTCCGAAAACTCCAGGTACATTCCTTCGACCCAGTCGGCAGGCATGTCTGCGGATGCGGACGAAGCCGCCGTCCGGCCGCCGTCCGTTGCCGCGTCCTCTTCCGATCCGCCGATCACCCACAAGGCGTTGGCAAGCGAACTGGAAAGGAGCGTGCTGCTTCCGGTGATGGCAAAGGCGGACCGCTGACGCTGTTCGACCTCGCGGGGAGCGACCTCTTCGCTCACGCGCTCGATGGTCTGGGAGCGTGTCGGGTACGGGTAGCCGCTGAGGCCGCTGTCGATCTTCATGGGAAGACACCTGGTTAAATCGTTAACAAATGGTTAACGCGCGAACCTTGCGCGAAGCTTGCGCGCACGGGTGTCTGGCCGAATCGGTCACTTGACAGATTCGTCAATATCAAAATGCAGGTGATTTGCGGCACTTGGCTGTGCGGTGCAGCATGACGCGGAAAGGAGCATCCGGCATGGCGCTCGCTCAGAGCGACGGCGTATCCGCAATCAGGCGCTGTCGGTCCGGCTCGAAGCCGAGCTGCTCCAGGGCCCGCTGCTGGGCGAGCTTGGAAAACCGCCGCGCGGCCTCGCGCAGATCCGGCTGCGCCGTGGCAGCAATCACCGCCAGCGCCTTCTGCATGCGGATCGCCACCTCGATCTGACCGGCTCCGTCGCGCGCGATCGGCATGAAGGCGGCATCGACCAGGTCATCCTCGCTGAGTGAAGGAATGAAGACGTGCTCGAACTTGATCTCTTCGCGATCGTCCGGCGTTTCCTCGCGCGCGATCGGGGCCATGACCCGCACCAGCGTCGCCAGCACGTCGATCGCCGTGCCCGGATCATTGATGCCGGGAGACAGGGCGCGTGAGCCGATCTCCGACAGCGCAATCAGCCCGAATCGCGGATCCTGGTCGAACGAACGCCGGTCGCCGAGGGTAAAGGCGGCGCGGATCTGGTCCGACAGTTCCGACTTGTAGGTATCCCCGCTGTCGCGCAGGACGACGGAGGCAATCGGTTCGGAGGGATCGCAGTGGCTGCCCGGTCGGCGTTGCACGTAGATATCGGCGCCTGCCTCCTCGGCGATCCCCGACAGCACCTGGACGTCCAGGTGCTGGAGGTAACCGAGCCGCTTGTGATGGATCTCGATCGCCCCCTCGGGCACATCCCGATACGGTTGCCCTCCCAGATAGGGCCGCTTTCGATGGGCTTCATAGGCGCGCGTGGCGACCCGCTCGACCCGGGCGATCGTTTCCGCCACGCGGCCCAGACCTGCCAGGTGGTCGATCCACTGCAGCAGCGTGATGACGATCAGAGCCACGACCCCGAGTGTCGCGATGAACAGGATGAAGCGGCCGCCCTCGCCGTAGAGTTCGGTGTTGAGCGCGATCAACCCGACCAGCGAGAACAGGAAGCTCCCGAGGAAGGTCGACAGCGCCCGCTGCGAGGTCGTGTCCTCGAGCAGAAGCGAGGTCGCCCGCGGCGTGGCGTTGGATGCCGCCGCCGTGGTCGCGGAGACGAGCGTCGTCAGCGAGAAGGTGGTCACCGCCAGCATGCTGGAGGCAATGATGGTGAGGATCGAATCCACCGCCTTGGCCCCCACCTGGCGGGGAAGCTCCGAGGGCATGTAGGGATCGGCCCAGATGGCGGCCAGCGCGATGACGATGGCGACGACGCAGTAGAGCGTCGCGCGCACCCAGAGCCGTCGCAGGAAGCGAACGAGGATCCACCACTTCTTCGAAATCACGCCTGCCTCGCCTCCATCAGCCCTGCCGGATCATAAGGTTGCAACGCCGGTGGCTTCGCGCCGGCGCCTTCTTCAACAACCTCCGCGCAATGTGGAGCGCAGGGTGCCTTTTGGCTAGGGCAGCCCCATGCTGATCCTGCTGTCGGCAACCCCGGGCTGCCGGCATTCGCAAGCAACACTGCCTACATCTTGCCCGCGACCTTGCCCGCAACTTTGATGGCGAAGGCATATTCGAAGGCGACCTCCTCGAGCCGCTGGAAGCGGCCGGACTTGCCGCCGTGGCCGGCGGCCATGTTGGTCTTGAGCAGATAGGGGCCGGCGTCCGGCGCCGTCTCGCGCAGTTTGGCAACCCACTTCGTCGGCTCCCAGTAGGTCACGCGCGGGTCGGTGAGGCCGGAGATGGCGAGAATCGGCGGATAGGGTTTTTCCCCGACGTTGTCATAGGGCGAATAGGCGGCGATCCAGCCGTATTCCTCTTCCGACTCCAGCGGATTGCCCCATTCGGGCCATTCCGGCGGCGTCAGCGGCAGGGTGTCGTCGAGCATGGTGTTGAGCACGTCGACGAAGGGCACGGCGGCGATGATGCCGGCGAATTTCTCCGGCGCCATGTTGGCGATCGCCCCCATCAACATGCCGCCGGCGGAGCCGCCCTCGGCGATGATGTTCGCGTAAGATGTGAACTTCTGTTCCACCAGATGATCAGCGGCGGCGATGAAGTCCTTGAAGGTATTTTCCTTCTTCTCCATCTTGCCGTCCTCGTACCAGGAAAAGCCCTTGTCCTTGCCGCCGCGCACATGGGCGATGGCATAGACGAAGCCGCGGTCGGCGAGCGACAGGTTGGTGGTCGAGAAGGACGCCGGGATGCTGATGCCATAGGCGCCGTAGCCGTAGAGCAGGCAGGGGGCGGAGCCGTCAAGGGGCGTGTCCTTGCGGTAGAGCAGCGAGACCGGCACGAGCTCTCCGTCATGCGAGGGGGCCATCACCCGGCGGGTCACATAGTCGTCGGGATTGTGCCCGGACGGCACCTCCTGCGTCTTCAGGAGCGTCCGCTCGCGGGTCGTCATGTCGTAGTCGTAGAGCTGGCTTGGCGTCGTCATCGACGAATAGGAGAAGCGGATGACGTCCGTTTCGTATTCCGCGGCGCCCTGCAGCCCCAGCGAATAGGCCTCCTCGGCAAAGGCGATCGAATGCTCCTCGCCGGACCTGCGGTCGCGGATGACGATGCGCGGCAGCCCGTCGCGGCGCTCCAGCCAGATCAGGTGGCGGGCATAGGCCATGTGGCTGAGGATCAGCCGTCCCGGCTCGTGCGCAACGACCTCTTTCCAGTTTTCCTTGCCTGGCGCATTGACCGGCGCCTCCATGATCTTGAAGTCCTTGGCGTCGCCGTCATTGGTGAGGATGTAGAAGACGTCGCCGCCCTCGGTCATCGAATACTCGATGCCTTCCTCGCGCTCGGCCACCAGCATCGGCTCCGCCATCAGGTCCTTGGTCGACAGCAGGCGGTATTCCGAGGTTTCGTGGTCGTGGATGTCGATGTAGATGAAATCGTCGAGCAGCGAGCCGCCGACGCCCATGAAGAAGCCCGGATCGGTTTCCTCGAACACCAGCCGGTCGGCCGACTGCGGCTCCCCGACGATGTGATGGAAGACTTTCGACGGCCGGTGGTTCTCGTCCTGCAGCGTGTAGAAGAAGCTCTTGCCGTCCGGCGCCCAGACACCGCCGCCGCCGGTGTTCTCGATCACGTCGGCCAGGTCCTCGCCGGTCGAAAGATCGCGGATGCGCAGCGTGAAATATTCCGATCCCTTGTCGTCATAACCCCAGATGCCGTGGCTGTGGTCGGTCGAATGGTCGAGACCGGCAAGCCTGAAATAGTCCTTGCCCTCAGCTTCCTTGTCGCCGTCGAGCAGCAGCCTGCGGCTCGCCTCGTCCTTCGGGTCGGCGTCGTGCGGAATGCGGAAATAGCGCGGCTGCTCGCCGCCGGTGACGAAGGAGGTGCCATAGGCGAAGGGTCCGTCCTTCATCGGCACGGAGCTGTCGTCTTCCTTGATGCGGCCCTTCATCTCGGCAAACAGCGTCTTCTGCAGCGCCTTGGTGTCGGCCATGGCCGCGTCCATATAGGCGTTCTCCGCCTCCAGATGCCGGCGAAGCTCCGGATCGAGCAGCGTTGGATCCTTGAACATCGCCTGCCAGTTCTCCGCCCGCATCCAGGCGTAGTCGTCGCTGCGGGTCAGCCCGTGGCGGGTGTCGGAAACAGGCTTTTTCTGAGCGACGGGGGCGGCGGGGAGATCGGTAAAGACGGGCTTGCGGTCGACGGCCAAGGAAGCACTCCGGGTTGGACGGGGAGGAGTGCCAGAGATAGGGGTCGCCGGTCGCGGAGGCAAGGCGGCGGTTTGCGCAGGGCTTACTTGTGTCTCTGCTTCTGGCCAGGCAGGACGCCGTCACGCCAGCTCTCGAAGAACACCACGGCAACAGCGAGGGACATACCAAATACCGGCAGCAGAAGCAGAACGATCTCATTCGTTGTCATTGCTTGAGGCCTTTCAGGATCCATCCACCACCCAAATGTAAGGCTACACCCAGAAAAAAGCAAACGAGCATCGGGATGACCACACGTGGCAAATTGATTTCGGAGGCAGGCTTGTCATAGACCAGCCGCATCACCGGGGTGAAGGCGCCGATCAGCATCACGCCGATGCCCATCCCGTTCAGAAATGTTGCCCGCAGCTTGATCTGCTCTTTCTTCACATCCGAGAGCGACATGCCTGGCTCCATGACTTCGTCGTCCAGTCCGACCGAATGGGGTCGCCTCATCCTATTTCCCGCTCTGGTAGGTGGTCAATCGTGTCGCCATCTCCTAGGTTCCGGCCGTTCGAATCCCATTGGATGAGGCGGAAAATGAAGAACAAGAAAATCCTCGCCCTGGCCGCGCTGGCACTTGCGGCCGCCTTTCCTGCGCAGGCACTTGATAGCAGCGTCCTGCGGCAGCTCAAGGCGCTCGACATCGCGGAGCGGCGCGAGCAGCGCTGCGACATGGAGGCCATGGCGCGCATCGCCAGGGAGCAGCAGGGCTACAGGCCCGACAAGGTGATCGCCTATACCTTCGCCGATCCGGTGGAGAAGGGAAATCTGGTGCAGGCGCCGGGCGCGGTGTTCCGCAGCCGGGGCGACTGGTATCGCCTCAAGTTCAAGTGCGAGACCGGCGAACGCGGCCTGAAGGTCCACTCGTTCAAGTACAAGGTCGGCGACAAGGTGCCGCGCGAAGAGTGGGAACGCTACTACCTCTACGACTGAGGCCGTTCAGCCCGGCAGGTGCGGAACCGTCTTGCGCTCGGGGAACAGCTCGTTGACGATCGTCATGGCGATCAGCGACAGCGGCAGGGCGAGCATCGCGCCGACGGCACCCCACATCCAGGTCCAGAAGATGATCGCGATGAAGACGATGAAGGGGTTGATCTCCCACTGCCGTCCCATGATCGCCGGGAACACGAGGTTTTCCATCATCAGGTGGACGGTGAAGAAGACCGCCGCGGGTGCCAGGGCGAGGATGAGCGATTCATGCGTCAGCGCGCCGCCCAGCGCCACGGATGCCGTCATCAGCGTGATCCCGAGATAGGGAATGAAGCTGGAGAGAAAGGCAAAGATCCCCCACATCACCGGTGATCCGAGCCCGCCGACATAGGCAATCAGCGTCATCGAGATGCCGAGCGCGAGATAGAGCAGGCTCGCCGTGGCGAAGTAATAGCCCAGCACCTCTTCCATGGCGTTCAGCACGCGGATGGCGATCAGCCTCTGGCGGCGGCGCGGGAAGGCCATGATGATCGTGCGGCGCAGCCGTACCCGGCCGTAGAGGAAGAGCAGCAGCGCGGCAAAGAAGATCATCGCCTGGATGATCGCCGGCGTCAGGCTGGCGGTCAGGACGGCAAGCACGCTGCTGCTGTTTTCGAGCAGCTTTTCCATCGACATCGGCCCGGTCTGGAAGGTGGCGGGGCTGATGTTCAGCCATTCCTGCCGCTCGAGGAAGGGCATCACCCGGTCGATCATCTGCTCGATGAGGTCGGGACCGTCGTTGATGAAGAAGGCGGCGGGCTCCGCGAGTGCGTTAACGATCAGAAGCACCACGAGCGCGACACCCGACGACAGGATCAGCGCCGTCCCGAAGCGGGGCACGCCCATGTCGCCCAGCCGTTCGGCGGCCATGCCGAGGATGATGCCGACGACGATGGCCAGCGTGATGGGGATCAGCACCAGCTTCATGTAGGAAACGACCGCGAGGCCGAGCAGGCAGAAGATGCCGATCAGCGCCCAGCTTGCCGCCACCTCCAGCGCATCGCGTCCGAGCGGGGAGAAGTCGGTGATGTCGCCGTCCTCGCGCGGCATCGCTGCGGCCTCGGATTTGGCGACGGCGATGTCCGCTCCCTGTTTTGGCCGCCGGCCGTTTGCGCTAGATGCTGCCATGAATTCTGGTCCCCGATGCGCGCCGTCAACGCGCAGCGAAAGGCCGGGTTCCGCGACCTATGCCGAAAGCGTGATCGCGATCCCCCAGGGGTCAAGGAACCGATGCCCTTCGGCCGTCTGCGCGATGGCGATCTGCTGCGCTTCGAGGTTTGCCAGCGTGGTCGCCAGCATCGTCCTGTCGTTGAAATGCAGCGTGTAGCCGGCAAGCCCGGTCATGTTCTCCGCCCGTGGCCCGGCGCCCCGGCTGTTCCAGATGTTGGCCGCCAGATGATGGTGATAGCCGCCCGTGGCCAGGAAGCTGGCGCCGGGATAGTGCGCCATGACCTTGAGCCCCAGGACATCGCGGTAGAAGGCCTCCGCCTGCGGCACGTCGCCCACCTGCAGGTGGATGTGGCCGATCGCCGTGCCTCCGGCCATGCCGTTCCAGGCGGACTGCGGCGCGTCGGCCAGCAGTGCCTGCAGGTCGAGCCTTTCGGTCGCCATCGCCACCGTTCCGTCCGCGTTGTGAGGCCATTCCTCCGGCGGCCGGTCGCGGTAGATCTCGATGCCGTTGCCCTCCGGATCGGTGAGGTAGAGCGCCTCGCTGACGAGATGGTCGGAGGCGCCGTCGAGGCGCAAGCCGGTCGCGGCGGCGTGCGAAAGCCAATGGGCAAGCTCCGTGCGTCCGGGAACCAGGAAGGCGGTGTGGAACAGTCCCGCCGCCTGGCGCGGTGCGCGCGCCGCATCCGGACGGTGGAGAAGCGTCAGCAGCGGCCGCCCGCCGACGCCCAGCACATGCGCGCTTCCGCCAGCGTCCATCACCCGCAGGCCGATCACCGACTGGTAGTAGCCGGACACCCGATCGAGGTCCGACACCACCAGCTGCACGTGCGCCACATGGGCAGGCCGCGTCAGGGCAAAGAGTTCGGCTGGCATGCTCATGGTCGTGTCTCCGGCGTCTGTCACGAGGGGCGATGGCCGCAGTCTGACTCGTTCCTGTCGTTCATAGAAGCCGCCATTGCATTGATAGGTTGTTCACGCTGCGTTGACGCTCTCGCCGCCACGCCAGCCGGAACCGCCGCCAGTCTTGATCACGATCAATGCGGCGAGCGCGGGAAGACGGAGAGTGGCCCGATCGAAAGACGCGTCATCCGTGAGGAAGCAGCATGTACAGGAATATCATCGTGGCGATCGACGTCACGGCACCGGAGAAGGCGGAGCGCATCATTCCGCGCGCGAATAAGCTTCTCCAGGAGGGCGGCAGGATCGTGCTGCTCGCCGTCGTCGAGGATCTGCCGGGCTATGTGCTGGCCGAGGTGCCGGCGGATATTTCGCTCGACGCCCGCAACGAGGCGGAGAGCCACCTTTCGCTCCTGCGCACCCACCACGATGTGCAGGCCGATATCGAGGTGCGCCAGGGTGCCCCGGCGCGGGAAATCCTCGCTGCCGCGGATCAGCGCAAGGCCGATCTGATCATCCTCGCCTCGCACCGCCCGGACTTTTCCAACTACTTCCTCGGTGCAACCGCCGATCGGATCGTGCGCCACGCCCAGTGCTCTGTTCTCGTCGACCGCTGAACAGATTTATGACCATGAAAGGAATACCGTCCATGGACGTCGAGAAATACAGGATCATCCTCACCAGGCGCCAGCAGGAGCTGCAGTCCCGCCTGCAGAAGATCGAAGCGGATTTCGAGGCGCCGCGCAACCCCGATGACGATGACCGTGCCGTGGAGCGCAACAACGACGAAGTCCTGGAGGAGCTCGGCGAGTCCGGCCAGAGGGAGCTTGCGGCGATCGAGGCGGCGCTGGCGCGGGTCGAGGCCGGCACCTTCGGGACCTGCGTCCGCTGCGGGAACCCGATCTCTGAGGAACGGCTCGACGTCGTGCCGCACACGCCCTTCTGCAAGACCTGCGCTGCGGCATTGTGACCGACCTAAACAGAATGTGAGCTTTTGCGCAGCAAAAGACCTTGCCTCGGAGCGCTCCCCTGATCATTTTCAGGGCTAGCGCGAAGAGGAAGTGCATGTCTGACCTGGTCCGGTTTGGAAGATCCTACGACTTTCACGAGATCGTTGCCGATGGCATCGTTCACGGGATAGGCATCGTCATGGCGCTGATCGGCGTCACGGCGCTGATCTTCTATGCGACGCTCTGGGCAAGCTACGGCGAAATCGCCGCCGCCTGGATCTATGGGCTCGGCCTGCTGCTCTGCCTGTCGATCTCGTTCACCTACAACATCTGGCCGCACTCGCGCACCAAGTGGATCCTGCGCCGCTTCGATCATTCGGCGATCTTCGTGCTGATTGCCGCCACCTACACGCCCTTCCTGCAGCGCGGCACCCATGAGCCGCTGATCCTCTTCATGCTCGTCGCCATCTGGCTGACGGCGATCGTCGGCATTTCGCTGAAATGCCTCTTCCCCGGCCGATTTGACCGGCTGACGATCCTGCTCTATCTCGGCATGGGGTGGAGCGGCGTGGTGGTCGCGGCGCCGATCTCGCAGTATCTGCCGGAGATCACCGTCTGGCTGATCTTTGCGGGCGGCATCATCTATTCGCTCGGCGTGATCTTTCACGTCTGGGAAAGGCTGCGCTTCCAGAACGCCATCTGGCACGCCTTCGTGGTCGCCGCCTCCGCCGTTCATTATGGTGCCGTTATTACCTGCTTCAGTCTTTCCGGCGCAAATTTTTAACCACATTGATGGTCTGATCCGCCCGGGAGCTGCCTGCTCCGGCTGGTGGACATCGTTTTCGTTCGTCTGCTATGGTGGACGAAAATCAAACATAATGGACAAGCCATGACGTCTGCCCCGATCATCCGCGACGCGACCGAAGCCGATCTTCCCGCGATCACCGCCATCTATAACGATGCCGTCGCCAACACGACCGCCATCTGGAACGAGACTCAGGTCGATCTGGCAAACCGTGAGGAATGGTACCGGCTTCGTCTGGCGAGGGGCTTTCCGGTGCTGGTGGCGGACGTGGACGGGCAGGTTGCCGGCTATGCCTCCTATGGCGACTGGCGTGCCTTCGAAGGCTTTCGCCACACCGCCGAGCACTCCGTCTACATCCACCACGACCACCGCGGCGCAGGCCTTGGCCGCCAGCTGATGACGGCGCTGGTCGCCAATGCCGGAAAGCGCGGCATCCATGTGATGATCGCCTGCGTCGAGGCCGGCAATGCCGCCTCCATCCGCCTGCACGAAAGCCTCGGCTTCCGCAATGTCGGCACCTTCACCGAGGTCGGCGAAAAATTTGGCCGCTGGCTGGATCTGACCTGCCTGGAACTGCGGGTGCCGTTGGCGGCCTAAGTCGCTTCGCCTGTATCGCTTTCACTGTTGCCAACCACCGCTGATCTCGCGCTAGCCCCCTCGCTGCGGCAAATCCGGCGTGCATCCGGAAAAGTCCCGGCGAAAAGGTGGCTTTTTTTGGTGCGGCGTCGGGAACATTCGCGCATCTCCCCTGTTGCCTGAAGCTGAACCAAGGCGAAAACCGAGGGGAAGCCGACCATGACCGACCGTTCCGCACATCATACCTCCCATCCGATCAGCCGCTGGTATTCGATACTGCTGGGCGGTTTGCTCGTCCTGCTCGGCCTCGTGATCGGCGGTGGGGGCCTCTGGCTGATCACGCTGGGCGGTTCCTGGTACTACGCCATCGCCGGGATCGGTCTGGTGATCTCCGGCGTGCTGATATTAAAGGGCAGCATCTCCGGTGCCCTCGTCTATGGTGTGACGTATCTGTTCACCCTCGTCTGGGCCCTCTGGGAAGTCGGGCTCCAGGGCTGGCCGCTGGTGCCGAGGCTGGTTGCGCCGACCGTCATTCTCGTGCTCGTGCTGCTCGCCGTTCCCGCTTTGCGCCGACGTGATTCAGCCCCGGTGCGCAAGCGCGGCATGGCCACGGCGATGGCTGTCCTCGCGGCGCTTGGTATTGGAGTGACGGCCGCCCCCTGGATCGAGCCGCCGGCCGTCCTGGCGCAGGTCGATACGGAAGAGGGGGCAGAGAACCCCCCGTCGGCGCCGGCGCAGCCGGGCGAACAGCCTGACCCGGGAGCCGGGATCCTTGCCCCGGAGCCCGCCGAGCCATTGGCCGATCAGAGCCCGGGCACCGAGCCTGCGTTCGATACGGAAAGCGACGTCGTCACCAATCCCGAGGTTCCCCGCGATCCAGCCCCCGAAGGACAGTCAGCCCAAGAGGATCGTCCGGCGCTCGCCATGCGCGAGACCGGCGCCGACTGGCCCGTATGGGGCGGCGACCTTCACGGCACGAAATATTCCCCGCTGACCCAGATCACGCCGGAGAATGTCGACCAGCTGGAGCGCATCTGGGAATTCCAGACGGGCGACCTGCCGGACGCCGACGCGGAAGGCAAGTATTCGCCGGAGAACACGCCGCTGAAGATCGGCGAGAAGCTTTTCGCCTGCACCCCCATGGGCAAGATCATCTCCATCGATGCCGGCTCCGGCAAGGAGGAGTGGCGCTACGATCCGCAGGTGCCGGAAGATGCCATTCCCTATGGCGCGACCTGCCGCGGCGTCGCCTATTTCGAAGTCCCCGATGCCGACCCCTATGACCCCTGCGCCACCCGCATCATCTGGGGCACGCTCGACGCGCGCCTGATCGCCATCGACGCCGAAACCGGCCGCCTGTGCATCGATTTCGGCGACAACGGCATGGTCTATCTCGAGCGCGGACTGGGCCGGACGGTTCCCGGCTGGTACGCCATGTCCTCGCCGCCCGTCATCGTGCGCGGCGTGGCCGTCGTCGGCGCCCAGGTGACCGACGGCAATGCGGAGGATTCGCCCTCCGGCGTCATCCGCGGCTTCGATGCCGTGACCGGCGAATTCGAATGGGCCTGGGACATGGGCCGTCCGGGAGACACCAGCCAGGCCGGGCCGGAGGAGGTCTATACCCGCGGCACGCCGAACATGTGGACGATTGCCGCAGGCGACGAGGAGACGGGCTACGTCTTCCTGCCGATGGGCAATTCCGCCGTCGATTATTACGGCTCCAACCGCAGCGAGCAGGAGAACGAATACTCCACCGCGCTCGTGGCACTGGACGTCACGACCGGCCAGCCCGCCTGGCATTTCCAGACCGTCCACCGCGACGTCTGGGACTACGACCTCGGCAGCCAGCCGACGCTGGTCGACTTCCCGACCGACAACGGCACCGTGCCGGCCGTCATCCTCGCGTCGAAGCAGGGCGACATCTACATCCTCAACCGCGAGACGGGCGAATCCCTGTTTCCGGTCGAGGAGCGGCCCGTGCCCCAGGGCGGCGTCGAGCCGGAGTATCTTTCGCCGACGCAGCCCTTCTCGACGTATCACACGCTCGCCTTCCCGCGCCTGGAGGAGGAGGACATGTGGGGCATGTCGCCGATCGACCAGCTCTGGTGCCGCATCCAGTTCCGCCGCTCCCATTACGACGGCATCTACACCCCGCCGACATCGGACCAGTACTGGATCCAGTACCCGGGCTATAACGGCGGCAACGACTGGGGTTCGGTCGCGGTCGATCCCGAACGCGGCCTGCTGATCGCCAACTACAACAACATGCCGAACCACAACCGGCTCGTGCCGCGGGAAGAGGCGAACGAGGCGGGGCTGAGGGCCATCTACGAGCCGCCGGCCGAAGGCGAAACCCCGCTCGGAGAGGCGGGCCCGCAGATCGGCGCGCCCTACGCGATCGACGTCAATGCCGGCTGGCGGGTGAAGTACACCGGGCTCCTGTGCAAGGAGCCGCCCTACGGCGGGATCCGGGCGATCGACCTGGCCACCGGCGATACCGTCTGGGACCATCCCTTCGGCTCGGCGCGCCGCAACGGCCCGTTCGGCATCCCCTCCATGCTGCCCGTCACCATCGGCACGCCCAACAACGGCGGACCGGCGGTCACCGCAGGCGGGCTGATCTTCATCGCCGCCACCACCGACAACCTGATCCGGGCGATCGACGTGGAAACCGGCGACACGCTGTGGAGCGACGTGCTTCCGGGCGGCGGCCAGGCCAACCCGCTGGTGGTGGAGGTCAATGGCCGCCAGTTCGTGATCATCTATCCCGGCGGCCACCACTTCATGGAAACGCCGATCAGCGATACGATCATCGCCTACGGCCTGCCGGAGGACTAGGCGGGCGCCCGGTCCGCGCTCGTCAGCCGCCGACGTACTGGAAATAGGCCCAGGTCAGCACGAAGAAGGCCACCACCGCCAGCACCGTCAGGAGCTTGCGCAGCCCCGGATTGGGCTTGCGGGGCGGTTTCGGCGCCTTCGGCTGCGGCGGGCGCTTGAAGTCGACGATATTGTTGGACATGGCGGCTCCTGACGGGTCGGCCCGATCTGCGGCAGGGCGGTTGAGACCTTGCCAGATGCAATGCCAGACCGGAGCCCGGATGAAAAGCGCCCTCGCAGCGATGCGCGGCCGATTGGACGGAATCTTCGGCGCTTGCGGCTCAGACTTTCGTCCAGTTGAAGCAGCCGGCAGGCACGATGGAATTGCCGACGAGAAGCGCGCCGTGCCGGTAGAACCGGCTCGGGTCTCCGCCGCCGGAGACGTCCACGGCCCAGACCGTGTCGGAGGCGTCCGACCAGACAAGCCGCCCCTTGACCGCAGCCAGACCCGCCAGCGCCTGCGCCGGCGTCACCCCGGGCCGGAAGACCACCATGACCGTATCGTCGGCCGGTGCCGGAAGGGCGGCCAGCGGCCCGGCCATGCAGACGGCCAGAACAAGCGCCATCGGCGAGCGCGTCGCACCACCGCCGCCGTGCCGGTTCCGGCGCAGGGCAAGCCCGATCAGGGCGGGGAGCACGCCGAAGACGAAAAACCAGAGCAGGTCCCAGAACAGCGGGTTGTCGACATCCATCCGAATCCGGTGGATGCCGAGGATCCAGTGCGACAGAAGGCTGTCGAGGATGTGCCAGACGCCGAAGCCGATCAGCGCGTTGGCAAAGAGAAGCCGGTCGGCGCCGGCCACGCCAAACGCGGCCCGCGCCCGCCACAGCAGCCAGAGCCCTGCGGCGGCGATCGCATACATCAGGACGTGGAAGAGCCCGTCGGTCAGGATCAGGAAGCGGATGTCCTGCCGCGCCTCGTCGATGCCGCTCAGGAGATGATGCCACTGCAGCACCTGGTGCAGCAGGATGCCGTCGAAGAAGCCGCCGAGCGCAAACCCGAGCGCATAGCCCGCCCACCGCAGCGAGGTCGAAAACCCGTCGGTGACGCCGGCTGGTTGAGGCGCAGCCCGCATGATCCGTCTCCCCATCGCACCCGACCGCCACCGCGGCGTCGTGTCGGACGATTCGAACCGGGCGCGACAGGCGAAGTTCCAGGGGAGCAGCAGAGGAGGCGGGTCAGCTCGCAGGCGGATTCCAAGGCCCGGGATCACGCCTCCTCGATCGCGTCGGCGATATAGCCGCCGGTCTGGCGTTTCCAGAGCCGCGCGTAGAGGCCGTCCCGTGCCAGCAGTTCCTCCGGTTTGCCCTCTTCCACGATCCGGCCGTTCTCGATGACCACGATCCGGTCCATCTCCGCGATCGTCGACAGCCGGTGGGCGATGGCGATGACGGTCTTGCCGGCCATCAGCCGCGAGAGGTTCTGCTGCACCGCCGCCTCCGACTCGCTGTCGAGCGCCGAGGTCGCCTCGTCGAGCACCAGGATCGGCGCGTCCTTGAGCAGCGCCCTTGCAATCGCCACCCTTTGCCGCTGGCCGCCGGACAGCTTGATGCCGCGGTCGCCCACGAAGGCGTCGTAGCCGCTGCGGCCTTCGTTGTCCTTGAGGTCCGCGATGAAACCATCCGCCTGCGCCAGCGCCGCGGCCCGTTCGATCTCTTCGCGAGAGGCGTCCGGACGGCCATAGCGGATGTTGTCGCCCACCGAGCGGTGCAGCAGCGCCACGTCCTGGGTGATGACGCCGATCTGCTCGCGCAGGCTCGCCTGCGTCACGTCCCGGATATCCTGGCCATCGATCCGGATCGCGCCGCCGTCGAGGTCGTAGAAGCGCAAGAGCAGGCTGACGAGGGTCGACTTGCCGGCGCCGGAAATGCCGACGAGCCCCACCTTTTCGCCCGGGCCGACCTCCAGCGAGAGGTCATCGATCACGCTGCGGTCCTTGCGGTAGGCGAAGCGCACCGTGTCGAAGCGCACCGCACCGGCCGTCACCGCCAGCGGTTTCGCATCCGCCCGGTCGGTCACCGTCGGCGGCGTCGTCATGATCGGCATGGCGTCCCTGATGGTGCCGACCGCCTGGAAGATCTGGTGGCACATGTCGAGGAAGGCCCGTGCATTTCCCTGCAGGCGGTTTCCGATGTAGATGGCGGCGACAAACTGGCCGACGCTGATCGCTTCGCTGATCATGTTCCAGAAGCCGACTGCCAGCATCGCAATCCAGAAAACGGCGTTCACGATGATGATGCTCGTTCCCGTCGTCAGGTAGACGCGCCGCTCCCTTTGCTGGCTCTCCACGGCCTCGGTGAAGACCCTGCGCAGCGCTCCCGCCTCGCTGTCTTCCGCCGCGAAGATCTTCACGGTCTGAATATTGCTGTAGAGATCCGTCATGGCGCCGACGACGAGACTGCGTTGGCGGGCCGACCGCTTGGAGCGCTCGGCGAAATGCGGGACCGCGACAATGGTGATGAGGACGACGGCCGCCATCCATGCGGATGCCGTCACCGCCAGTTGCCAGCCCAGGCTTCCCAGCAGCAGGAGCGAGCCGACGAACTGGATGACAAAGGGTGGAACGGTCTGGAATGCGATGATGACCTGCTGCTGCACGGCAGAGGACACCTGCGAGAGACGCGATGCCACCTGGCCGGCAAACAGGTCATGGAAAAAGGCCAGGTCCTGGCGTTCGACGGCCTTGTGACCCTGCCACTGGATGGCGGCAGGCAGGCAGACCGCGGCGACCTGGGACGTGAGCGTGTTGGCAGTGAATGCCAGCAAGGGGATCGTGGGAAACAGAAGCACGGCCATGACCGCCAGCAGTGGCCAGTCCTGGTTCACGAAGCCTAAGGCGCCATCTGCCGTCACGCCGTCGACGATCCTGCCGAGGTTCCAGATCAGGAAAAGATTGATCGCTTCGACCAGCATGGCGAGCAGGGCGATTGCCAGCAGCACCCACCGGAAGATCCGCACGAAATGCAGGAGAACCGCAAACGGCCCGCTTGTGGGGAGCGGCGAATAGGGAATGTCGAGCGGCCGGATCAGGGTCTCGAAGGGACGATAGACGGCATCTGAAACGGACATCCGAATCTCCTCGAGCGCAGGATCGACCTGCACTAGATACGACGGCCGCTCCCGTCGTAAGCCCCCTCGATCAGGGGGCGGAATCTGACCTATGCCGCCCTTACGCCGACCGTCCGCCCTTGCGAAGCATGACCGGCAGGGTGAGCGCCGAGGCGGCCAGGCTGAAGGCGCAGCAGCCGAGCGCCTGGAGGCTCAAGGGGACACCGGCGTCGATGAGGAGGCCCATGGCGATCGGCGAGGCGCCGCTCGCCAGCACCGCGCCGGCCTCGACGGCCGATCGCACCCGCGCAAGTTCCCGCGCCCCGAAGAGGTCCACCCAGAGCGCCGTCGCCAGCGTCGACCCGAAGGCCGCCGAGATCGCCATCAGCAGCATGTAGACGGGCGCGATCAGCGGCGTCGAGACATAGCCCAGCAGCAGCATGGCGCCCGCCTGCGGCAGCAGGAAGAAGGGCAAGAGCCGCTTCGGGCCGAAGCGGTCGATCACCGGGCCGATCAGCACCAGCGACATCGCCTGCACGATGGCGAATGCCCCGAGGCTGCCGGCGACGGTGGCAATGTCCCAGCCCTTCTGCTCGGCCAGCCGCGCCTGGTGGAAGAAGAAGCCGGTGACGATGAAGGGCGTGGCGAGAACGGCGGGAAGCGTCAGGAGCAGGCGCATGTCGCGCCAGAGCGGCGTCGCCGGCGCGGCCGTCTCGTCCTTCGTCTCGCGCCGGCTGCGCAGCGGCTCGTCGCCCGCCACCGGCAGGAAGCGCAGCGCAAACGTCACCCCGATCAGCACCACCGCGGCATTGATCAGCCACCCCGTTCGCCATCCCCAGGCGTCCATGACGAAGACGGTGGCAAACGGCAGCACGCCTTGCGCCAAGGACAGGCCGAGCGCGATCAGCCCCAGCGCCTTGCCGGCATCGCTCGGAAAGGCGCGGGCGGTCGCCGTCAGCGCCGTATGGGTCATCAGCCCCTGGCCGCCAAGCCGCAGGAAGTAGAAGGCGACGGCAAGGAAGACGGCACCCGGGCTGATGGCGACGAGCACGCAGGCGAACGCCAGCAGCAGCGCCACCGTCCAGGTGAACCGCCGCACGGTGGTATAGTCGATCAGCCTGCCGGCCCAGGTCAGCGTCAGCGCGCTGACGAAGGTCCCGGCCGCATAGGCCGTCCCCAGTTCGCCATCGCTGAGCCCGAAGGCACCGCGAAAATGGGCGCCGGACATGGCGACAAAATAGGTCTGCCCGAAGCTCGACAGGGCCATCAGCAGGCCCCCGAAGATGAGCAGCGACCAGTTGCGCCGCGAGAAGTCGATGTAGCTCTTGATCATGCGCCGGGGAAAATGAGGGAAGGGAGGGGAAGGATCTAGCGCTTCTGGGGCATGACGGCCAGTCCGGAGCGGACATTGCGACCCGGACGCCTCAAGTCACCTTTGCGCCCCCATGTCGGTCATTTAGGCTGCTGTTGAATTTCCTGGAAGCTGTCGTTCGCCTGGTCAGACAGGATGTGGCAGAGGGTGGCTCCAGACAGTAGGCTGACCGAACCCGACCCGCCGCTTATTTTTGCCCGAGCTCGGAGTTCACAGCAGCAAGCATCTGAAGCAGTTGGGGAGCGGAGAATGGCTTCGGCAGCCAGCCAAGCGGGTCGGCGCCAGCAGCTCTTTCCTTCGTGGCCCCATCGGCATGGGCAGAGATGAACAAGCAACGCAGGCCAAAGCGGTTGCGCAATTCCTTGGCAACCTCGACCCCGTCGTCGTTGCCCTTCAGTCGGATATCCATCAAGACCAGGTCAGGGCGGGCAGAACCGGCCAGGGCCAGGGCTTCGCGTGCGGTGGAAGCAACGCCGACACAGTCGTAGCCGCCCTCTTCAAGAGCCGCTTCGATCTCCATGGAGACAATCCACTCATCCTCAACGACCATAACGCTGAGCTTTCCAGATCCCGCCGTGTCGGAAGAGCCTTTGTCATCGGTTTGTGCGAGCGCCCGCACCGGCCGGGGGTCGACGGGAGTGGTGGCGAGGATTTCTGAGTGAATCATGTCTGTTCCTGCCTACCAAACCGAATGACGAAGCGCGCGCCATTGGCATTCTCCAGCTTCAGTGAGGCTCCCAACTGTCGACACAGGCCTTTTACAAGACCCAAGCCAGAGGAGCGACGATTCCTTGGATCTGGAGGCAGGCCAGGACCGTTGTCGTGAACCACGAGTTCCCAGCCCTGGTTGTCACTGAAAAGCCCCACCCTCACGCTGCCGCCGATCCTGCCTCCGGCATGTTTCGCAGCGTTCGTCAGAAGCTCGTTCAGGATGAGCGCCAAAGGCATGCCGACCTCGTGGGACAACTCGCCATCGTCGGCACGCACCTCTATGCGCAGCCTGTCGCCTATGGTTGTCGCGGTTGCATCGCAGATTGCCTGGACGAAAGGTGCAGAAGATATCGTTCTAATCTCCTGTGACTCGTGCATCAAGCGCTGGAACGAGCCGATCGCGGTGATGCGCTGAACGACCTCCTCCAGGATGGAGCGCGCCTCGTCGCTGCTCGTCTCCCGCTGCGCTGCGGCCATGAGGCCGATGAGCATCTGCAGGTTGTTCTTTACCCGATGATGCAGTTCGCGAAGCAGAACCTCGTTATTGCGCAGGGATTCTTCCAGCGTAGCCTGAATTCGGCGCCGTTGATGGATTTCTGCATTGAGCTCCCGGATTTTCGCGGCCAAGGCGGGAAATTGGTCCCGCTGCGAATGGAGGCAGCGGACAAAGATGTAGGGAGTGCCTTCCATCCGGGTTCTGGCCCCGCGCAGGCGAAATCTGATCAATTCCCCGCTGACATCACGAAGCGTCGCAGCGCCGGGAAGGGTCTGGGCCGTTCCGGAGCAGCGCCGCAGGTAGTGGATCAGCGCTTCGTGAGGCTGCTCGACAAGATCCAGAAGGGTTCCACCTCGACGAGCGGAGCCGAATAGGCTTTCCGCAGCTCGATTGGAGAATGCAATTTCTCCATTGTGATCGACCAGGAATGCCGGCTCGTCCAACGCGTCGAGCACCGCGTCCGCCAGATCTTGCCCCATTACTCGGCTTTCTTGAAATATTCTCGCGCATGCGGATCGGGTGCGTCCGTGGGCTTCAGATGCACGACGACGCGGCAGCCCGGATGACCGAGAGCGATCGCTTCCTGAATCTCGACGCGGGCATAGCCGAGATTTTCGGCAGTTATCGAGCCGAATACGTTGGAGGTCATCATGCACAGCGAAGGCCGACCCTCCACGAACCTGCCAAACGGACAGGCGTTATTGCCCAACACGATGCTGTCCTCGCGTTCCTCGATGATGTAAAATTCACCTTGGATGCGGCGCTTTAGATCGACGAGGACGGCTGCGACTTGGTCTCTCGTTAGGTTCTTCACGCCCAGAGACTGGCGATAGGTCTGGTTAATCTGGTCGCCGATGGCGCCGCCCACGATGCTGATGTAACCAGCGGCCTCGTCGATACCGACAACATCCTCGAGCGTTCCCGCCAGTTCGCGTAGCAGCGAGCGCAGGAACACGTCCCGCTCCAGCGGAATATCGAGTTCCTCGAAGGCCCGATCTCCATCGGTCAGCGGCTTGTCGGCAAGCCTCATCCCTGGATCCATTGCATTGATCTCCACTGCTGCCAAGGCTATCGCACAAGGAGGGAGCAAAGACAATGGATTGACCGTAAACCGCCGGCTACGGCTGCTTTCTGGTCTGTGAGATCAGAGTGCCATGTCAGTGATGCGGTCGGAAGCGGTCATGGTGGTCGGCTACGCTCTATGCCAGCCATTTCATCCCTGACCACCAAAATCGGACAGTCCGCGTGCGGCCCCTAATCGGACAGTGCGTCACCTGAACCCAACGTCCCCTCCTGTTGCAAACCGCCCCTCCCGCCCAAAACCGTCGGCACCATCAACATGCTGGCGCCTCACCCCACGCCGATTTGGAACAACCGGCCCCTTTGTACATTGTGCGCTTCCAGAAGGCGCGATCCCCTCGTGGCCAGGTAGAGATTGCGATGCTTCCCAGAATTGCGGTGATCGGCTGCGGCCCGACGGGTTTGTATACCCTGAAGGGTCTCGTCGCATCCACAACACCCCTGTCCATCACCATTTTCGAGGCGGAGGGGGAGCCCGGCAAGGGCACGCCCTATCACCCCGACATCAATGATCCCGCCATGCTCTCCAACATCCCGAGCATCGAGTTTCCGGCGCTGACGGAAACCCTCGTGCAATGGCTCGAGCGCCAGAGCGATCTGGATCTTGCCCGCCTCGCCATCGCCCGGGAAGCCATCGACGGGCGGGAATTCTATCCCCGCGTCGTGCTCGGAGAATACATGCGCGACCAGTTCCTGGCGCTCGTCGCCATCGGCGCGCAGAACGGCCATGCGATCGAGGTGTTGGAGCGCCATAGGGTCACCGACATCGCGCTTCAGGCAGACGACATCCGCCTCAAGGTGGAGCGCGCCGACGGGTCGCATCTCGATGCCGTCTACGAACACGTCGTCATGGCGACCGGCCACAACTGGCCGGAGAGCACCGAAATCCGCCCCGGCTACTTCGTCTCACCCTGGCCGGCCACCGCGCTCGGCGCCATCGGCACGGTGCCGGTCGGCATCCTCGGCACCTCGCTCAGCGCCATCGACGCGCTGATGACGGTGGCGACCGCCCGCGGCGCCTTCTGCTTCGATGCCGGCGGCGAGCTCCAGTACCAGCCGGCCCCGGACACCGAAGGCTTCCACGTCACGATGATGTCGCGCAAGGGCCTGCTGCCGGAAGCCGATTTCTATTGTCCGCTGCCCTATAAGACGCCGAAGGTCTGCACCGAGGAAGCGGTCGACGCGCTGATCGCCACCGGCCGCCATGACCTGCTCGATGACGTCTTCGAGCTCTTCCGTCAGGAGATCCTCGCCGCCGATCCCGAGTATGCGGACCGCATCGGCCTCTCGCAGCTGAATGTCGAAAGCTTCGCGCCGGCCTATTACGCCGAGCGCACGCAGAGCGATCCCTTCGTCTGGGCGGCAACGAACCTTGCCGAAACGCAGTACAACCGCGAGCGCCGCTACACGGTGCCCTGGCGCTACGCCATCCTCATCACCCATGAGGTGGTCGCCCGCGTCGTCACCCATCTGGACGAGACGGACCTGAAGCGCTTCCATCGCTATTTCAAGGGCATCTTCATCGACGATTATGCCACGGTGCCGCTGATGTCGATCCGCCGGCTTTTGGCGCTGCGGCGTGCCGGCAAGCTCGACATCCTGAAGCTCGGCAAAGGCTATGAGATCAGCGAGAAAGGGGTCGCACGCGGGGTTGCGGTCACCGTCGGCGGCGAGCGGCATGTCTTCGATGCCTTCATCGACGCGACCGGCCAGGAGACGCTGTCGGCGACCGACCTGCCGTTCCCGACGCTGGTGGCGCAGGGCGGCGTGCGCCGGTCGGCGACGCCCAAGGCCGGGGCGCTGATGGCCGAGGACGGTTCGGTGGAAATGGTGCGCACCGGCGGCATCGACATCGACGATCTCTACCGGCCGAAGCTCGACCAGCCTCTGTGCGACCGCCTCTATTGCGCGGCGATCTCCTTCCTCCTGCACAAGCAGCCCTTCGTGCAGGGCATCACCAGCGCCTGCGAGATCGGCGAGACGGTCTCGGCGGCGATCCTGTCCGACGTCGATACCGAAGGCCGCGTGCCGCTGTTTCAGCTCTCCGCATAGACCGGGTCGCCGACGGCGATCCGGCTCTCGGCCGAAGGCGTGCCATAGGCGCCGAAGTTGCGGCCGTTGTGGCGCATGATGGTGCGCAGCACGTTCGGGTCCTCGGCCACGCCGGGCTGGGCAAGCAGCGTCATGCCGCAGCGGCGCGTCGGCTCGGTCACGGCAATCTCTGCCTCGCCGATCTGCAGCGTCCGGCCGATCCAGTCGTTCTCGACAAAACCCTCGCCATCGACGGTCTCGATCAGCACCGAGGGCCGGAATCGCCGGCGGTCGAGGGCGCCGGCGGCGCCGATACCGGCGAGATGGTCAAGCGAGGCCGTCGTCACCAGGTGCAGGGGGGCCGTGGTGTAGCGGTTGGAAATGACCGGAAAGCGCAGGTCGCCACCCTCCAGAACGCCGTCATAGACGCCGACGCCGGCATAGAAGCCGAAATGCGCCGTCAGCCGTTCCTCAAGCGCGGAATCGTCGAGCCAGAGGGCCGCGCCGTCGGGAAAGCGGATCTGCGGCATGGCAGCGTCGCCACCGGTGCCGTCCAGGAAGAGCGCCGGCCGCCAGCGCGGCTCCTTCTCCGGTGCCGCCGCAAGGCCGGTCGCGCGGTCGAAGAGCCCGAACCGCCGGTCACCGGCGACGCCCTGCGGCGAGACCGCGATGTCGGCAAGCGCCTCGCCGCCGACTGAACTCACCGGATATCGCCAGACTTCCGCAACCCGACCGATTTCTCTCATGCACATGTCCCTCATCTGCCTGCGGCACCGTCAGAGAAGCCGCGGGGAGGGATGCGGTTCCATGGCGGCCGCACGAGAGGGGCCGACCTCGCCTCTGTCGTGCGCCGCGGCAAGGTCCGCAACCGGTGCTGGATACGCTGGTGGCCGAGATCCAGAACGGCTTCGACCGCTACGGCCCAATGGAACGGCGCCACGGTGCCGCTGCGATTCAAACCGCGGCAACTCGAAGCAGTTGCAGTCGAACCAGTAGTTCTGGCCTGCCCTCTATGTCAGGCCGGCGAGACCACCGCCTGGATGCGCACGCGTGCCCCCTCCGGCGGATAGCTCACGTTCACGGTGCCGCCGAGTTGTCCGGTCAGCACGCGATCAAGCAAGGTCGTGCCGAAGCCGCGGCGGGTCGGAGGCGTGACGGGAGGACCATTGCTTTCGGTCCATTCCAGATGGAGCATGGTGCCGCCCTCCGTCCGCTCGGTCGTCCAGCCGACGGTAAGTTGTCCGTCCGGGACCGAAAGCGCACCATATTTTACAGCGTTCGTGGTCAATTCGTGCACGGCCATGGCAAGCGGGACGGCGGCGTCGACAGGAAGATGGAAGACCCCGCCGTCGAGCGTCAGCCGCGTGCCGTCATCATAGGGTTCCAGTTCCGCGAGGATGATCTTCTGGAGGTCGGCTCCGGTCCATTCATTGTCGGTCAGGAGCGTATGGCTGCGGGCCAGCGAGGACAGCCGGCCGGTCATTCACCGCTCGAAAGCCTCCATGTTGTCCGACGTGCGAATGGTGAAGTTCATGACGGACTGAACCGTGGCCAGGGTGTTCTTCACGCGGTGATGCAGCTCGCTTATCAGCAGCGCCTGACGCTCCTTCGCCGCCTTCTCGCTGGAGATGTCGCGCACCTCGATGATGGTCCCGATGGTCTTGGCGTCCTCGTCCCGGATGGGACTCGCCGTGAAGGCGATCGGGTAGAAGCTGCCGTCCTTGTGGACGAACACCTCTTCCCCCTGTTCCTTGTTGTTCTGGGGAAAAGCGCGGTCGATGGCGCATTCATGGATCGGAAAGGGGCGACCGTCGGGATAGGTGTGGTGCACGACATCATGCAGCGGCCGTCCCTGCGTTTCCGCAAGCATATAGCCGGTCAGCACCTCGGCGGCCGGATTCATGTAGATGCAGTGCTGCTGCTCATCCA
>TARA_R110002051_G_scaffold13808_1_pt1 | contig 25062 bp, 24 predicted proteins | sample TARA_R110002051 | Tara Oceans TARA_R110002051 (sample SAMEA4397023) | marine metagenome | biome: Polar Biome; feature: [MES] marine water layer (ENVO:01000295) within the mesopelagic zone...; material: water (ENVO:00002006), including particulate matter (ENVO:01000060) such as......
TTCTAGCCTGCTTACGAAAGTCCTCGCGGACTTTCTATTCGGTTTGTATTTGCTAAATTCGTTGCTAAACCACGCAACTAATCTTATACAAAACCGTTGTGCTTCATTATCAGAAACCGCTAACCAATGATAAAATTCTTTAGAAAAATTCGACAAAATCTGCTGACGGAAAACAAAACTGGAAAGTATTTTAAATATGCGTTTGGGGAAATCATTTTAGTGGTTATTGGAATTTTAATAGCACTTGGAATTAATAATTGGAATGAAAATCGAGTCCTTAAAAATTCAGCTGAACAAACCCTATTGGTAATAGGTCAAAACATAGAAGACGATTTAATTCAATTACAAGAACAAAAGTCGTTTATGGACTCTTTGCTTTATCACACAACTGATTTGAATCAACAATTCCAGACTAATAAAAATATTAATGACAGAACTATACTTTATCTAATTGAGTTAAATTTTGAACGCAGAATAGCAATTAATGGGAATACTTTTCAGACATTAAATGACAACGGCGAGTTTTCATCTTTGGACAAGGAAATTCAAAAATATCTGACAGCATACTATTTTAGCATTGAAAAAGCAAAAGAAAGAGAACAAATTACAAATGACTTTATACAACAAAACTATCAGCCTTATTTTTTAAAAGAGTATAACTCTTCGATGATGGATAAAAATAATAGTTGGCAAAATATGAAAGAATATCTTAAAAACGACCCAAGAAATGCAGAATCATTGAATAACGATACATTTTTGAACGATAGATATTTGGAATCACTTGTTTTTAGTAGACATTATCAAATTAAATTACAAAGAGAAAGATATATAGAGGCTATTGAACAAGGGGAAAAAGTATTGGACTATTTAGAAATGGAATATAATTAGATTAAAAAAAATAACGAAAGCAAAACAAAGAACTGAGGTAAAAAACAAGTAAATTCTTCCTTAATTTGAGACATAATTATTCTAGGCCCATAGATTCAAAAAACAGACTCTTTGAGCTTTTTTAATGTATTTGTTTTCTATTTATTTAGGCAATATTGAAACGTAAGTTTCATCATATGGCCTTCCCGATTTTGCAATAGCAAAGGACTGTTTAAGCAGTTTGTTGCAAGTCCATAATTTACAGTGTATATAAATTGTACAAGTAGATAAAATTTGTGAAGGGGATAATTTTTAGAAAACCACATCAACAACCTTCTATTCAAGATAAAGACGCCTTTTCACAAGAACTCCAATCTGTTAATCAACGCAATCAGATTCTTTTATTTCTTATAGAAATGATTTATGTTATGACTATTTTTATTCCTTTTTTATAAGCCTTTAAAACCAACCAACAACAATTGAAAAATTATTTCTTATGAAGAATTTAATCTTTATTATTTCCCTTTCTTTATTAGCTTGTACAGATGGTACTACACCTAAATTAGCTGAAAATAGTAGCATAGTGGCACCAATAAAAACTGACAAAATTCAAGTTTTAAATGTTGGTTTTTTTCATTTTGGAGCTACCACTGATGCCAATAAGGTAGATTTCGATGAAAACAATGCAAAAGCACAAGAAGAAGTACGTGAGCTATCTAAATTACTCGCAAAATTTAAACCAACTATTATTTGCCTAGAGTATACACCAGATATTGATGATAAAATAAACGAAACGTATCAAAATTTCCTTAAAAATCCAGATAAGCTTGATACTGAATATGGTGAATTAGGTATGGTAGGTTATGATGTTGCCAGATTAAATAAATTAGAAAAAGTATACGGAATAGATAATTACATAGGTTATAATTATAGTGTAGGAGATTTTATTGAAAACAGCCCAGAACTTTCCAATGCCATAGATCCTGAAACTTATTTGGAGATAACTAATAATCCGTTTAAAGAACACCCAGAGTTAGATGCATTAAATAAGAACTTTGATAGTCTGTCACTACTTGAAAAAATAAAATTAACGAACAACCCAATAATGTTAGACTATTCTTTAAATGCCAATGCAGATAAATTATTCTATGTTGGCATAGAAGATAATTTTGTTGGTGCAGACCAAGCCGCCTTATTCTACCAACGCAACATGAGAATTTTTTCAAATCTTAATCGTATAAAAATGAATAAGACTGACAGAGTACTTATTATTATGGGCTCTGCACATTCTGCAATGTTACGCGAGTTTATAGATAGAAGTCCAAAATTTGAAATGGTAAATACATTGGATTATTTAAAATAGTACCAACAAAAATATTTACTACCGTATTCTAAAATGCTCATCTTTAACAGATGAGCATTTTTCATCTATCCATAAAACAATATTCCCTAACAAAAAGTTAAGTAGGGTTTTCCTTCAAATATAAAATTATATATTGTTAATACTGTTACAGTAAGGCACCTTATGATAAGCCTAAATTTATCCTAAAATCTATTAATAGTACCTAAAAAACAACTATTGCAGCAGTATTTAAAAATTATATTACTTATTGCAATGCCTTGTTATTTTGGTTTTAGCCAAGAAGGCACTACCCTACTAAACGGAAGTGTAAAAAGCCAAAATAATGAAGTATCTGATATTTTAATCGTTAATCTAAACTCTAAGGTATCTACAATTACGGATACCTTAGGTAGGTTTACCATAGCCGTTAAACTAAAAGATATTATTAGATTTACTGCCGTTCAATACCTTCCAAAAAACATTAAGGTGACTGATGCAATTTTAGAGTCAAAATCAATCTTTATTACACTTTCCGACAACATTATTGATTTAAATGAAGTTACTGTAACCCCATATAATTTAACAGGTAAAATAGATTTGGATATAGACCGGTTAACACTTGACCCTGTTGTTACTTCTTCCTCATTAGGTTTACCCAATGCAAATCTCGATAAAATAACGCATAGCGAACGTCTACTTTTAGAAGCCGACCGTGGTAAGTATATAAGTTTGGCCACTATAGATAACTACGGAAAACTTAATGAAATTCTAAGTCACGCATTTATATCGGTTACTGTAAACACCCACAAAATTATGAACCGTGTTTCTGGCAGAACAAAATCATTAGAAGAGCGGGTAGCACGTGATGAAAAAATGAAGCTGGAGAAAGAAATCATTTTAAAATTTTCAAAAACATCCATATCCAAAAGTTTTAATATTCCTGAAATAAATGTGGATGGTTTTCTTACGTATTGCATATCACAAGAAGACTTTTTAGAATTATCGCAAGGTGGGAATTCGTCGGAAATCTGGTTGTATTTAAAGGCCAAAAGTGTCGAGTTTAAAGAAACAGATTCTATAAAAGAATAATGTTATCATGAGCAGTCAACGTTATAATTAAATATATTTTTATGCGGTAATCATAATAAAAAGGAAGGAATGGGAATATTCAATTTTTTGAACAAACGAGATAAAAAGTCAACCGAAATAACACCTGTATTTTCAAGTAAATATAAATTAGAAAAAATTACGAAATATAGTGCTGTACCAAAAGAAATAGAAAATCATATAGCTACCATTAAAGCGATCTCTATTAATAAAGAGAAAAATATAGAAGTTAAGGTAGATGAGCTATTGAAAATTTATGAATCGCTGAGTGATGACCAAAAAAGAAGACGAGAAGGCCGCTTTATAATTATTTGCATTGGAGAAATTTGTTTTGCAGAACGAATGATTGAAGAAGCTTTTGAGAATTTTAATTTCGCTTTAAAATTTAAAGACACCATTGGCAACCCTTTTATACATCTTAGAATGGGGCAATTAAATTACTTAGTTCAAAATAAAGACAAAACACTCGACGAATTAAGTAGAGCTTTAATTATGGGCGGAGAAGAAGTCTATGAGCACGAAGACCCTAGGTTTCTGGAAATGGTTAAAAATGTTTTAAAAGAACCTAATGATTGTTCTTGGGAGGAATACGAAGGTCAAGATTGGACAGATACTAAATAAATAATTCTATGAAAAAATATGTAAAAATTATTATCATAGGTATTCTAACCGCATTTATTGCAATAGCTACCTACTCTTTCTTAAATGGTTTCTTTAATCCGTATCTTTCTAATGAATTGTAACCAAATACTCATCAATAATGAAACATTTAATCACGGCATTGATTTTTACAGGATTATTAATTTCTTGTAATTCATCGGATAAAACGAAATCTACCACACAAGAAACGTCAGATATAGAAACAGCTGCGGAAAATTTGTCAACTGCAATTATTAAAAATTCAAAAGCTATTGAAACAGATGAAGATTTAATTGCAACGGCATTAATGGCCGCACCTGCAGAAAGTAGGGCAACAAGTAAGGTTATTGGTTATAACATGGAAGGCGAATTTGTAACACTTAAAGAGGGTGACAACGAATTTATTGTGCTTGCAGATGACCCAACTAAAGACGGATTTAATGCTGCATGTTACCACAAAGACCTTGAACCTTTTATGGCCAGAGGCAGAGCCTTAAAAGCAGAAGGCAAGTCTTCAGAAGAAATTTTTGATATACGTGAAGAAGAAATGAAATCTGGTAAACTTAAAATAACCCCAGGGGCTACCCTACATATTTACTACGGACCAAATACTACGTTTGACCCAGAAACTTCAAATGTTGATGGTGCCCAATTACGCTATGTAATTTATATGCCATGGTCCACATCAGCCTCTACTGGCCTACCAGATGTGCCTACGGCTCCAGACCATCCTTGGCTTATGAATCCGGGGACACATAGAGCCCATATTATGATTTCTCCTTTGGCAAAAGATAAAAGCTAATTGTCCATAATTAAAAACCGTTAATCACTTCTACGTATGGCAAAACGAATTTTAAATTACCTTGGCTGGACATTGATAGGTATTCTTTTTGGGATTCTTTATATGCGTATTGTATTAGGACCAGTGTCCAAATCCGAAACAAGTGAGTTTACGTTTTTAAATAGTATTCATGATTTTGTATTGCTGTATGTTGGCGCAATTATTGGAAGTATTATAGCATTACTCTTTATTTTATTAGATATTTTCTTCCTAAAAAAAAGGTTACAAAACCATAGTAATCCATTTCTGATTAGGCTAGTTATACTAATTGTACTTGCGATCATTGTTGGGACTTTTCACTATTTTCTTGAGAATATTGCCAATGTCATTTAAATCATTACTCAAATTGATAACTTCACAAACGCTACCTTAGCATATATGAATACACTTGATATTAGAACAGTAGATGTTGTTCAATATTTACAGCCCCTACGAGAAGGTGGCTCTATGCCTGCCATTGTAAAAGCAGATGACGATTTCTTATACGTGCTAAAATTTAGAGGCTCAGGGCAAGGTAAAAAATCGCTCATTTCAGAATTTATTGGTGGCGAATTGGCTCGTGCTATTGGTTTAAAAGTACCTGAGTTGGTTTTTATGAATTTAGAAGATTCTTTTAGGCAAACAGAACCCGATGAGGAAATTCAAGATTTATTAAAGTTTAGTGTAGGACTAAATCTTGGCTTACACTTTTTATCCGGTGCCATAACTTTTGACCCGCTAATATCAAAGGCGGATGCCATGACAGCTTCAAAAGTAGTTGTTTTAGATAGTTTAATAAGTAATATTGACCGTACTGCTAAAAATGCAAATCTTTTGTATTGGCATAATGAGTTATGGGTGATAGATAATGGTGCAAGCTTCTATTTTCATCATAATTGGGAAACATGGGAAAGTCACCTTACCAGAACATTCCCGTTTATAAAAGACCATGTACTTTTACAACAAGCCACTGCCCTACCTGAAGCCGCAGTAGAAATTCAGCAATTAATTTCACTTGAAAAAATCACGGAAATAGTTTCAAAAATACCCGAAGATTGGCTGACGAGTGAATCTGATGTTTTAAATGCGAACGAAAAAAGAACGGCTTATATTCAGTTCATAACCACTAAGCTAGCTATGATTGATGTTTTAGTAAAAGAAGCAGAGGATGCAAGATAGACATACATTCAAATTTGCCATAGTACGGATTGTTCCCAAAGTAGAACGGGAAGAGTTCTTTAATGTAGGCGTCATTCTTTTCTGTAAACGAACTAAGTTTTTAGATATAAAATATTTTATAGACAAGGACAAACTAAAAGCCTTTTCCCCAGAAATAGAATATGAACTATTGAATGATTATTTAAAATCTTGGAAATTAATATGCGAAGGAAACACTGCTGGCGGACCTATAGGCAAATTAGACTTACCTGACCGTTTTGGTTGGTTAACTGCTTGTAGAAGCACCGTTATACAAAGCTCTACCACCAAATCTGGTTTAAGTACAAATCCAGAAAAAGAGCTGGAAGATATTTTTAAAACATATGTATTATAATACAAATCAAGAGTTTATTTAAATAATATTACTTGAATTATGTATTTCTTACTAATAAGGTATTGACTTAAAAACTGTACTTATTTATATTTAGTTTAATACGTAAGTTTATGAAAACGAATAGACTAAATTGTTTTGAATAAGGAAAACGAAATATGCTACGTTATGGAACCATCTCAACTTAAAACTATTATTCAAGGCATTCCAAAGGCGGAACTTCACTTGCATTTAGAAGGAAGTTTTGAGCCAGAATTAATGTTTGCAATTGCCCAAAGAAACAATATCGCTTTACCATACCGTTCTATAGCGTCAATAAAAGAGGCATACAAATTCAACAATTTACAGGAGTTTTTAGACATCTATTATGCTGGGGCTCAGGTGCTGTTATACGAGCAAGATTTTTTTGATTTAACCTGGGCATATTTAACCAAAGTACATAGCCAAAATGTAGTTCACGTAGAAGTTTTTTTTGACCCACAGACCCATACAGAACGCGGGGTATCTTTTGATGTTGTCATCCAAGGCATTTACCGTGCTCTGGAAAAAGGAAAAAGCGAATTGAACATATCGTTCAAATTAATTATGAGCTATTTACGCCATTTAAGTGAAGAAGCGGCTTTTGAAACCTTGGAAGCGTCTCTCCCATTTAAAGATATTATAGCCGGTGTTGGCTTAGATTCTTCAGAAATGGGAAATCCGCCAAGTAAGTTTCAACGTGTATTTAAAGCATCGGCATTGCAGGGCTATAAATTAGTTGCGCATGCAGGTGAAGAAGGTCCGGCAGACTATATTTGGGAAGCCTTAGACCTGTTAAAAGTAGAGCGTATTGACCATGGAAATAGGTGCTTAGATGACGATGAATTAGTAAAAAGATTAGTAGAAGAAAAGATCCCCTTAACCCTCTGCCCTACTAGTAATGTTGCCCTTAAAGTTATTGAAAAAATGGAAGAGCATCCTGTTGCTAAAATGTTGAACAAAGGAATAGTCGCCACCATACACTCCGACGACCCTGCCTATTTTGGTGGATATATGAACGAAAATTATTATGAAACCGCCAAAGCCTTGAATTTAACGTTAGACCAAATTCGGCAATTGACAGTTAATGCATTTGAGGCCAGTTGGTTAAATGATGAAGATAAAGAAAAACGTATTAGCGAGGTAAAAGCATATTTTGCTGACTTATAACCTTGAAAATAATTAAAGCAACCCTTTTTCATTATTTATGACTATAAAACAATGAATTATCAGGTTACGAATTTCGAAAGTAGTATTTACCTCATTTTATACATTCCACCAATAAAAAAAGCTCAATATCCTTACGATATTGAGCTTTGCTCTATGCGGAGAAAGAGGAACTAACCAAAATTTCATTTTACTAGTGTTTTCAGGGCTTAAAAGCCGCTTCAAATTTTACGTCCACCAAATTTGCCCCTTTTTAACAAAAGTTTGGGAGTTTGGGGAGTTTAATATTATCCATGGGTTCAAATCGGCACAAAAGAGAGCAAATTATAATATTTAAAGCCCCTATAGGTCTATTTGCTTCAAATATGACTTTTAATCTATCGATACAACCAACAATTAATTACCATTATACTGGTAAATATCACAGTTTAAGGTATAAAACAACCATTATAAAGGTGGTTTTAGAGCATGACTCTCTCGTCCAAAATCTTTAATAGCCCTTTGTCATAATATCCATAAATATCTGGAATGTTTAAGACCGTGACTTTTGTAAAATATTTCGAACCAGTATGCATTTGAATCTGTTCAATATGTTTTTTTTCCATAACATAAATCTTATCTGCCCATTTCAATAAATCCTCAATTAGCTCAGTAGTGCCCTCTTTTCTGCAAAGTTTAATATTAGTGCCAGCACTTAAAAATTCGTGAATATTATATTTTGAAGCAAAATAATCCTCAGCAGTCTTTGACCGCTGTTTATTAGCTGAACATACAAATAGAATTTTCATTTAAGTTGTTTTGATTACAGTTTAAATATTCACATCTAACAACACTAAATAAAATGCATCATAATGATTATGTACAAATAAAATAGCCTAATTAATATGTTTTACGTATATTTGCATCGTAATGATTATGTAATAATAAATATGCGAAGCAAGATAGTTAATTTAAAATCAATTTTAAGCTACCAAGGATTATCTTCTGGATACTCTTTTAGAGGAAAGATCAAGAACATTCATAACGGAGGTGTTCGAGTTATACAGCTTAAAGACTTTGAGGAAAATTATACCTATTTAGGCGATGATTGCTATTTAGTTGACAGCGATAAGATAAAAAATAAATACTATTTAGAAACTGGTAATATTCTGTTTACAGGAAAAGGGACTAACAATTTTGCGCTAGTATTTAAAAGTATTGATAATATCCCAACTATAGCATCGTCTGCTTTGTTTGTAATTAAAGTAGATAAGAACTTGGCTAATCCAGACTTTATTGCTTGGTATATTAATCAATCAAAAGTTCAAAATTATTTCAAAACAAATGAAGCTGGGACCTATAATACAAGTATTAATAAAACTACGCTAGAAGAAACACCTATTGTTCTGCCGTCATTAGAAGTGCAAACTAAAATCGCCAAGATTGCAAAACTTCATAGTCAGGAGTTAAGACTGAATAATAAAATAATAGAACTAAAAAACAAACTAACAACTACCCAACTTTTAAACGTAATATAAAATGTCAGATAAATTGAAACCAACACAAGACCAAATAAACGCAGCATTATGGAACGCATGCGACACCTTCAGGGGTGCTTTTGATTCATCAGAATACAAAAACTATATTTTAGTTTTTATGTTCATTAAGTATTTAAGTGATGTATGGAAAGACCATTACAATGCTCTCAAAGAACACTATGGCGACAACGAGGAATTAATTCAAAGAAAGCTAAAACGTGAACGTTTTGTTCTACCATCTAATTGTTCTTTCGATTTCATATATGAACATAGAAACGACACCGATATTGGAGAAAAAATAGATAAAATATTTGCTCAAATTGAAGAACGCAATATTGAAAAATTAGATGGTGTATTTAGAAACATCAGTTTTAACTCAGATAAATTAGGACAAACCAAAGACCGTAATCGTCGTCTAAAAAACCTAATCAATGATTTCGCCAAACCAGAGCTAGATTTCCGTCCATCACTTTGGGATGAAAAAGAAGATATTCTTGGAGAAGCGTATATGTATCTTTTAGAAAAATTCGCATCTGGCGCTGGTAAAAAAGGCGGAGAATTTTTTACACCAAAAGAAGTGTCTGGTTTATTGGCAAAATTAGTTTCGCCAAAGGAAGGAGACCGCATATTTGACCCAACTTGTGGTTCAGGTTCTTTATTAATTAAAGTGGCAGAGGAAACCAAAGACAAAGATGGTAATCCCACCAATAATTTTGCCATCTACGGACAAGAAAGTAATGGCGACACTTGGGCTTTAAGTAAAATGAACTGCTTTTTACATAAAATGGATTCCGCTCAAATTGAGTGGTGCGACACCATTAACAACCCAAAGCTTATTGAAGGCGACGCTTTAATGAAGTTTGATATTGTAGTGGCAAATCCGCCCTTTAGTCTTGATAAATGGGGACATGAGAACGCAGAAGCAGACCGTTACAAAAGATTTCTTCGTGGTGTGCCACCAAAATCCAAAGGAGATTATGCCTTTATTTTACACATGATTGAAACAACATCGCCGAAAGGTAAAGTTGGTGTCATCGTGCCACACGGCGTGCTTTTTCGTGGTGGAGCAGAGCAGAAAATACGTCAAAAACTAATTGAAGAAAATCTATTGGAAGCAGTTATTGGTTTACCTACTAACCTATTCTATGGTACAGGCATTCCTGCTGCAATCCTTATTTTCAATAAAGCAAAAATAACAAATGATATCTTATTTATTGATGCTAGCAAAGGTTTTGAAGATGGTAAAAAACAAAATGTGCTACGACCAGAAGACATAAATAAAATTGTGACCACGTACAACGATTTTAAAACAATTGAAAAATTTAGCACCGTTGTAAAACCTGCAATTGTTGCTGAAAATGATTACAATCTCAACATACCACGCTATGTAGATACGTTTGAAGAAGAAGAACCAGTTGATATTGTTGAAGTGCAGAAAAATATAGTTCAATTAGAAGCTGAATTAGTGGAAGTACGTGCAGAGATGAACAAACATTTAAAGGAATTAGGTTTTTAACAGTAAAATAAAATTCACTTGTCAAATAAGATTTAACAACTGCTTTAGATGAAAAAAATTAAAATAGAAAAAGTTTGAGTAAGAAAGAGAAAAAAGTAATCAAGAGAGTTAGAAAAAGGCTGGACGAAAGAACGACTATAGAGCTTTGGGTTAAATCTGGTGGTAGATGTCAATATGTGTCCTGTAATAAACCCTTATGGAAAGATAGCCTAACTCTTCGAAAAATGAACAAAGGTTACATTTCACATATAGTTGCCGCAAGTGATGGTGGACCACGTGGAGAAAAAGGCGAGTCCGAAAAACTGGAATTAGAATTTAGCAACCTAATGCTATTATGTGATGAATGCCATAATCGTATAGATAAAGCACAAGTTGATGAACATCCAAAGGAGATGCTTATTGAAATGAAACAAAACCATGAGGAAAGGATTGAAAGGGTTACTTCTATAAAAGGAGATAAGAAAAGCCACGTAATTACATATACAGCCAATATCGGAGAGTTTGAGCCTAAAATATCATTTATGGATGGCGCAATGGCTATGAGTGGATTTAACTTTCCTACTAGAGATATTCCATATAAATTAGGATTAGATAGAGGGGTTTTTGAAGATGATGAAAAACTATTTTGGTCAGTACAAGAGCGTCAACTTAATACTGATTTCCAAGAAAGAATTAAGCCTTTACTTGAACAAGAAGATGCTCACTTTTCAATATTTGGTTTAGCACCACAGCCACTACTTATAAAGTTAGGCGTTAAATTTTCTGAAATCGCAAATTCTGAAGTATATCAGTTTCATAGAGAACCAAAGCAGACATGGGAGTGGACAAAAGAGCAATCTGATGTTCAGGTTGAACTAATTGAACCGAAAGACAAGAACAAAACAGCAATACTAATAATAAGCATGAGTGATGTTGTAAATATAGACCGTATTCATGCTGTTTTAGGGCAAGATATTTCTGTATGGGAAATAACAGTTTCTAATCCAAATCGGAATATCATTAAAAGTAAAGAAACGCTAGTAAATTTTAAAAATAAGGTGCGTGATGCTTACAGTAAAATAAGAACTGCACAAGGTGGAAAATCTGAAATTCACATATTTCCAGTAATGCCAAACTCTTGTGCAATAGAGACTGGAAAAGTTTGGATGCCTAAAGTAGATTTACCATTAGTAATATATGACCAAAATAAAAATCGTGATGGTTTTTATAAAACAATAACGATTTAAATAGTACCAGATGCTTACAACAACACGACATTTAGATTTATTTTTAAAACAAATAGCACAAGTTTTAGATATTACAGAAGCACAATATCAACAAGTGGTAGATAGATATACCGCAGTTTCTAATCATCTGGCTAACGAAGATTCGCCATTGGCAAGATTTCAACCAGATATTAAGCCTCAAGGTTCATTCCTTTATGGCACTATGATTCGACCAATTTTCGAATCCGATGAACTCGATGTAGATTTAGTCTGTCGTTTAAAAGGTAAAATGGATTCTTGGGCGCAGTTACATCTCAAACAGGCTGTAGGAGAGCGTTTAAAAGAAAACAAAGATTATGAAAGGATGCTAGACGATGAAGGCAATCGTTGCTGGACTCTAGTGTATTCTGGAGCTTTTCATTTAGATATATTACCTGCGATTGTTGGACAAGAGCACTATACTTTATTTGAGAAAAGCTATAGAGGATTAGCTGGAGCACAAGTTGAAGAGCTTGCTATACGTATGACAGATAGAAACCGTGTCAATTACAAATGGGACCCCAATCCACAGAACTGGCCCAAATCAAATCCTTTTGGGTACGCCAAATGGTTAAAGAACAAGGCAAGTCTTGCTTATTTAAAAGGCGTAGTTTTAAGCGAAAACGTAGAACCTTTACCTGGTTATACAAAAGAAAAAGAGCCTCTGATTAGAATTGTCCAAATTTTGAAGAGACATAGAGATATAATGTTTGGAGAGGATGATTGTGAAAAGCCAATCTCTATCATTATAACTACGCTTGCAGCAAAAGCTTATTATAAAGAAACCGATATTTTAAAAGGATTATTAATGGTGCTTCATAATATGGAAGCTCATATTGAAGAAAAATATAGTTACGAGCATCAAAAAACTATTAAATGGGTTGGAAATCCTGTAAATCAAGATGAAGAAAACTTTGCAGACAGATGGCCTAATGAACCTACTAAAGAAACAAAATTTTATGACTGGTTAGAAAAGGCAAAAGAAGATTTCGGACATATACAAAATTTGAGTATTACGGATGCCTATGAGTATTTAAAAGAAATTTTGGGAACAAGGTCTGTGAATGAAGCATTGAAAGAATTGGGTTTAGATACTGTAATTACAGAAAATAGAAAACCTGTTAATTATAGTAGCGCACTATTAGCAGCGCCGCATCGTCAACAACCTTTTTGGCCAATATATAATAGATTCCAATGTCGTATTTATGCACATTACAAAAACCCTACAACTAATAAAAGAGTTACGATAACAGGAAGCACAATAGTTCCAAAAGGTTGTTTCATTTATTTCACAGCCAATACCAATGTGCCTAAACCATTTGAGGTGTATTGGCAAGTGGTAAATAATGGGCAGGAAGCAACAAATAGCCAATGCTTAAGAGGAAATATATTCCATGCAGGAACTTTAGGTGCAGGTGGCTTAAAATATAAAGACGCTTCTGCATTCACAGGCACACATTGGGTGGAATGTTTTGTTGTGAAAGATGGGCAATGTGTAGCTCGTAGTTCAGAGTTTTTTATAAATATTCAATAAGTGAAAATGATGAACAACACCGACACAACACCGATAAAAACCCGATATAAAAACAAATTAGGAGCAATTCCTGATGGTTGGACGACACCAAAAATTAGCGATGTATTTCAGTTTATTAACACCACATCTTTTTCTCGTAATCAGCTTAATTACGATGCAGATAATGATTTGTACTATATCCATTATGGAGATATTCATGCAACATATAAAAAACCATTACTAGATTTTGAAATAGAAACCAATGTGCCAAAATTGAATAGTGATGTAATTTTGCCAAGTACTATTCAGTATTTAAAGGATGGCGATGTTATAATTGCTGATGCTTCAGAAGATTATGAAGGTGTTGGCGAAGCTATCGAAATTAAAAATTTAAATGGTAAAACTGCAATAAGTGGTTTGCACACCTTTGCATTAAGAGATATCGAAAACCAAACGGTAGCAGGATTCAGAACCTATATTTTTAAAAACCCTAATGTAAAAAAGGCATTAAAGACAATTGCCACAGGCAGTAAAGTGTATGGTGTTTCTAAAGGAAATATCCAAAAGTTTAAAATTGTTTTACCAACGATTCCAGAACAACAAAAAATAGCCAACATTCTAAACACTTGGGATAAAGCCATATCTGCGCAAGAAAAACTGATTAGGGAAAAGCAAAAGCTAAAAAATGGGTTGATGCAACAGTTGTTAACTGGGAAGAAACGGTTTGATGGGTTTAAAGATGAGTGGAAACAAGTTAGACTTGATGATGTTTGTGATTTCAAAAATGGTAAAGGACACGAGCAGTTTATTGATGAAGATGGCCAATATGTTGTAGTTAATTCCAAGTTTATTTCTTCAGATGGTAGAGTACGGAAGTATACAAAAGCGCAAGCATCGCCATTATTAAAAGATAGTATTGTTATGGTTATGAGTGATGTGCCAAACGGTAAAGCCCTAGCTAAATGTTATTTAATTGAGGAAGACGAAAAATTCTCGCTTAATCAGAGAATTTGCTCTCTAACAGCAAATAACGTCAATACGAAGTTTCTTTATTATCAATTAAATAGAAATAGATTTTATCTCAAATTCAATGATGGTTTGAGTCAGACCAATCTTAAGAAAAAAGAAGTTTTAGGCTGTCCTATTTTATTGCCATCATTAGCAGAACAAGAAAAAATTGTTTTAGCGATTGAAGCATCTGCCGATATCCTTAATAAAGTAGAAGCTGGTTTGAAGAATGTGATTACACAAAAACAGGGTTTAATGCAACAGTTATTAACTGGTGTAAAAAGAGTAAAATTTTAAATTCATGCAAAGTCCTTTAGACAATAATCTGATAGTCGAGTTGATGAAAACTAAAGCAAATGGTCGTCTCTATAAAAGAGAGTCTACTGCGCTAGAGTTTAAATCTGATTTTGATTGGGACATTAGAGAGTCACGTATTAAGTATTTAAAATCTATCGCTTCCTTCGCCAATAGGTCAGGTGGTTATATGATTTTTGGGGTTTCAGATAGTCCTAGATTAATCTCTGGAATTACAAAATCATTCATGGAAATAGACGACTACCAAATATCACAATTCATAAATCTATATCTATCGCCTGCACCAGATTTTGAAAGAGAGGAATTTGTTATGAATGGAAAAAAGATAGGTGTAATGTATATCCATCCTGTAGATAGAAAGCCCGTGGTTTGTATCAAAAGTTATGGTAATATAATGTCCGATTCTTCTATTTATTATCGTTACAATAGTTTAAGCTGCATAATTAATTCTGGCGACCTGATACATTTATTAGAAGAAGCGAAACAAAAAGAGAATGACAAATGGATGAAATTATTTACATCGGCTTCTACGGTTGGTGTTCATAATGCAGGAATTTTTGATATAAAATCTGGTAAAATCTCTACCCAAAAAGGCAATTCCTTTGTACTTGATGAAAATTTACTAAAAAGATTAAAAGTATTAGACAAATACTCACAGCAAGAGGATGGTGCGGAAGCGGTTAGAATTATTGGAGAAATTGACAAGACAGGCACAGTTATTAATCGCCCTTTTGCAATCCACGACGATGATATTATTATAGGATTTTTGGGCGATAAAGATATAAATGCACCAATAGAATATTTAGAAGCGATGTGCTATCAAAGTTCTGGTTTTATGCCTATTTATTATTATATCAATAAAACAGATTTCAATATCGAAGATATTTTAAAAAAACTCAATAAAGTAAAGACTAGGTCTCAAGCCAAAAAGAAACTAATAGCAAGATTAGAAGATGATAGTAATATTTTAAATCAAAGAGAAAGTTTAGTAATGGAAAATACCACTTCGGTTAGAGCGAAGAGATTAAGGTATCACAATCAATTGATTAATGAAGAGGAAATTATATATAAGAATTCTGGAGAGGTCAAACGATTGTTAGAAGCTATTTGTAATCTACAGCTTGGGACTTTTAATTTTTCGTATGTTAAGAACGTTCTCATTGATGTATATAATAACTATTTCAATTCTGATTTATCATCATTTATTAGAAAGACAGTATGTTATTTAGATTTATTAGAAAATAAAAATTAGCATTTAATGATATGACTATAAAAGAGTTACAAAAACTGCGAGAGTCCGAAGATAAAGTAGAATTCAAAGAAGCAAAAAACAACTTCTCTTGGAATGGTGGTTCCCATTCAAAACAAAAAGATAGAAGAAAGTGCTATCTAGGCTATGTCGTGGCACTCGCAAATGAAAAAGGTGGTCTTTTAGTATTAGGTATGGCAGATAAAATACCTCATACTGTTGTAGGTAGTGATTTCGCAGACGGAGAAACAGGGCAATTAGAAGACGCTGTATATGGGAAATTAAGCATACGTGTTCATATTGAAGAGTTGTTTGATGAAAACGGTTTGCGTGTTGTAGTAACTAAAATTCCTTCCAGACCTTTAGGAAGAATGATGAAGTTTGAAGGCGTTGCATTAATGCGTACTGGAGATAGTTTGCGCAATATGACAGACGAAGAAATGCTCGCTATATTAATGGAGCAAGAACCAGATTTTTCTGCAACACTATGTCCGGAACTTACATTAAACAATATAGATGAAAACGCAGTCGTTATTCTAAAAGACAGATATGCGCTTAAGCAACAAAACCCTGCTTTCAAGGAACTAACCACAGAACAAGTATTAACAGATTTAGATTTAAAAACCGCTGATGGCATAACCTATGCAGCACTTATTCTATTAGGCAAAGAGGATGCTTTAAAAAAATACTTGCCTAATGCACAGGTAAATATCGAGTATCGCAAAACAATAGAACAAACCCATTTCGATAAAAGATATACTTACCTAAAACCCTTATTTGTTGGGATAGATGATATTTGGTCGCAACTGAATGCTCGCAATTTAGACCATAAGATAAATGAAGGACCTTATAAATTTGATATTCCTTATTTTAATGAAGAAGTAATTCGTGAAGCAGCACTTAATGCTATTGCACATAGAGATTACACTATTAATAGCGAAATAGTAATCAAGCAATCGCCAGATAGAATTAGTATTACTAATGCTGGTGGATTTCCAAAAGGAGTAAATATAGACAACATATTAACAACTAATAGCACACCAAGAAGTAGATTGCTAGCGCAAATTCTAGAAAAAACAGGTCTCGTAGAACGCTCTGGTCAAGGAGTAGATAAAATTTTTAGAATAACGCTTTCAGAAGGAAAACCATTACCAGATTACTCAAAATCAGATTTGTTTCAAGTAGAGCTTACACTTAACTCATCTATGCAAGACAAAGCTTTTGCAATATTTATTAATGACATCCAAGCTAAAAGAGGTGCAGGTAATCCAATAGGAACTTTTAAAACATTAGCCTTACATAAAATTAAAGAAGGTAAATCTGAAGATATTGACCCAAAACTGCTTAAGGAATTAGAAAAGGAAAATTTAATAAATCGTTCTGGTGGTTCAACAAGTACCAAATATGTTTTAGCAGATACTTATTTTGAAATGAAAGATCAACCTAGTGAAGTGAGTGGATTTAGATTGATTGATTTAGAACGCGTTCTAAAAGTCTTAAAAGATAACCCTATAGCTAAAATGAAAGATTTCGTTTTAGCTTTTGAAGATGATTTAAATAGAGATCAAGTAAGATATTTAATTGATAAACTTGTAGATGTTGTTTTAGATAAGGACGGATCTGGTAGTGGTACAACATATAGTCTTAAAGGAGGAGTTATCGATTTAAATAATATAACAGATATTTTAAAAGGTGCTTAAACGAGTTCCCTAAAAAAGAGTAAAGTTTCCCCAGAAACTGATAAGGGAATTAATGACGCAACTAATGCTTTAACTAATGATAACGCTAATTTTATAGGATTTATAAGGGGTTTTGAAAGGTTTTGAAACAATAGAGAAGAAATTTTATACTAAGTTTTAATTCCCTGAAAACTCAAAATAGTTCCCCAAAAACATATAAAATTCCCCAAAGAGCAAAAATAATAAGGAAAGAAACAATGGTAGCTAATTATAAGGAATACAACGATTCACAAAAACCAGCTTTAGATTTACTTCAAAAAATAGGCTGGCAATTCTTATCGTCAGAACAAGTTTTTGAGGCACGTGGCGAAATGTACACCAATGTTATTTTAGACGATATCTTAGCACAACAATTGTCTAAAATCAACGCTTTTGATTATAAGGGAGAATCCTATAAATTCTCAACAGGTAGTATTCAAGGTGCTATTAATGCACTTAAAAATGTGCCAAACGAAGGTTTAGTGCAAACTAATGAGCGCGTGTACGACTTAATTACTTTAGGAAAAAGTTTTAACGAAACGGTTCAAGGCGATCGTAAAGCTTACACCGTAAATTACATCGACTGGAAAAATCCAGAAAATAATGTATTCCATGTTACCGAAGAATTTGAAGTAGAAGGTGGCAAAGGAAAACGTCGTCCAGATTTGGTGCTGTTTGTAAATGGTATTCCATTCGTTGTTATTGAAAATAAACGCAGAGATAAAAATGATTCTATAGATGAAGCCATTTCTCAAAATATTAGAAATCAAAGAGAGGTTGAGGGAATTCCAAAATTATTCTATTATGCACAATTATTATTAGCAGTTCATCCTAACGAAGTTAAATATGGAGCTACTGGAACACCTGCCAAGTTTTGGTCTATCTGGAAAGAAGATGTAGAAAAACAAGTCGCCAAACTTTTAAAAAAGAAAACAAAACACACAACAGCAGAAGATCGCTTAGTAACTGAGCAAGATAAAGGAATTTACTCTTTATGTAGCCCAAACCGCTTGCTAGACTTAGCCTATAAATACATTGTTTTCGATGGTCCAGATAAAAAAATATGTCGTTATCAGCAGTATTTCGCGGTTCAAGACACGATACAACGTGTAAAATCGCGTACCAAAGAAGGCAACCGTCAAGGTGGTGTTATTTGGCATACCACAGGTAGTGGAAAATCCTTAACTATGGTTATGTTATCCAAAGCACTAGCATTAGACACAAGCATTGAGTCGCCCAGAATAATCATCGTAACAGATAGAATAAGTTTAGATAAACAAATCTTTAAAACTTTTGTTAATTGTGGTAAACATGTCAAGAAAGCCAAAAGTGGCAACGATTTAGTGGAGCTATTACAAGATAAGGGCAATGAAATCATCACGACCATAATAGATAAATTTGAAATTGCCACCAAACGTGCTTCATTTAGAGATGAATCAAAAAATGTGTTTGTGTTAGTAGATGAAAGCCACCGAAGTCAATACGGTACAGCACACGCTAATATGAAACGTATTGTTCCCAACGCCTCTTACATTGGGTTTACAGGAACGCCATTAATGAAATCACAAAAAAGTACCTCAAAGAAATTTGGTGGCTTTATACATAAATATACCATTGACCAAGCGGTAAAAGATGGTGCAGTATTACCATTATTGTACGAAGGAAGGTCTGCAAAATTAAGTATCAATAAAAAACAAATAGATAAAGGTTTTGACCGGTTGGCTGCACCTTTAAATGAAGAAGCACAAAAAGATTTAAAAAAGAAGTTTGCTACCATTGCCAAGATTTACGAATCAGACAATGTGATAGAAGAAATCGCTTTCGATATTTCTAAGCATTTTTCTGAAAACTGGAAAGGCACAGGCTTTAAAGCGCAATTGGCAGTTCCAAAAATTGATACAGCAATTAAATATCAAAAGTATTTTGAAGCGCAATCCAACGAGTCACTTAAAATAAATACAAGAGTGGTTTTTACACCACCAGATAGTCGACAAAACAATGATGATGTTTGGTCAGATTCTACAAGTGAATCGAGAAAATATTGGGTGAAAATACTAGAACGCTTTAATGACCAAGAAGCCTATGAAACTTATGTCATAGACCGTTTTAAGGAAGAAACTAACGAGGTAGAAATTATCATCGTAGTAAGTAAGTTACTTACAGGTTTTGATGCACCAAGAAATACTGTATTGTATTTAGCAAAACCTTTGGTTGCTCACAATTTACTACAAGCCATAGCACGTGTAAATAGATTATTCAATGGTAAAGAATACGGTCATATTATTGATTATGTTGGTGTTTTAGGAAAGCTGGATGAAGCATTAACAGAATATAGTGCCTTAGAAGATTTTGATGAAGAAGATTTAAAAAATACGGTTGTAGATGTTAAAGATGAAATCCGAAAACTTCCTGTTCGGCATGCAGAAGTGTGGGATATTTTTAAAGAAGTTTATAATAAAAATGATATTGAAGCTTTAGAAAGACATATTTCAGAAAAAGACTTGCGAGATCAATTTTATGAACGTGTTTCTGCCTTTGCTAGATTATTACAAACAGCATTAGCTTCAGATGATTTTTATACAGAGTTCAACACGCAACAAATTGGGTTTTATAAAAATGAATTAAAGAAATTTCAAAGTTTGCGTTTATCTGTTCAATTTAGGTATGCTGAAAAGATTTCATATAAAGAGTACGAACCAAGAGTTCGTAAATTATTAGATACATACATTGATGCAGACGAAGTACAAGTATTGGCTAGAGACGTCAACATATTTGATAAAAATATGGTTGAAGAAGCTTTGGAAACTTATGGTAAAACACCAGCTTCAAAGGCAGATTTTATTGCTAATCAGATGAAAAGAGTGATTACAGAGAATATGGAAAAAGACGAAGCTTTCTATAAAAAATTCTCTCAACTTATTGAAGATACTATAAACGATTTTTACGACGGAAGGATTACTGAAAAAGAGTATTTAGATGCCATGCAAAAAACACGTGAAGATTTGGCAAATGGATATCAAGAAGGAATCCCTGAAGATTTGAAAGACAACCCAAGAGCCCGTGCTTTTTACGGCGCATTAAACGAAGTCCTAATAAAAAAGCTTGACAAAGAGATTAGTAAAAAGAAAGTAGCCAATGCAGGACTTGAAATAGAAGCTATTGTAAACAACCTCATTATAACAGACTGGAAAAAGAATGTAGATATCCAAAATAAAATGGAAAATGAGATTGAAGATTATCTCATTAGTAAAAGAACACAATTTGGTGTTGAAATAAGCTTTGATGAAATTGATTCTATTTTAATTAAATGTTTGAGAGTAGCAAAAAATAATTTCTGATGCATAAAATACAATACGGAAGCCAAGAGATTTTTTATGAGCTTAAAAGGTCTAATCGTAAGACATTGGGAATAGAAGTATATCCAGACAGTTCTGTTCATATAGTAGCACCTATCAAAAGTTCTTTTCAAGATATTGAACAGAAAGTAGAAAAACGTGCTAAATGGATTGTAAAACAACAAGCCTATTTTGAGCAGTTTTTACCACGTACACCAGAGCGTAAGTATGTTTCTGGGGAAACCCATTATTATCTAGGTAAATCATATTTATTAAAAGTCTCTAGAGGAACTAAAAATGAAGTCAAGCTTAAAGCTGGAAAGTTAGAGGTTGTTTGTAAAAACGATATTAAACAAGAACAAGTAAAAAAGCTATTAGCACATTGGTATTATGTTCACGCAGAAAAAAAGTTTAATACAATAGCGATTGAAGCTTATTCAAAATTTAAAGAATATGATTTTAAAATGCCAAAAATTGAAATTAGAAGAATGGCCAAGCGTTGGGGAAGTTGCAATACAATTGATAAAGTCATTCTAAATCCAGAAATTATAAAAGCATCATCAAAGTGTATTGAATATGTCTTGATACACGAAATGACCCATTTAGTAGTCGCAAATCATAATAAAACATTCTACGAGAGCCTAACTAATGTAATGCCAAACTGGAAAAAATGGAAAGATAAATTAGAACAGAGATTAGCTTAAGAAAAACCATTCCACCCCATTCCTCTACATTTCGCGAAAAGCTTTATTCCGAGAAAAGAGGTTCACTAAATTATCTTGAACCCAGTCGCAGAAAAAGCGACAGCGTTCGCCAAAAAAAAAGATACCACAACCGTTTTCTACACAAAGTTTAAAATTCTGCCCGAGACGAACTGCATAATCGTTCGCTCACCCATTCGACTGCGCTCAGGGCAGGCTTCACTTTTATAAGTTCTAACTCACTCATAATTTTAAGGTCGGTAACCGAAAAGGTAACGGCGATGGCGCTATGGGAAGTAAGTGAATTAGGATGAACAGAGCCGTAATCTATATCATTTTCCTACAAACAAAATATGCAATAATAAGAATACATAAAATTCTCAGTCAAATGAAAAGGAAAACGTTCAAGATATAATAAGTAGGTGATTTTAAAAGAAAATTAACACCAAATCACAACAAATAAAACTATCTAAAATGAATATTAAAATTATTTTATATAATTGATTACCAATTATTTATAAATAATTAACTTCACTTTATTACTAAAAAATTAAAGCTAAAAAAGAATCTCGAATAGCATTTTAACTTTGGTTGAAAAGTAGTGAGATTCTGAAATGAAATGAAGGAATCGAATAGCAAGAGGGTAACACGCTACGCGATGTTTCGGTTATACGATTTCCCCTATTAACTTAATGTTTATAGGACCTTGGAGAGATTTCAGAGTTTATGGTTTTTTATATAAAAAGCTATTTTTTACTAAAAACGCTCAAAGACCACCATTAACAGGTATTTATTTTACTAAAAACTATGGATAAGGGATTTAAAACAGAAAAATTTGAAACATTAAAGATTAAAAAATCGGTAGCGATTGAATTTAGAAAATTTAGTAAAATGTTGTCGAAATCACAATCGATGACATTACTCTTAATGATGGATTTTTTCAATGAAAATAAAATTTCACCGGTTGAGTCAATTGGTCCAAGTATGGAAACTCTCGAAAAGCGCATTTCATTGCTCATTAAAAAACGAATGAATGGAATGATTGCCATAATGAAAGACATTGAAAAGAACCAAACCAAACCGACCGTGGCAATGCTGCAATCTCTTTTTGAGCAATCGGAACCACCTAATAAAAAATTACTCGTCGAAAAAAAATATATGAAATCTAATGATGATCAACAATGGAAAAAGTAAACTATATTTTCCAGATGAATATAGTTCTAGAAATGTTTCATCATGATGAGCGTATTAAGCAAGGGCATATCACTTTATACCTAGCATTTTTTCATTTATGGAATCGTAAATTTTTCTCAGAAACCTTAACTATCAATCGGGAAATAATAATGGAACGAGCGAAAATCAAATCTAAAACAACCTATCATAATCATTTACATGACCTTCACGATTGGGAATATCTTACGTATTACCCATCATATCATCCTTTGATAGGTTCTAAAATTAAAATAACTATAGTGTGTCCCAAAAATGGTATAACTACTGGGACACAGGAAGTCCAAAATTTGGACAAGTGCGTTCCAGAACCCAGCCAAAATTTGGTATCTTATAATAAACTAAAAACAAAAGAAAACTTAAATAAAAAGGCCTTGCCTATTTTTAATGAAGATGAAGTTTTTTTGTTTTTTAAAAAGAATAATTGGCCAGAAATGGAAGCAAGAAAATTCTATACTTATATTAAACTAAAAAAATGGAAAACAGAGAACTGGCAAATACTAGCCAAAATTTTTGCGAAGAACAATTTTAACCTCGAAGAACCAAAAAGGACCAGTCCAATTTCTGGCTATGTAAATCATCTAAAGCAAATGAGAGATAAAAAATAATGAGGAGCTTTTAGATTGAAAGGATTTTTCCCAGATTATAAGTAGTATGATTATCATTTTAAAGAAAAATCTGTGGTAAAAAATTAAAATTAACGAGCGTAAGTTTTACCCACATGGTAAAAACGAAGGTAATTTTTCATCATTTCTACCCTCGTTACGATAAAACAATCACTTAAATTTATTTCTCAAAATTTCCATATCCTTGCTCACTTTCATATCTAAAATCTTAGCATAATGTTGCGTGGTTTTAAGATTGGTATGACCTAGCATTTTACTGACTGATTCTATTGGCACACCATTGGTTAAAGTCACAGTTGTTGCAAATGTATGTCGTGCTAGATGAAAAGTGAGATTTTTAGTGATACCGGCTAAAGTAGCAATCTCTTTAATGTAAGCATTCATTTTCTGGTTGCTCAATACAGGAAGTACTAATTTTTTTTCTTTCAGCAGCTCATTGTCTTTATACTTTTCGATAATCACTTTAGCAATAGGTAGAATTGGAATGTTACTTCTGGTATCCGTTTTGGAACGTTTTGTTTTAACCCATTCCTCACCATCAGAACCTAAAACAATATCACCTTTATTTAGTTTTTTAACATCTGCATAGGCTAGACCAGTAAAACAACAAAAAATAAAAATATCACGAACCTGGTCAAGACGTTCCATCTTAAAATCTAATTCAATTATTCGCTGAATTTCTTCTTCTGTTAAGAATTCACGTTCCACGATTTTAAGTTTGGCTTTCCAATGCAAGAAAGGATCTTTGTCTATCCAATCGTTGGCATGCGCAATTCGGATAATCTTTTTAAAGTTGGTGATATACTTAATAGCAGAGTTGTGCGCACACTTGCGAGTAGTTTTAAGATAGTATTCCAGGCCAGTAATGAACTTATGGTCTACTTGCTGTACAGGAATATCATTTTTCTTGTATTTCTGCTTTATAAACCCTGCAACGTGTTTTTTGCAAGTTCGATACCGCTCTGCCGTTCCAGCGGAAAAATCTTTTCCAATAAGGCTTTCTACTTTATCATTGTGCTCTTGGAAGATTTCTAAGAGCATTTTTTGAGTTTTGTCTTTTCCCATCGAAATATCTCGGATATCAGAAGCTGAATACGAAAGGTTTTCCCGCTCTAAATTCTGTTGGATAGAATAAATCTTATTTCTTGCCTCACTTAAATATCTATTGATTTCTTTAGCTTCTCCAGAATTTCCAAGTGCAGTTTGAGTTCGAGCGTTCCATCTGTCGAGGTGGACTTTTCGGTGGACGCTAAATTCACACCGACGTCCCTCAAGTGTTATTCTAAGGAAGATTGTATTCAATCCAGAGGAATGAATCTTACTTTTTTTGACAAAAAATAGAAGAGAAATTGGAAGTGACATAGCTTTTAAGTATTGAATGTCCACCAATGTACTCAAAAACAATAACTTTACACAAAACTTAACTATCTAATTTACAGCATTATACATCCATCTGGTGGACTTTTTTGAGCTCCGAAAAAGTCCACCTAAACTCCCCCTTTTATAATGAATTTAAATGGTATTAAATGACATCAGTAAAAATGAAAAACCCTCTAAATCAATGATTTAGAGGGTTTTTGT
>TARA_R110002051_G_scaffold102926_2_pt1 | contig 25040 bp, 39 predicted proteins | sample TARA_R110002051 | Tara Oceans TARA_R110002051 (sample SAMEA4397023) | marine metagenome | biome: Polar Biome; feature: [MES] marine water layer (ENVO:01000295) within the mesopelagic zone...; material: water (ENVO:00002006), including particulate matter (ENVO:01000060) such...
ACAACTAAAGGTAAACCAGAATGGGAACAACAACTTAATATTTTAGATTATTTATGTAGTAAGAACCAAGACAAACTTGGTAAGATTAAAATAAAAAAATTATATATCATGGCAATTCTTAGAGACTGGTCTAAAAATAAAGCAAAAGAGGGTAATTCTGACTATCCAAAGAAACAAGTTGTCATCATACCCATTAAAAGGTGGAATAAAGACCAACAGGAACAATTTATAAAAGAACGCATAAAACTTCATCAAGAAGCTGAAATGGCTACTGTACCCTCTCTATGTACCCCTTTAGAGAGGTGGAGTAGACCAGATCAGTTTGCAGTTATGAAAGATGGTAGAAAATCTGCATTACGACTTTTATCTACTATGAAAGATGCTAAACAATATATTGTAGATAAGAATATGAAAGAAGGTAAAGGTTGCACAATCGTACATAGGGTTGGTCAAGATGTAAGATGTGATAACTATTGTAGTGTTAATAAGTTTTGTGATTATTATAATAAAGAATTAGCATTTTGAAAACTAGAGATCCATTAGTACAAAAATTATTAAATCGTATGGCAGAACGATCTGAAGAAGGTCTTGCAAAATATAAACATAGTATGGAAACTGCTGAAAAACCATTACACGAATGGATTATAGATGCTCAAGAAGAAGCATGGGATTTTATTGTTTACTTAGAAAAGATAAGGAATTTAATAAAATAATGCCTAGATCCAATAAACTTAAAGTTCCAACTGTTACTTATAATCTTATTATGCCTGTTGTTATGAAAGATAATCTTAATAAAAAAGCTCATATGCAAAGTAAAGAATTAGGAATACAAGTGTCTGTTGCCGATTTAATAAGAGAACAATTAAAAGATTATACTTGATATTTGTTGAAATATTTATAAAATTGTACTTATGTGGGATAACATTAAAAACAAGGCAGCAAAATTTATTGAAAGCTTTTCAGTTATTAATATGTATGATTGGACAGTTTTAGTTTTGCTTATTATTATTTTATTAAACACATTATAATATGGCTAAAAATTTATCAAAGATGCAAGCTGACTTTATACATCATTTTAGTCAGACAGGCAATGCAACTCAATCAGCAATTAAAGCAGGGTATAAAAAAACCAATGCTGATATTATGGGGTATCAATTAAAAGAACGATATAAAAAAGAAATACAAGAAGAAGTAAATAAACAATTATCTAGTTCTGTACCTATGGCATTAAACAGAATTGTGTCGTTAATCAATACAGCTAAACAAGAATCTATTCAACTACAAGCTAGTAAAGACTTATTAGATAGGGCAGGGTATCAAGCTGTAAACTTACATCAAGATCTTACAAATGAAAAAAGCGACCAGGATCTTAATCAAGAACTTAAACATATCTTAGATACCATAGGAGTGAAACCAAACTAACATGATAGCTGAATCAGTTATAGGTGTAGCAGGTAAAATCCTGGACAAGTTTATTGAGGATAAAGACCTCAAAACAAAAATAGAAGGTGAGATAAGAAAACAAACTCTTGCTATTTCTCAAGCACAGGCTAAAGCAAATGTAGAACAAGCTAAACATCCCTCGCTTTTTGTAAGTGGAGCTAGACCTGCTATTATGTGGGTGTGTTGTCTAGGGATTGCATGGCAATATTTTATCGGTCCGATACTCACTTGGATCTTTGCTATTTGGATGCCAGAAATGAAACCACCACAAATAGAATTAGAAGGATTACTAGGACTTACTATGTCTTTACTCGGTCTTGGTGCAATGCGTAGCTATGAGAAGACAAAAGGTGTTGCTAGGGATAATATGAAATGACTTATAACGATTTAAAAGAACGAATAAAATTACACGAAGGATTTAGAAACTATGTGTATTTAGATTCATTAGGTAAAAGAACTGTAGGGTATGGGCATCTGTGTAGAGATGAAGAACAATGGGATATAAAAAAAACATATAGTCAAGAAGAATTAGATTTGTGTTTTGAAAATGACTTTGGTCATGCAGTTAATCAAGCTGCAGACTTAATTGGGGATCTTAAATTAAAACCAGAAGCTAAAGAAGTTATTATAGAAATGGTATTTCAATTAGGTAAAACAGGAGTCAGTAAGTTTAAAAAAATGTGGACAGCATTTGGTAACAACGATTACAACGAAGCAGCTAATCAAATGTTAGATTCTAAATGGGCAAAACAAACTCCTAGTAGAGCAAAAGATTTATCAGATGTTATTAAAAATTTAGTTTAATATATAATTTATTTCCCATACCAATAAAAGAAACCCTATAACAACTGCTGCTATTACAATCATTATTTTTTTTGCCTGTTGTTTTTCTGCTATCTGTTCTCGTATTCTTCGTTTATGTAATGCTCTTTGATGACTAATTTCTTTTTGCAAATCTTCCCATTGTTGTAAACCATTGTGAGCATACAATAAAAATATCTCTCTTAGTTCTGCTTTCATTTGTTTTAATTCTTGTTTACGCAAATGAGCTGCAATAGCATTTTGTTCTACACTAGAAAACTTACCAAACAATTTACCAGTTAATGTTTTACCTTTTTGACTCGCAGCTACATCCATATGTGATTCTGCATTTGCCCATTTCATTATAGGACTAGCAAGATCATGTAATCCTTTACCAACTTTTATACCTTGTTGGATTAATCCTGTTGCTGACTTAATTGCCGCAAATGCTGTTAACGGATCTATCATGTTTTTTTATTATTATTAGCAAACGACCTAGCTGCAGCTACACTACCGAATCCCCATTTTTTTAATGCTAATGCTTTACGAGTTGGTTTCCCTTTGTCATCTTTCATTGGACCTTTCATTCCTGCAAATCGTGCTGCAAACGAAACTCTACGAGGATTTTTGCCTTTAGAAACTGGTGGTTTTAAATTAGATCCATCTTTGTTTTTAAAATATTTTCTACCTGCTGCCGTTAAACCACCTGTAGGACTTTTATGTTTTTTTAGCATTATAACACCTTAAAAAGAACTCCGATCATTGTAGACAGTATAGTTAGTGTAGATGCCATAATCAATAGCTCTAATCTTTTAATCCTACTTTCTAAATTATCTAAACTTCTTTGTGTACTAGAACGATACACAACGCACTCTCTTTCATGTGCTTCCATTTCTTTTGCAATATCATGTATGGTTCTACTGTCCATTAGCCTTTAGGATATTTGTCTTTTACTGCTTTGATTGTTTCTTTCCACTTATCAATTCCATTGTGGTATATATCATCTAATTGCTCTGTTATTGCAGGGTAATTTTCTGCTCTTTTATATATGTATTCTTGTGCTTTTAATTCATTAACCCAAGTGACATATCGTGAGTCATCAGTTGCAACTTCGATTGTTTCTGTTGTTGCAGCACCATGTTCTGAAACAATTTTATTATTAGCATCTACTGTTACAAATGGCATAATTAAGCTCCTATCTCTTGAAGTGTTACAGAATTCAAAGCCATTGTATTATTATATTTTTCTGTACCTCTTCTTTGTACAAAAATAGCCGAAGAACCTGCCATACACCCTGCTCTTACTGAATAAGTAACAGCATCAGTTGAACTAGGTGAATCTAAAACATTAATACTACATTGGTTTGGTTGTGTAGAACCCATAGCTTGTGTTTGATGAACTGTTAATATACAGGTGCTTCCTCTGAAAACAGTAATACCCCACCCGTTAGCTGCTGAACTTGTACCATTTATAGCACCAGTTATTAAAATTTTACTACTTGTAGTGGCAGGTGTTATAGCTTGTGAAAAAATTTCTGTTCCTTCTGACACAGTAGGGGTGGTATCATCATCGGGAATAGCACTAGTAAAAGTTGCTTTTGCAACAGCAGCAGAAATTACCTGTAATACTTTTCCACCACCCCCTGCTTCAGCAAAAGTATTATCTCCTCTTAGAAATGTTGAACTGTTTTTTGTTCCTGTCGCTGATAATTTTGCTAGTGCTACTCCTGCATCTTTTATAGTTACTGCTCCACTACTTACTGCAAAATTAGCAGTTGCAAATGAAGCTGCACCTTTTACCGAAGTCGATGCGTCAGCTAAATTTATTGTTACAGTTCCAGTTGTTCCTCCACCAGACAGGTTTGTTCCTGCAGTAATACCAGTTATATCTCCATCTCCTGCAGGTCCTTGTATTCCTTGACTACCAGTTGCTCCAGTATCGCCCTTCAATCCAGTTCTTGTAAAATGTACCGATAATTCATCTGCTGCACTAAATGTGTTGTTAGATGCTAAATGTACTACAGTAATTTTATTGTAACCACTTTCATCACTAACTGCTGCTGTTATTTTAAATCGTGCATAAGTTGAACTATCATTAATATCAACAATATGTAAAAACCCTTTTATTGTTGATGTGCTTGAACCCCATGTTGCTGTGTCAGTTTGTGTAGCTGCTCCATTTGCATCTGCATCATCAATATAGATTTCTGTAACATTTGCGTAAGTTGCATTATTAAAAGCTATTTCTCCAGAACCAGGATCTGCGTCTGATGTTCCTGTGTCAAATTTATAAAAATATCCAGGAATTGCTCCATCTTCTCCACTTGATACAAATGATAAGAATACTTTATCTTCATTAGTAAATGTTCCTGCACTATCAATATATACTAGACCAATCTTTGTATACCCACTTGCATCTGTTACTGCTCCTGTTACCTTAAATACCATCCAAGTATCTAATGTATTTGCCTTACTAATTCTTATTCTACCTCTATTTGTATCATTGCCTGTTACATCATCAAATGATTGTACCCATGCACTTACATCTGTTCCATTAAATTCAAGATCATCAACATAGGCAATCGTTGCCGAAGCGATTGTTGCATTGTTTAGTCGTAAAAATCCTGCTCCTGGATCAGAGTCCGTTGTTGTTGTTGAATATTGAAACATTGCACTATCACCACCTGCAGGTAGAAAATCTGCAACTGTGGTTAAATCTCCAGAAGAATCAAATCCTAATGTCTTACTGGCTCTTGATGTTGCACTATCTGTAAACTCAGATGATGTAATGGTATTAGTTCTGCTAACTTTAAAGGAACGATCTACTTCTTCTTGTAATTCTTGTATTGCTGCTAAGTTTTTATCAAATGCTCCTTCTACACTATTTGCTGTAAAAGGATCATTTTCAACTAAATCTAATGTTTGTGTTTTTGTGGTAACTCGTCTAAGTACAACTGTTTCTGTAGCTGTCGGAATATTACCAGATGTAAAGACTACATTACCTCCTGTTGCAGTACCTGCTCCTGTTACTGTGTAATGCGTAGTTAATGTCTTTACAGTTTCTACACCTGTAGATGCACGAATAATAACTTGCATATCGGCATCAGCAGATATTTTAAATGTATAGGCAAAGGTATCTTGAGAACCATCACCAGAATAACTATTTTTTATCGTTGTTGTAGATATTGTCATATAAAATACTGTATCATGTTTTTATTGTTTTTAAAAGACTTAATCATTGTCAATTCCTTCTTCAATAAATCTTAATTGTTTCATACTGTCTTTTGATGCATTTACTACATTTGAATAATATTCATCTATTATTTGTCTTTTTTGTGCACTTTCTATATTTGGATTTCTTCTAGTATCAGTTATCATTCTAATTTGGTCTTGTATAAATAATATTGTTGAGTCTATTTCTGCCCATTTTCGTCTTAAAATGTCTTGTTCTTCTGGAGGGAATCTTTTTTGTGCTTCTAATATTCCTTCGCCAATACTATCTGACAATAATCTATTATAAGTTGTCCATTGTGGTTTTATTTTAGAATATTGTTTAAAAAATCTATTTATACTTTCACTAGACAAACTTTTGTTTCTTATTACTAATGCTTTTATAATAGGAATATCTGCTAAATCTTTTATTAATTCACCTGTTAATGGTTTTGGTACTGTTGGAATAATACCTGCTTTTCTTAAACTCATATCTAATGCAGACATAGCATAATTTCCTAAACCTCCTGTCCATCCTTTAATAATATTGTCTATTTTCATAGGGCTAAAATTTGTTGCCTTTCCTAATAATCTAGCTATTCCAGTTGTATATTCATTAAATTGATATTCTGGAATTTCCCCTTCTAATGCTCTTGGAACAATAGGTCGGTTAAAATGAAAATTTCTATTAAAAATACTTTCAAATACAGGTTGTATTGCATTAAAATTAGGCACTATTAATCCTGCTGTATTTCCTGCTAAATCTTTTAATGTTTGTTTTATTCCTTCTGGATCTTCACCAGAATAATAATCTAACATTCTTTCTGGAATACTTCCAAATAAAATACCTAATGTAAATGGTTTTGGTATTCTCCAAATTACTTGATCTTCTGTATTTTCTCCAGAAATAACGATCCAAAATAAATCTTTCTGCCATTGAGGTACTTCTTTATAGACTTCACTATCATGGTTTTTTAACCATAATAAAATACTTGGCAATGTAATATAAGCAGCAATTTTTGCAGAAACCATTTTTGGATTTTTTTGAAACCCCTCAATTAATCTTGCTTCCCCTTGTATACCTGCATTAAAAAACGCACTTAACATATTTACTGCTTGTACTTGATTTCCTATTTTAGCAAAATCTATAGTTAAATTTCTACTTTCAAAACCTAAATATTGTAATTTTTCTTTTTTAGTCATTCCTCTTAATTTAGAAGTTTTTTCTAAACCAATCATAAAATCTCCTAAACGAACTGCTGATTCTGCTGATTCACTTACTGCTCGTAAAAATTCTAACCAATTTTTTGGATTTACATAATTTTGCACTTTTCTTACATTTGTTAGTTCATTAATTACTTTACTATCTCTAAAATAATTTCTATCTAAACTATTTAACATTGATTGCATTGCTCCAGATCTAACAAAATTTTCATATATTCTTTTGCTTTTTTTTAATGGTGCAATGTCTGGTCCATATCTTCCTGCAACATAATGAAACACACCTTGCATACTTGTAATGTATGGTATATTTTCCCAATATTTAGATAAAATTGATCCACTAAATGCATCTCTACTTAAATTTTTTATTGTAAATGCAGGATCTAAAGTTGCTCCTGCTCTTAACATTCTAGTTGGAATACTTGCATATCTTAAAAATGAGTTCATAGAAGATCTATTCATAAACAATACAGACTCTGCAATATCTTTTCCTACTTCCCAAACTTCTCGTTTTCCATTTCTATATATAGCTATTTGTCTTCCATTTTCTAAAACTTGTCCATTTCTTCTAAATACTGACATTGTTTCTGCAACATCTTCATTAAATTTTTTTCCTGTCATTGTTTCTATTTCTTTTTTTGATACATCAAATCTTTTTACTTGATTTATTTTTTGTATTTCAGGAAATAGTTTTGGATTTGCTTCTACCATTTCAATTAATTTTACTAATGCTAAATTTTTTTCAGCTAATTGAATAAAATACATTGTATTTAAATGCACACTTTCTATAGGATCAAGTATAGATAATTTTCCTTCTTCTTTTGCAATTTGTTGTTTTTTTGCTTCTATTGCTAAAGCTAACTCATTTTTTTTAGTTGGTGTTGTTGCTTGTTTTTGTTGTTTTTCTAATGTTTTAATTTCTGTTTTAAATTTTTCTATTGTTTTTTTTACACCTTCTATACCTTTTATTCTTCGTATAGGATTAGATTGTGTTTGTGCCGACATATTGTTTCCTTTTACAGAAGGATCAGCTATCCTATGCACAGGTAAAAAATCTTTATTAAGTTCTAAAATTTCATTAAATGTTTTTTCTGAAATAATACCTGCTTCTTGTAAATATTTTAAAGTTCTTTGTTGAAATTCAGTTAATTCTTTAAATGTTTGTTTATATTTTGCATCAAATTGTTTTATTGTTTCTTTTGCATCTTTTAAACCTATACCAGTTTCAACTCCTCTTTCTATAAGTTCTACTGTTCTTCGTGAAGCAGCATATGCTGTAAATTCTGCATATTCTTTTTTTGTTCTTATATTTCTTAAAACACCTTTTTTCCCCATTAATGGAATCCCATTTTTTTGTGCTTTTAAATTCATAGTTGCTTTTTCTATAAAAAAATTAGCATACCCTACCATTCCTGGTTGTATTCTTAATTGTTTATAAGCATCTAAAATAAATTGTTTTGTTGTATATCCTGCTTTTTCAGCTTTTCTTACTAATTTTAATATTGGATATAATTTATCTATTCCTTGATATTTTATTTGGTCTAAAAAATTACCTTTATTTTCAACTTTTACATCACCTAACTTAACACTTTCTAATACTTTGTTTGCAGATTCAAAATCTGTTTTTAATTCTGATTTTTTCACTGTTTCTATTTTACCAATAGGTTCATCTAATTTTTCTAATGCTTGTTCTATTTTTTCTTTTTTAATTCTAATTTGTTGTAAATTTTCTGGTACAACTTGATCTTTTGAAATTTCTAATTGTTTATTTATTTCTTCATATCGTGTTTCTAATTCTTTTGCTTTAACTTCATTCGTTGTTTCTTTAATAATTTCTTTTTCAATTTTTTGTCTTTCAATTAATAATTCTGCATTTTCTTTTATTTCTAATCTTTCTAATGTTGTATATTCTTCGTTTAATTCTTTTATTTTTCGTGCATCTATTTCTTTATCATTTCTAAAATTTTTAATATTTTTACTTCTCACATCTTCTCTCATTAAAGGACTTTCTATTATTTCTTCTACAAAACTATATAAATCTTGTTTTCTTTTTACAGACCTATCTTTAAGCATTTCAAATGCTTTTCCTGTTAATCCAAAAGTTCCTAATATTAATGCATTATTTATTAAATGTTCTTTTGTAGGCATTTCTTGTTCTATTGCTGAACCTACTCCAGTTAAAGCTATGTATTGCGACATAAATTTATTAATTGCTGTTCCTTTTAATCCTAATTTTGGTAATAATCCTGGTGCTGCAGCAATAGATCCAACAGTTAATCCTCCTTTAACACCTTCTTTAACTCCATGTTTTAAAAAAATATCCCACCATTCACTATAGTTTTCTACCTTACCTTGATTTAATGCTTCATAATACATACCTTTAATAGTGTCGTTTACAAATCCTGCTCCAAATCCAGTTGCAAATGGATTACCTCCACTTGCAAAACCTGCTATTGCTCCTCCTGCTGCAAATGTAGGTAGATCACCACCTAATCCAACAATGCTTTCAAAATATCTTTCTAAAATTCCTGTATCTATCGGTTCTGCTTGGGATGCATTTTTCCAATCATATCCTAAATTTCCTCCACTATGATATTGTAATGCTAAATTTATATTTGTTTTTCCTAGACCTCTTTCCCAATACTTTTGCCATTCAGCATCTTCTCCTACTAATTCTGTTTTTATTTTTTTAAATCCTTTTCCTACAGTTTTTGCTTGTTTTTGCCAAAAATTTTGTATTGGCTCTACAATATCTGGATCTATTTCTACATCTTCTTGATACCTTATACCTAGAGTTTCTTTTATTATATCTTCTGGTGCATTATATAATTGAAGTTCCCTTTTTTTTTCATTTATTTTTTGTTGTATTAAACTTTCTGGTGCTCCATAAAGTTCTAATTCGTTAATTTCTTCTTCAAATAAACTTGGCATTTATTTACCTGTGTTGGAAAGTGTTTTTAAAAATTCTTTATATTGTGTTTGAAAAGGTGCATAATTTTCCCATTTTTTAAATTCTTTTGAATTTTTATAAAGTGTTGTTTGTTCTTCTGCAGATTTACCTTTTACTAAATTTATGTTGTTTGCCATCCACTCATTCATATCTGGAGGGAAAAAAGGTTTTCTTGCTTCTCCAACAATATTACTAATTTGTTCTGGTCTTGATTTTAAACTATTTCTTAATTCTTTTGATTCTTGCACACTTGTTAAAATATCAAAATCAATATCCCTATAAATAAAAGTATCGTTTTTATTTGCAGGATCTGTTAATTCTTCTGGTGAAATTCCATTTTTTAAACCTTCGTTAAATCTTTTTTCTAGTTTTAATATTACAGAAATTAATCTAAATTGTGCATTTGAATTAAATTTTTCTAATTTGCCTAATATTTTTGGTTTTACTGCTGTCATTAAATTATTAAATTTTTCTTTTTCATTTGCATATGTTATTGTTTTCTTTCTACCAAATAGAGGTCTAAGTATTTGTGCTTGTTCAAATGATAACGATTGACTTCCAACTCTTTCAATAAATGATTTTGCTTCTTCTTTTGTTTCATCTCCTAATTGAAATTTAGTGTATTCATTATCTATTGCTGTTTTACCTTCAAACAACTTTCCTGTATCTGTAATTACTCTTTGATACATTTCATTAAAAAACATTGGATTTAAAGAATCTGGTTCTTTATTAGTTTGTTTATCAACTAGTATTTGTTTTAAAGTTAATTGTTGTGCTTTACCAGATGGAGTGTTTGGTAACTGGTTAAATAATTTATCGTTTGTTGTAAAATTATTATCGTTTTGAATTTTCTCTAATATTGTATTGCTTGTTTCATTAATCTGTTTCTCTTCTTTTGCTTCTTCTATTTTTTTTTGATTTAAAAAATTAGACTCAGACAAATCAATAAGTGCTGTTCTTTCCGATTCAGATATTTCCTTACCCCCCACTTTATCTACATACCCATCTTGATTTTTGTCTGTAATTTTTAATCTATCAGCAAGTTCTTCATAATATAAAGAATTTTTGCCATTTGCTCCAGGTGCTATTAATCCATCTAATCCCATTTGTAAATATTTCGCATCAAATTCTTTTAATTCGTTTTCTATATCTACTCTTTGTGTTTTAGATAAAATTTCTAATGCGTTTTTTTTTACTGCATATTCTGCTTGGTATCTATCTTCATTTAAAAGTGCAGGATTGGTATTTGATAGATCTAATTGTTGTTGGGAATCTGCATCTTGATAAGTTAATTCTGCTTGACCAATTATTGCTGAATTTTTAAACGCAAACATTTTTTCTCTTGCTTGACTCATTTGTATGTAAAAATTACCCTCCCACTTTTTAAATGCTTTTTCATCATCTTTATATACTTCATTTTTATATTTATTATAAAGTGTATCGTGTTGTTTATCAAATAAACCTATGAGCTGTTCATCAGATATATCTCCAGTAGAATATTCATTTTTTAATTGTTCGTTATAATTAACTAACTCTGTTTGCAATAATCCTTGTTGTTTTACATTTTTATTGTAAATTCTTTGTTCTTCTATTTTATTTTGATGATTTATAACTGTTTTAGAAATACTATCTACAGTATCCATAATACCTTCTGTTGGAATCCTAGCTGCCTTTGCTAGTCTTAACATACTTGGTCCTTGAGGTAATGCTCTTTGTGTAATTTGACCTCTTACTGGTCTAATAATAATTGCCATTATGAACCCCCAAATGCAGGACCAGTTCTACCTGCTCCTCCAGGAACTGATCTTATACCACTTGCTGATGTTCTTTGGAAATCACTTGCTGAATATCCACTACTACTACTACTTCCTCCAAAGTCTGATGTATATGCTGTTGTAGCTATGCTTGTTGCTCCTTTTAATAAAGTAGTTTTTCTATTCCATGATTCTTGTGCCAATGCTCCTGCTAATTCTGCATCTTGTGCCATAAGTGTATTTGAATATCCTTTTTCTATCCAAAATACTGTATCATCTAATTCATCTAATACTGCTTGTGTTTCTAATAATGTACTACCTGTACCAATAGACACACCTCTTGCACCGATTGCTGCTCGTTTTTCTGACATTAACATAGTAGCTTCTTGATTTGCTCGTATTAATTCTTGTTTTTTCTTTTGATCAGCTAAATAACGATCCCATGCTGCAGATGCTCTAAGTTGTCTGCTTTGTTGTTTACTACCCATATATGATACTGCTGTACTTGCAACTTGTGTTGCTATTAATGCTGCTGCTAATTGCCATGCCATCTTAATCTACCACCATTAAAGTTCCTGTTATTCCTAATACTGTCATAGGCAAAGGTTGTGTTTGTTGTACCACAATTTGCCCATCTCTATCCCATCCTAAATTAGTTACTCGTTTATCTCCAGTAAATTCTGTAATACTTTCACCCATTGCGTTTGCACTTGTTCTAAAAGGTATTTGATCTCCGTTAATAGTTGCTCCTACAGTTTTAAGTAATCGTACTATAATTTCATTATATCTTTTTTTTCTTCCTTGTGAAGTACCTGCTTGACTTCCTCCTTCTGGTCTCATTGTTTTTAATGTAGAAACATATCCAAGACCAACTTCTATTGTCTTATTAGAAAATGTACTTGGTAAACTTACTGTTACTGCTCCGTTGGTTACAGTTTGTGCAGGATATACTGCATCATCAATTAATATTTGTACTTTCTGTCCTTCTAAATGATCTAATGCTGTTACAGTAGTAGATGCACCTGTTACTATTCCAGATAATCCAGAATCCATATTTAAGGTTGGATCTTTATATTCTACATATTTAACAGTAGATCCATCTACAATTCGTTCTACAATCATATATACTTGATTCTCTGTTAGTTCTGCTATACTTGCAACACTAGTTACTTTAGCATGAGTTTCACTTGTAACTGCAAGTCTTGTACTATCAGTAGTTGTTATCGTCAAAAACCCTGTAGATTGTGGATTAGTTTCTGTAATTGTAACTACATTAGATGCAGGATTAGCAACTGTAAAATCTGCATGAGTATTAATTGCTGTAAATATATTATCAGCAGTTGTGTTATTATTTGTATTTGGTCTAAATCCTAATGTTTCAGAAGGTGCTGAAGCTCCTGCTGTTTCTGATGTAAAGGTTACACTTGTTCCATTTGATTTTGTTAGAACCAAACGACTCCCTACAGGTATATTATCATAGTCTGTAACAGTTACAGTACACGCAGTATTCTTACCCCCTATTACTGATCTATGCCAAGCAACGACTTCTTCTTCTCTTTGATAAGTCATACCTAATAATTGACCATCTGTTCTTACAGCATAATAAATAGAACTCGGTTCTTGTGCATATTCCACATCTACAATTCCCCCTTCTGTAAGATGTTCTGCTAATATCGTCATGTCTGGTGCTGCATATGCATCATTTTCAAAACGATAAGAAAACTCTCTTATCTTTCTTTGTTGTCTTTGCACAAATAAAATTGTACTTCCTATCTGTTGTGGTGGTGTTGTATGACTTCCATAGCTTGTTTGTTGTTTAATATTTACATTATCGGGTTTTAATGGCTCACCTGTTGGTCTACCTACTTGAAACTCACCACCTGCTGTACCAATAATTAAATCTCGTGCAGGTGCTAAATATCGTATTACATTAACTTTATTTGCAGCTATAGTATAAATAAATGAATTAGCTGCACTTGAATCTCCTACATCAAAATTATCATATAAACCAGATTGTGATGCCCATATTGTTTGTGGAAAATCTGTACTACCTCCGTAAATTAATCTTTGTTCAAAAAAACTAACTGCTCTAGGAAATCCTGTTGTATCTGAATATGCTCCTAATTGCCATTCGGTAATAGCATTTGTATTTGCAAACGCAGTTGTAATTGTGCAAACCACTACTGTTGTGTTCGTTCGTGCTGTTATCTTGGCTTCACCACTATTAAATTTTATTAATCTCCCTACATCTGTAGTTAAAAATCCACTACCTCCATTAATTCCTGTAACTGCTGATGCTGTAATATTAACTCCTGTACCTGTTGAAGCTGATGCAGGTGTTAAAGTAGTTGCTGTTGTATTAGCATCTAAGTATGGACCTTTTTCAAATGCAACTTCTGCTAATGTCCAAGATGTATGCCCTGTTCTTGATAATGTAGATGGTTCATGTAAAGGATGCGTGATATACATAACATCTGCTGATTGTGCAACTTGTAAATCAAATACTTGTGCAGAGGTATAGTTAGTAGATATTTCATAAACTTTAGATGCTGTACCATCACTACTATAAGTTGTATAATTAGTAGAGTTTACCCCAGATAATTCAAATGTATTGGTAGTTTTATTAGCTACAGTAAATCTTCTACCATTTACTTCTGTCATTCCAACAACACCTGCAATCCAAACATGATCTCCATCAGAATACCCATGAGAACTACTAGTTACTACAGCAGGATTTGCTTTGGTTATTGCTGTTATATCTTTTGCTGTTTCAGTTATTTGACCATTATCTTTGTAAAATCGTATATATTGATTTCCAAACTCCATAATGTAGGATTGCTCTACATTAAACTCAAAAGGTATTAATCGTGTTATATTTGCAGAGTTTTTTACTTCTGCTACAAATCGTGTTCCTGGTCTACGAGTTGCACCTCCTTGTGGAAACACTTGCATATTTTCTAAAGTCTCTACACCATTAGCATATTTTTTAAAATCTACTTGACCTGCTAACTTTGGTGTCAGCTCTCCTGCTGTAAAATTTGTTTGAAATGGATGTACCCTAGCCATTACGAGAACTTACGGAAATCTGTGAAGGTATCTGATATTATATCATCTATAAAGCCTTCAGTAGAATCAATACTTCTTGCTTCTGTAAGTTTAAGTTTGTAAATTTTTTCCATTTGAGTTTGTAAACTCACACTATTTGTAACAGGATAAGCCAACTCTGCCGATAGTTTTGCAGTTAGAGTATCAACAAATATAGCATCAAATAAAGTTGTATCTGTTATTTTAGCAATATATAAAATATTTGCTGTGCCTTCATCTGTTAATAATACCCTACCTTCACCTGCTAAGTTTTCTATTTTAAATTTAAAATCATCAAATTCCATTTTTAATACTCGTAAACAAAATGGATCTGTTGGTAGAATAAATTGATTTGCAAATTCAAATGCAGGAGTGGTTGCTGATTTAGCAAGAGAGGCTCTTGTAATAGAAAAATTAAACGCATGAGATCGTAATAAACTATCTCGTGCAGGTTCATATAATGCATTACAAAGTCTAGCTCTTTCCGTATCATCTGATAAAGATGTTATTGGACTATCACCTAATCTTCTTAATGCATTGGAACAAATTGATACTTCAGTTGCCATAATGCCCTTAATATAGCAAAAAAGGTGCTATGTTTCAAGCACCCTTTAAGTTTAGTCTACTACATATGTTACTACTACAGAAATATCACCTGCAGCTTGTGTTGCTGCAACTGTTTCTATAGTTAATGCTATTCTTAATGGAACTTTAGGATCTGAACTTAATCCTGCATCTTCCCAAATATAATTAGCAATAGTATTAATGTTTCTTGCTTCAAATGCACACTCAATACCTGCTGTATTTACAGCTTGTAAAGTTGTAATTGCACTTGCATATGCATCTCTATCAATGACTGCTTCTGCAGCATAAGCTGTTGCAGAACCATCTGTGTCTGTAAACTTAGTACCACCTGCGTAAATACCAACATCTGTTGCTATTGCAGGAGATCCATTAGAATCAAGATCATCATTGTAAAGCATAATACTTGTTACTTTTGCATTAGAAGGTATTTCTGCCATAACAACAATATCGTTGTCATCTAAATCACCTGTAGCACAAGCAACTGTATCAGCAAAGACTCTCATCTTTCCTTTTACATTTCCTGCTTCTAATGCAACAAATGGTGTAGCATCAAGAGCAGTTATTTCTATACTTTTTTTAGTACCCATGATTTACCTCCTATTCAGTACAAGCGATTTCTACCATTTTCTCATCTTCAATACGAGTCGCACCGATAGACATGGATAGAAATACTTGTGTAGCATAGTTCTTGTCTGCTCTTTCAGATATCTTTGTTTGAATATCTGCTCCTACAGCAAGACCTATAGCTGATTGACAAAAACCAAGTACTTGACGATTTGGAGTCGCATCAAGACCTAGTCGTTCTGTTCTAATGAAATTAAAACCTAAAAATGTATCAACATCACCTTGAACCAATGCTTTTACAGAATTAAAATCTGCTGAAGTAACAGATGTAATTCCTAGTAAATCTGCAAGTTGCCCTGCTGTTACAAGCATAAATCTCGGCTCATCTGGATCTGTGTCATTTTTATCCAAAATTTCTTTAGCACTTAATAATTTTGCAAGTGTTAATCCTGCACTACCATGAGCTACTTTTTGAGCTGAAGGTAATGAAATAGATGAACCACCAGATACTCCACCAAGTGCAGTACCAGTCGCAGCTGCAATGATTGCGTCATCCATTGCTCTACCCATTGCCCACGCACCTGCCATAGCATATTCAGATTGTGGTGAGATTAACATTCTTACTTTATCTTCCTGGTCAATTAAGTCTGCCCAGTCGTAATCTTCAAGAGTTACTTTTCTCCTAGAATGAGGGGTATCCATTCTTGGTGTGTCAGAATGTCTTGAAGTTCTTTTTTCGGCTGCTGAAGATCCAATTCTTTCAAAAAAATGCGATTTCCCTGTAACTGTTTCAGTTCTAACTGCATCTCTTAGTCTTGAACCCTTTTGCTGAGCCAAATGAAAAACATTACTTTTGTATTGTTCTACAAAAGCTGTTGTAATTTGAACACTCATCAAATTCTCCTTATTAAATTAATATTATTGTTTATGCAGTTTTTATCCAAAAATGGGAAACCTCATTTAAAGTCTGTTAGACTAATCTATTACTTATCCTTTGCAGGGGTGTTAGATTACAATAACCTTAACATAGAAAATTTTATTTACCAAATACTTTTTCATGTAATTGTCGCATATGTTCAACAGCTTGTAAATGCTCTCTATGTTTACCATTATGGTACGGGTGTTCTCCATCATCCATAATATCAGTAATTTCTTGTTGAGCATCTAACGGAGATGTGGCTAAATTATTATTTTGCGTATTTTGTGCCATATCTTCTGTTACTTCTTTACCAAGTCTTGCAAACATTTTAACAACAGCAGGTATATTTCCTGCTTCTCCATTCATAAGTTCTGTTATTTCTGGATCACCATATACTTGCAAAGCTCGTCTTGCATTACGAACATTTATATCATACTCATGACCCCATTCTTTTTTTAATGATTCTTCAGTATGTTGTTTTTGTACTGCAATATCTGTTTGATATCGTTGTGCTTGTGCATCAATGTTCTTTACTTGAAAATCAATAAGTTGTTTTACTTGCTCATTATTTAATCCAATGTTATGTGCAACATTTTTAAACTGATTAATTTGATCTTCTCCAATATATTCTGTATGAGTTTCTGGAACAGCAACTTCATACTTATCTGCTGTTTCTGGTCTACCTAATTTATTATAAACCTCCATATGTTCTTCTGGAGTCTTAGGTATAGGAATACGATTTCCCATTTGTTTTTGTTGATGTACTACTGTTTTTGCTAATGACTCTACATCTTTAAAATTTTTTAATGTAGGATCGTTTCTTAAATCTTCTGATAGTGTTGATTTCCAATCTTGATTATCACTTTCAGAAGGTCCTAATACAGTTTCTTGTGCCACAGGTTGTGGTGCAACTTCTGGTGTAGGATTAACTTCCGTTGTGGTCTGTTCTTCCATCTTGTTTTTTCTCCTTTATTAAGTTGTTAATACGAAGTATAACACTTCGCTGTCCTTCCTTATAAGCTGTTTCATAAGGATCTTTACCATAAGATATTCTATGGTAATACGCAGATTCAAGATCTGCTAATACTTCTTGCCCTTCATTTGTAGCAAAAGTAATTCTATAAAAATTTTCTAAATCTTTTAATTCCATATTTATCCTAACAATGACTCTGCTTTTGTTCCTTTAACAGCTTTTTTTCTTTCTTTAGTGTACATTCTACCTACTGGTGAAGCTGTTTGTGCTTTTTTTACCATTTTAACAGAAGGGAAATTTTTTAATTTAAAAAAGTTACCCATTATTCAATAAACCCTTCTTCTCTCGCTCTATCTTCTGCTTTTTCAAAACCCTCTTGTGTTTCTGGATTACCCATTTCTTTCATAGCTTGACTTTGTGTCAATGCCATTTCTGCTTGTTGTTGTTGCATTTGCATTTGTTGTTGCATCTGTTGTTGCTGTGCCCTTTGTTGTCTTATCTCTCCAACTTCATCAACACCTCGCATAATTGTTTTTGGTACTCCTAATAATTTACTTCTCATTCTTACTGCTTCATCATGGTTTATATTATCCATAATTGTAGGATCTATTTGTCCGACTTGCATAGCGAGTTGATACAATCTATCTATAGCAACCGATTCTTCCATTCTTTGTGATCGTGCTAATGGTCCTACATATTCTACATCTACTTTTCTTCCTTCAATAATTTCTGGTGCAGGTAAAAATGCATTGCTTCTTAACATAATACCAAACACTCTTTCTATTAACGGATTTAAAAATTCACTTTGGAATCTACCTAATGTTGGTCCAAGTAATCTTTGCATTAATTCATATCGTACTTGAACTTCTGTAGCTGTCATTTGTGGACCTTGTTGTAATTGCAACTGATCTGAATAGTATGCTTGTCGTATTGCAGTTCTTAATTGGTTTTCTTTCATATCTGTTACTTGCCAATTAGATGCAACTTGTAATGGTTTGACTGCACCATCACTTCTTACAACAGTTAATCCTCCTGGAGTAACCCTTACTCTACCAATAACACCATCATCTGTTACAAGTAATGGTGGATCTATAGCTTTTGCCCATGCCTTTAATCCAATCTCTACAGCTTTGTTTAATGTTTTAATATCTGGTAATGCATTGTAACTTGGACTTCTTCCAAATGTTTCTCCTGTTGCTTTTGACCATCTTGGTACTAAATATGGAAATTCATTATAACCTCCATCTCTAACAACCATTTGATCTTCTTCACAAACATGACAAGAATGAAAAGGTAATTTTGTTTTACCTTTTTCTCCTATCCCTCTTTCGTAATCTTCTGTAGGTTCTACTGCATGAATGAATACAAATTCTTTGTCTGGTTTTTTATCTACAGCTTCTAATAACTTTTCTCCAAGATTATCTTCTCCAAATTCTTGTACAGCTTGTCGTGCTGTTAATTTATATCTTCTGTATAAAGTATCTACTTTACCATTAATACTTTCTCTTATATAAAACTCTGAAATGTGTAACGTATTAAAATGTATAGCATCTATATTAAAACCTTTTTTACTTTCTTCAACAAATATTGCTCCTGTTCCTATAGAGCATAAATCAAGATATAACTCGTGAACTTCAGTATTAAAATTGGTTTCGTTAAATAAGTCATACATTTTTCGTGCAGAATCTTCTAACCATAACTGCACATCTCTATCTCTATTTAATGCATCTTCTCTTAATTTTAAATGAAACCATTGTAAGGATGGTGAGGTTAATGTGCCATGTAAACTTGCAGCTAATAAATTATTTGCAGTAATAGCTGTAGAATCAAATAATACTTCAGTTCGTGCTTCTCCTTGAGATCGTACAAATGTAATATCTGCTTTTCTTGGCATAACATAATCTAAGATTGTTTGCCAATGATCTTCCCATGTCTGCCTTTCGCCTTCCATTGCAGACATTCTTTTTTTTATGTAACTATAATTTCCCATTAGCCACCAAGTATTGTTTTAGAAGTCGGTGCTTCATCTGTTACACCTTGACCACCTGTAAGTAATGTACCCATTCTCCCTTGACTTTTTGTTTTTACCATTGCTTGTCTTTCTGCTTCTAGCTTTGCTTCTGACTCGGCAACTTTGTCATCTACTGCTGGATCAGTAGGGGGTGGCATTTGTGGTGTTGCTTTACCTCCCATAATATACTCCTTTATATATATTTACATTCATTTCTTAATAACCCATATACTATACCATCAAAGTATTGCATACCCTTTTTTACAACTTTTCTAATTGTGCCTTCTTTTACAAACCCTGCTGACTCAATTAATTTTTTACATCTTTCATTTTCTGGTGTTGTCATAGCTGTTATCCTAACACACTTACACTTAATAAAACAATACTCAAATACTTCTTTTGCAAATGACCTTCTCATAGCTTTAGGATCATCTAATGCTAGATGCATCCAAATGTTATGTCCATCATAATGTGAAAAAATTGCCCCTCCTATTATTTTATTATCATCTAGGTATGCAATAAACGAAAACCCATCATTTAAACTATGATGAATATTTGCTCGTGGACTTACAAACTCTAAAACTTGTTTTCTTAATCTATTATCAGATGAAGAAGTAATCATTATCTTGACCTCATAAAACTTCTTGCTTGTTCTTTTGTTGTTATATCATTCATAAAAGTATGTAATCGTTGATCGTAATATCTTAATTGTGCATGAGTATTTCTACTAGGATATTTAATTTTTGATTTTATAGCTTTTTCTACTGCTTCTTCTTGAGAAACTTCTCTGCCATTATATACAGTAGGTATTAAGGTTGGCTTTCCTTTATTAAGTTTTGGATTATCAACTTGAATAGTACGAACAGTATTTAAATTACCTCTTTCATCTGTTTTAGTTTTTCCTAATGCAATGTTTCTAAAATGATGTTGCATAATAGGATCTTTTTTTAATTTTTTAAATTCACTTCCTTGTAATTCTTTTTTAGGTAAACTAGCATCTTTAGGAGGTAATTTAATTTTACTTTGGTTTCCCATTTAATATCCTAATATTGTATCTGTACTATTTTTGCTTGTTAATACAGATCCCTTACCTACTCCTGTACCACCAAGTTTAGTAGGTATTTTCTTTTTTTTTATGGTTTCTTTTTTTACTATTTGTTTTGTTTTTTGTTTAACAGGTTTTTTTACCACATCTTCAAATGAGAAAAATTTCCTAGGTTCTTTAGTTTCAGGAAATGCAATTTCTTTTATAAATTTTTCTCTACCTATACTTCCACCCATTTTAACTACCTAAGATTGTTCTGCTCGTTCCTGATTCTTCCATTTGACTCATTACTGATCCTTGACCATATCCTGCTCCCCCTAATTTACCTGCAGCTTTTCTCTTTCGTGCTGATGCTTGAGCTTCTGTTTCTTTCGGTTCTGCTTTTGGTGCAGGTGGTGGTGGGGGGGGTGCTGCCTTTGGTTTAGGTGGAGAAAATATTCTTGAAACAAATCCCATGATTAACTCCTTTTCTTTTTTTTAGGAAACCCTGCTTTCATATTTGCATATGCTTTAGGGGTAATAGTTGATTTTTTTTTAGAACGAGAAGTTCCTGCTTTTTTACGAGCATTAATGTTTGCATAGAGTCCAGGTCGTGCCATTATGCTCTCCTACTTTTAGATTTTAAAATTTTCTTTTTTAATGCAGTCGGTAGTGTTTTTTGTTTTGCAGTTAATTTTTTCATTTTCATGTTTTTTTACCTTTAATCATTTTCTCAAGTGTTGCAGCTTGTGCAGCATGAGATTTAGATGCTTTCTTTAATCCTGCAATTACTTTTTTTACAGTTACTTTGTTCATCTTTTTTTCTTCATTGGTTTCTTCATTTTCATTTTTTTAGCAGGTCTTCCTACTTTTGATCCGTATGTTCCTTTTCCCATTGGCATAGTCGTTCTCCTTTTAAAATAAGTTAAATGCAGAGTCAGATTCTAGTTGCATCGGTTCAGTATTTCGCACCCTCGCTTTTCGTAATGACATAACTGCATAACGCAATGCAGAGATGACATCATCATTCATAGGAACTATTTTACCTTCTTTTCTATGATACATTCTTAACTCCTCCATTAGTTTACCTTGGTTTTCAAAAATTTTCAATCGTTTTGTTTGAAATCGTGTAAGCATCTCCATAACCCCTGCTTCTACACTATTACCTCCACTCCCTTCTTTCATTCCTGTTTGGGGTGGATTAGTAAAATGTTCTCGTAATAAATTAACTCCTTCTTCTCTATATTGTACAGCTAGACTTTTACCACTTCCTTTATCTGCTTGTCTGCCATCCATAGGATATACAACGGGAATCCAAAATCCTCTGGACTTTATTGCTGATGCATGTACAGGTACAGTTTCTTGTCGCATAGCATAACTATCATACACATATACAATATCACTATCTCTATCCCATGCAATCCATGTACACGCAGTTGGATGATCCCACCCAAAATCTATAGCACATATTCGTGGAAAGTAATCAGGTATTTCAAAATGCTCACATACAATGTCATCTTCTGCAATCGGAAAAACAAGACCCGATCCTAGTTGTGGTATTCCCATCTCTCTCATTTTTCTTTCATGGGGTGGTAATGCTGAGAGTATTTGATCTCTTATTTCTTTTGTCATATGAGGTGCATCATCCCATGTTGCTTGTATTAACTCTTGTCCTGTTTTTAAATTATTAACAAACTGTGCAACTGTTTCTGTCATGCCTTGCTCTGGAGTAAAGGTCATATAAACAATTCCTCCTTTATCAGCAGTACGAGTTAATGCTTGAGAATAAATACTTTGTGGGGGTTCTTCATCTAACCAAATAACATCTAACGATTCACCCATCCATTTTTCTTTACCCATTTCATATGCCTTAAAACCAATACGAGAATATCCACCACTTGTATGTTTTATCACTACCGAGTTAAACGCATTCGGCACTCCAGGTTTTCTTACAGTTTCTCCAATCAATTTTAACGGAATACTTCCTGTACCTTTTGCACTTGGATCATCGGGTTGTCCTGTTAATTCTCTTTGACATACATCTCGTGTGGTTTCATTTGATACTCCTCCTGCCCAACATCGAACAGGTCTATTAAATCGTTTACCTGTCCACCATTCTGGATACAGTCCTGTACAATGATATGCCATTTCCATTGCACCACTAAATGATTTACCCACTCTATTTCCTGCCATTAATAATCGTTGAGCTGCCAAACTCCCATGAAATTTTTTTTGATAGTCATAAGGTTTATAAGAGTTCATTAAATTTGTTTTTTGACGAAACTCTAACTCTTTTGCAATCTCAACAGCTCGTCTTAAATTAGTCATAGTATTTATGATACGCTGACTTTAAAAATCGTTTTGTAAATGCCTTAATAAAACTTTTAAAATAATACTTACCAATGCGTATTGGAATTAATAACGGAGTCATCAACACATCAAACAAGAGCAAGAATATATCAACCCCTGTATCTATAATATTATCGGCTGTAGAAAATCGTTGTTTTAATTTTTGAAACATCTATCGTATCCAAGTACATAAATTATAATACGCAATCATATCAAATCCAATTTCTCCACAATGTAAAAGTAAGTTCAAGACCAACAACACTATAATCGTTTTACTCATAATTTTTCCAAATCATCACTATGAACCATCACCCAAAATCCTGGTCTCCCCTTTTCACATAATGCAATCACAGGTGTTTTCTTTTCCTTTTTAGCCATTGCATTGGTTTCATCCCACAAAGTAATCGCTGTATGCTTCTTACGCAACTTGCACTCTACAAACAAAGTATCATGGATAACATCAGCTCTGGTGATCTTGCCATTGCCACCACTCAAAGGTGTCCTCTGACCTCCAAAATACTTAGCTACCTGTCTCTCCCTCTGTTTCCATGCCTTATCCATAGCCATACCCTAGCATACACTTAACCTAACTACAAGCTATTAACACAAGTTAATACTAAAAATACCCCTCTAGTGTGGGGATTGAAGCATATATATAGAAAGAAATTTCAGTTTTTGGGGTCGCTGTTTTTTAAATCATTGATTTTATTGGTTTTTTTGTCACATTATACTTTATATTTTTATTTGGTTCGCTTTCAATCTCTTTTGTTTTTATTGTGAATCTTTTATTTTTATGCGAGTGAGTGGGAGAGAGAAACATTTATTTTCACTACTATTTATTGTATCAGTTTGATGCTTATTAATTCACCTTGCTGCACTTAAGACAATGTATTGGTATACTGTATAGATAAGGTAAGTATCATAACATATAGTATTGTCTTATTACTTCTATCAAGAATAAGCCCGTCGTTTTATATTTCTTGATTCTGTCTTTGGTATTGTTTTTGATCTTGATAAACTTAAGTAATTTAAATAATAAATTGTTTATCTACTCTAAGTATTCCCTCATATTAACACCTTTTAATGACACTTAAAAGGTAAAGTATAATTATTTATATTATTTGTTTGACAAGTTAACTTAAGTTAAGCTATGATGTTATTATGAAATGTTTTAAATGTAATTATCAAATCAATACCAAACTTAATAAAGTTCAATTTATAGATACTTTTAAAGGTTTATTATGTTTCAAATGTTTTACTAATATTAATAAATAAATAAGGGGTTCTTATGTTTAAATCTACAACTTTACTTTATGCAAGCCTAGCTATGTTTATAATGTCTTTATTATCATGTGCAGCTGTTTTATTTTTACCTGCATCAGTTAATTTTTGCTTAGGTTTTATTGCTTATGTTATTGCAGGATTATGTTTTTTAGCAATGGGTTTTATTGCTAACGACTAAATATTAATAATTAATTAAGGAATATAAAAATGTTAAAATTTAAAAAACGATTAGATGAATATATAAAAATTTCTAAATCTAATTTAGAAGGCTTAGGAATAGATAAAACAAAATTTTCTAATGGTTCATATTATAACAATGAAAATGATTGTTTTTATTTATTTGTTGGTAGTATTGATAACACTAATTATGAGTCAAAAACAAAACTTCTAAACTCAATAAAAGATAGAAATAAATATAGATATTTATTTGTAAAGCCTGAAATTGATTATTTTAATAAACCAAAATTTTGTAAAATTAAATAATTAATTACTAATAGGTCAAGGGTTCAACCTATATCAATGAACCCATTTTATAAGGGGTTATAACATGAATAAAAAATATGAAAAAGCTTTTAAACATTTATTAATTGATACTGTTAATAGAAATTTTGACTCAGAATATATGGGCAAATTATTAATTACTATGGTTAAAAAATATAACATTGTTATTAATGTAAATGCTATAAAAAATAGTTTTAGTGAGGATAATTGTGCAGAAAATTATATGACTTTTGACCAATTTAAAATTAAATATAATGGAATTGTAAAAAATCATTTTAAAGGGAATCAATAATGAATAAGATTGTAAAATGTCCAGATTGTCATAGCACTAATATTTATTTTTCTTATTATGAATATATAAACTGTGG
>TARA_R110002051_G_scaffold3567_1_pt1 | contig 25009 bp, 19 predicted proteins | sample TARA_R110002051 | Tara Oceans TARA_R110002051 (sample SAMEA4397023) | marine metagenome | biome: Polar Biome; feature: [MES] marine water layer (ENVO:01000295) within the mesopelagic zone...; material: water (ENVO:00002006), including particulate matter (ENVO:01000060) such as......
ATGGGCCGCCGTCGGGATCAGGACCTTGCCGCCGAGATGGCCGCACTTCTTCTCAGACGCCAACTGGTCCTCGAAATGAACCCCGGCGACGCCCGCCTCGATGAAGGCCTTCATGATCTCGAACGCATTCAGCGGCCCGCCGAAGCCGGCCTCGGCATCGGCGACGATCGGCGCAAACCAGGTGTCGACGGAAAGCCCCTTCCCCTCGGCGGTCTCGATCTGGTCTGCGCGCTGCAGCGTCTTGTTGATCCGCTTTGCCAGCTCCGGCGCCGCGTTTGCGGGATACAGCGACTGGTCGGGATACATTGCAGACGCCGTATTGGCGTCGGCGGCAACCTGCCAGCCCGAGAGATAGATCGCCTTCAGCCCCGCGCGGACCATCTGCATGGCCTGGTTGCCGGAGAGGGCACCCAGCGCATTGATGAAGGGTTCCTCGTCGATCAGCGTCCAGAGCCGGTTCGCACCCATCTCGGCCAGCGAGTACTTGATCTCGACCGATCCGCGCAGGCGCTTCACGTCCTCTGCCGTATAGGGGCGCTCGATACCGTCATAACGGCCCTTCGGTGCATTCGGAACAAGATTGTAAAAATCGGTCATCTCTGTATCTCCCTTTTGACTGCGACATCCGGGTCAGCGGCTTCTGCGCGCTGGCTGGTGTGACTGGATTTACAGAAATGAACGCGTGGCAGCCAGAAAAGATATGGAAACAGCTGCAGTAAAAGGGTCACGATGTTCGAAGATTGACATTCGACCTTGTGAAGATGTAAATGTTGTAAATTAAATGAGCCGGTGATGGCTGTAAAATTGGTGACAGATGGCCGAGCGTAAGATCTTTGCAGGACCGCGTGTCCGCCGTGTCCGCTCGGGAATGGGCCTGACCCAGACCGCCATGGCGGAAGCCTTGGGCATTTCGCCCTCCTACCTCAATCTCATCGAGCGCAACCAGCGGCCGCTGACCGTCCAGCTCCTGCTCAAGCTCGCCTCCGTCTACAAGATCGACCTCGACATGCTGCAGGGCGAGGGCGGTGGGACCACCGGCCAGCTGCGGGAGGTCTTCTCCGATCCCCTGCTTGCGGGAGAGATCCCCGGCGATCAGGAAATCATCGAAGTCTCGGAGGCTGCCCCGAACGCCGCCATGGCCATGGTGAAGCTCTACCGTGCCTATCGGGAGCAGGCCGCGCGCCTGACGGATCTGGCCGATATGCTGGCGCGGGAAGGGCATGAAACCTCGGTGGCCGGCGCCCGGCTGCCGATCGACGAGGTGCGCGAGCATCTGGAGCGTCGTGCCAATTTCTTTCCCCGCATCGAGGATGCAGCCGAAGATTTCGCGCAGCGCACGGTCGGGACCGAGGATCTGCAGGGCGCGCTGAAGGCGTGGATGAAGGCGCAGCACGGAATTGCGGTGCGGACCCTGCCCGTGCACGCCATGCCGAACCTGCGCCGGCGCTACGATCGGCATTCGATGCGGCTGTTCCTGTCGGAACGGTTGTCGCCCTTCGACCGGGCAAGGGAGCTTGCGATGGAGGTTGCCCTCCTTGCGCTGGGACCGGAGATCGCAGCGGAGCTTGATGCCCTGTCCCTCTCGGGTCCTGAAGCACGCCGCATCGCGCGGTTCGAGCTTGCCCGTTATGCTGCCCACGCGTTGATGATGCCTTACGGCGCCTTCCTGACCGCGGCACAGAGGGTGCGCTACGATGTGGATGTCCTCAGGTCGCGCTTCGATGTCTCGTTCGAGCAGGCTGCCAACCGGCTTACGACCCTTGCACGGCCTGGCGCCGCCGGAATTCCATGGTTTCTGCTGGAGCTGGACCATGCTGGCAACGCGATCCGCAGGGCAGGGGCTCATGGCTTCCCAAGGGCCGCGTTCGGCGGCTTCTGTCCCAAGCTCGGCATCCATTCGGCATTTGCGCAGCCGGGCCAGATTCTGGCGGAGGCTGTGGAGATGCTGGACGGCAGTTCCTTCCTGACCGTCTCCCGCACCATCGAGGGGCCGCAGGCGGCGTTCGGGGAAAGGCTGAGGCGCACGGCGGTCCTGCTCGGCTGCGAGCTGCCGCATGGCATCGAGACGGTCTACGCTCCCGCTGCCGGCGACCAGTCATCGAAGGTCCTGGGGGGGACGGCATGTCGTCTCTGCGAACGGCGCGGTTGCCTTGCCCGTGCCGAGCCGCCCCTGACGCGTCCCCTCGGCCTCGACGAGATGGTGACGGGACTGAGCGCCTTCGATTTCCAGTAGCCGATGATGCGCTGCACATTTTCGCTTGTGGCGACCGCCTTTCCTTTTTAGTCTCCCTTGCAGGGGAACAACGGTGGCCAAGGCTGCCGATAAAAAGCTGGAACAGGAGAGATCATGAAAACCCGTTTGCTCCACCTTGCGGCACTTGCCGCCGGCACCATGATTGCCGCCACCGCCGCCACCGCTCAGGAGCGCGTGGTCCATGTCTACAACTGGTCCGACTACATCGACGAATCCGTCCTCGAGGAGTTCACGAAGGAGACCGGCATCAAGGTCGTCTACGACGTCTTCGATTCCAATGAACTTGTGGAGACCAAGCTACTTGCCGGCGGGTCGGGCTATGACGTCGTCGTTCCCACCGGGCCGTTTCTCGCACGTCAGATCCAGGCCGGCGTCTTCCAGAAGCTCGACAAGTCGAAGCTGCCGAACCTCTCCAACATGTGGCCGGAGATTACGGAACGGCTGGCGAAATACGACCCCGGCAATGAATATGCCGTCAACTACATGTGGGGCACGACCGGCATCGGCTATAATGTCGACAAGGTGAAGGCCGCCCTCGGCGACGTGCCCGTCGACAGCTTCGATATCCTCTTCAAGCCGGAGAATGCCGAAAAGCTCGCCTCCTGCGGCATCAACATCCTCGACGCATCCGATGAGACCTTCGCCATCGGCATGAACTATGTCGGGCTGGACCCCGACAGCAAGGAAACCGCCGATCTGGAAGCGGGCGCCGAGGTCTACATGAACGTCCGGCCGCATGTGAAGACGTTCAATTCTTCGGCCTACATCGACGAGCTTGCCAATGGCGACACCTGCATCACCATGGGCTGGTCGGGCGATATCCTGCAGGCCAAGGCGCGGGCGGAAGAGGCCGGCAATGGGGTCAATGTCGAATACGTCATCCCCAAGGAAGGTACCTACATGTGGTTCGACAACCTGGCGATCCCGGCGGATGCCAAGAATGTCGAGGAAGCGCATGAGTTCATCAACTTCCTGATGAAGCCGGACGTCATCGCCAAGGCCTCGAACTACGTCCAGTATGCCAATGGCAACCTGGCGTCGCAGGAACTGCTCGACAAGGAAGTCCTGGAAAATCCGGCCGTCTATCCGCCAGCCGAGACGGTTGCCAAGCTCTTCACCATCTCTCCCTACGGGCCGCGCGAACAGCGCGTCCTGAACCGGCTCTGGACCCAGATCAAGACCGGACGCTGAGCATACAAAAGGGGCAGGCACGGACCTGCCCCTTCTTTCTTGTTGCTGACGGAACACAGCTCATTTGGGGATCGGCATGGCGAAAACTCTCGGACCCGTAAAACGCAAATTCGCCCCATGGACGGATCCGAACGCAGTTCCTTTCATCCGATTCGAAAACATCACGAAGCGCTACGGCGACTTCACCGCGGTCAGCAATCTCAACCTGGATATCTATGAGCGGGAATTCTTCTCGCTGCTCGGCCCTTCCGGCTGCGGCAAGACCACCCTGATGCGCATGCTCGCCGGCTTCGAGGAGCCGACCGAAGGTCGCATTCTCCTGCAAGGGCACGATATCTCCGGCGTGCCGCCCCACCGGCGGCCGACCAACATGATGTTCCAGAGCTACGCGCTCTTCCCGCATATGAGCGTGGAGAAGAACATCGCGTTCGGCCTGGAGCAGGACAATCTGTCGAAAGGCGAAATTGCCGCGCGGGTCCAGGAAATGCTGAAGCTCGTGAAGCTGGAGGACTTCGCCAAGCGCAAGCCGGGGCAGCTTTCCGGCGGCCAGCGCCAGCGTGTCGCGCTCGCCCGTTCGCTGGCCAAGCGTCCCAAGGTGCTTCTCCTCGATGAGCCTCTGGGCGCTCTCGACAGAAAGCTGCGCGAAGAGACGCAGTTCGAGCTCATGGACATCCAGCATACGCTGGGCCTCACCTTCCTGATCGTCACCCATGACCAGGAGGAGGCTATGACCGTCTCGGACCGCATCGCAGTCATGGACAAGGGCGTCATCGTCCAGGTCGATACGCCGGCCGAAATCTATGAGGCGCCCAACAGCCGGTATGTCGCCGACTTCATCGGCGACATCAACATCATGGAAGGCGGCATCGTCTCAAAGACCGCTGATCCGGGACATCCGTCGTTGATCACGCTCGACTGCGATGGTCTGCCGGTGACGGTGGAACAGGAGTGTGCCACGACGACCGGCGACCGGGTGGCTTTCGCGATCCGGCCGGAGAAGGTGCGCATCACGCTCGACCAGCCGGAGAATACGGCGTCCAATGCCGCCTATGGCGAGGTCTGGGATATCGGCTATCTTGGCGACTTCTCCGTCTTTCTGGTCAGCCTTGCCGATGGCAGGATCATTCGCGCAGCCCAGGCCAACGTCTCTCGTCTGGTGGATCGTCCGATCACCTTTGGCGACATGGTCTGGTTGACGTGGCCGAAGGACGCCGGGCTGGTTCTGACCAGATAGGGGAGAGCAGAGATGGCAGAGATTTCCACGAGCCCCCATGCCGGTCCTGCCCGTTGGCTGGTCGTCGCCGTTCCCTATGTCTGGCTGCTGCTGTTCTTCGTCGCGCCATTTCTGATCATTCTGAAGATCTCGCTCTCCGACACGGCGATCGCCATGCCGCCCTACACGCCGCTCCTGGACGGCTTCGGCGGGATCGGCGATTTTCTCTCGCAGCTCGATTTCGAGAACTATGCCTTCCTGACCGAAGATCCGCTCTACATCCAGTCCTATCTGTCGTCGCTGCGGATGGCCTTCATCTCCACCGTCCTGTTGCTGCTGATCGGCTACCCGATGGCGCTGGCCATGGCCCGGGCTCCGACGCGGTGGCGGCCGACGCTGGTGATGATGGTGATCCTGCCGTTCTGGACCTCCTTCCTCATCCGCGTCTACGCCTGGATCGGCATCCTGAAGCCGGAGGGTCTGCTGACAGTCCTGCTGCAGGCGATCGGTTTGATGGGACCCGAGGAACAGGTGCAGATCTACCGCACCGACACGGCCGTCTTCATCGGCATCGTCTATTCCTACCTGCCGTTCATGGTGCTGCCGCTCTATGCCGCGCTGGAGAAGATGGACGGCACGCTGCTGGAGGCCGCAAACGATCTGGGCTGCCCACCGCTGAAGGCCTTCTGGCGGATCACCTTCCCTCTGTCGCTGCCGGGCGTTATCGCCGGCGCGATGATCTGCTTCATCCCGATCACCGGCGAGTTCGTCATCCCGGACCTGCTCGGCGGCGCCGAGACCTTGATGATCGGCAAGACGCTCTGGACCGAATTCTTCGGCAATCGCGACTGGCCGCTCGCGTCGGCGGTGGCCGTTCTTCTCCTCCTGGTGCTCGTGGTGCCGATCATGATCTTCCAGAACCAGCAGCAGAAGGTGGGCTAGCCCATGAAGTCGTCTCGCTTCGACCCGGTGGTTCTGACGCTCGGGTTTGCCTTCCTCTACATCCCGATCATCATCCTTGTGATCTATTCCTTCAACGCGTCCCGTCTGGTGACCGTCTGGGGCGGGTTTTCGCTGCAATGGTATCGAGAGATGTGGTCGAACCAGGGCCTGATGGATGCGGCCTGGGTGACGGCACGGGTGGCGGTCCTGAGCGCCAGCATCGGCACCGTTCTCGGCACCATGGCGGCACTGGCGCTCGTGCGCTACGCCCGCTTTCCGGGCAAGACCCTCTTCTCCGGAATGATCTATGCGCCGCTCGTCATGCCCGAGGTCATCACCGGGCTGTCGCTGCTGCTGTTGTTCGTGGCGGTGGGGGTGGATCGGGGTTTCTGGACGGTGACGATCGCCCATACCACCTTCACCATGTGCTATGTCGCCATCGTCGTGCAGTCCAGGTTGCTCACCTTCGACCGCAGCCTGGAGGAGGCGGCCCAGGATCTCGGCTGCCCGCCGGTCAAGACCTTCTTCAAGATCACCCTGCCGCTCATCCTGCCGGCGGTCGTGGCGGGATGGATGCTGGCGTTCACGCTCTCGCTCGACGATCTGGTGATAGCAAGCTTCACCACCGGCCCGGGCGCGACCACTCTGCCGATCAAGATCTATTCGCAGGTGCGACTCGGCGTGACGCCGGAAATCAACGCGATCTGCACCATCCTGATCGGGCTCGTGACGATCGGAGTGGTCGCCGCGTCGCTTGCATCCAAGCGTACCGAACTGCGCCGCATCCGTGATGAGCACGTCGCCCTGCGCGGCTCGAGTTGAAACAAGAAAAGGCACCGGTCCTTCGGGGACCGATGCCTTCGGTGCGATTAAGGTCGCTGATTAGCGGTGGGTGCGACCGATGTCGGCTTCCGCAGCGGTTTCGCCGACTGACATGGCCTTCACGAGCGGCATGATCTGCCAAAGTGCCGAGAGACCGACGAGCACGTAGACGATCGTGGCGAGCGCCGAATCCTGGCCGCCGAAGAGAGTGGCAACGAGGTCGAAATCGGCAATGCCGACCAGCAGCCAGTTGAGGCCGCCGACAATGATGAGAATGAGGGTGATGATGTTGAGCATGCGCATGGACGATCTCCTGTGGGGTTCGAGCATGCCGAACAGCCTTTGCAGGCCGTTGTTCCCCGACCCGTGTCGGATTGTGTCGTTTCCCCTCAGATAGCCTCCGGTCGCCTCAGCCGGGATCGCCGAGGTACCTGCGGGGGACTTCGACTGCGACAGGATCGGGCCACGTGCCGCCGACGAAGATGCTTTCTGCGGCAGAGCCCGCCGAAGGTGCGCCAATGTCCACCGAGAGGGCCAATCCGCCGTCGCGATAGTCGATGATCCCCATCATCGTGACGCGGGTCGTCTGGCTCTCGATCGTGGCTTGCTGCAGTTGTGCCACGCCGCCGGACAGACTGGCCTCGAGCTCCAGGCGTTCGTACCCGAAATCCTCGCCATTTGGATTGAACAGCGGCGAGTAGCGTTGGTCGCCGACCCGCTGGAGGATCACGGTCGGGTCGGCATCCGGAATCGAGCCCGCTCCCGTCGTCACCTTGAGGCTGCCGTCAATGCGATCGAGGGCGATGGCACCAAGAGGACCATCCGAGGAGAAGCTTGTCTCGATCGAGCCGCGGGCCAGAGGAAAGGGTCTTGCCAGGCCGAGCCGGGCGGAGAGCTCGCCGAGATCGGCATCACGTAGGAAGACGCGGGCCTGGGAGCCGGATGCGAAACTGCCGTTGTCGCCGATCAACTGCCCGGTGATCCTGCCGCCGCCCAGCGAACCGTCGAGGATGTCGATGCGGGCCTCATTGGACGTGGTCATGATGCTGATCGCCATGTCGCTCAGCATCAGGGGGCCGGCTGCCGCCGCCTCTCCGGAAATACGCAGGTCCAGATCCAGTGGCAGTGTCAACGAGGTGCCGGCGCCATCCTGAGGTGCTGCGGACACCGCGCCAAGCAGTCCGGCAAGGTCCAGTCGTTCGAAGGCAAGCGTTCCCGTCAGGCGCGGCGCTCCCTCGGAAAGCAGGAGATCGACAAGGCCACGCCCCGCCGATCCGTTCAACGACAGTTCCATCTGATCGAACCGGACCGTTTCCCCGGTGGTCAGCACCTGCGCACGCAGCGAAAGCTGCTGGAGGGGAGCAAGCGCGGCAAGCTCGACGCCGGCCCAGTCGAGCAGCAAAGCCGTGTCCGGGACGGAAAGCTCCAGGTCACCGGAAACGAACCCGTATTCGGCGATATTTGCAGTGCCGTCGAAGCGGCCCGACAGGACATCGGAGGCAAGGCTTCCTTCGAGCGGCGCGCTCCGTCCGGCAAGCAGCGCAAGCGGTTGCGGCGAGGAGAGGCTCAATTGCAGGCTTCGGCCATTGATCTGCGCCGTCACCTGAGCATCCATACCTGACGACAGCCGGGGCCAGCGGATGGCACCGTTGATGGCGGCTGCTCTCAGGGTCTCGCCGGATGCGACATCCTTGACCTCGATCCGGCCGTTGACGACCGTCACGTTTCCGACGCGACTGTCGAGTGTCGGCTCAAGAGGCTCCTGGGCGCCGGACGCGGCCATGCTTCGCGTGGCGGCGCTGAGGAGCCCGTCGTTCGTGAGGTCCAGCCGGCCATCTTGACCCCGTACGACGAAGATCTCAGGCTCGACAAGCTCGAAATCCCGAAAGACCGCCCGCCCCATGATGGCCTGGTAGAGGCTGAACGCGGCAGATAGCCTGGCCGTGCGGGAGAGGACCCGCACACCTTCGGGCGTTGCCTTGCTGACCGTGATCCGGCTGACGTCGATGCGGGCCTGCGGCCAGAAGGTGATCGACGGCGTCCCCTGGATCGTCACGTCATGGCCGGTCCACGTCGCGATCGCCCGCTCGATGCCGCTGCGCACGACGGCCGCCTGGATGAGGAATGGTGCCGCGGCCCGGAAGAGGCCGAAGAGCAGCATGGCCACGACAACGGCTGCCAGCAGCACCTTCAGGACGCGCTTCCCCCAGACCGGCAGATGGCCGGTGCCGCGCTCCAGAGTGCTTCTGCTGGCTTTGCTCATCAGTTCAAGATCGGCCTTGATAGACGGGGCGGGGAAACTGGGACTGGCGATATAGGAAATCCACCTGCCGCGCAAATCCACAACACTGGCGGGCCCGACAGCCTCTTTATCTCGCGCTGCAGCATGCTATAAAACGCCCAATGGGTGGAGGAGATCCAATGACGAATGAACAGCCGCTGTGGAGCCTGACGAAGGCTGAACAGCAGAAGACACCGCTCTATGCGTTCATGGGCTGGTGTGCCGAGCGCTACGACAGCCCTCGCGACGACTATGATGCATTCCATGACTGGTCCGTCGCGCAACCCGAACCATTCTGGTCGGCCGTCTGGAGTTTCTGTGACGTCAGGGGCGAACCCGGTGAGCGCGTGCTGATCCATGGCGATGTCATGCTGGACGCCCGTTTCTTCCCCGACGCCCGGCTCAACTTTGCGGAAAATCTGCTGCGCCAGCACGGCGAGGCCGAAGCCATCATCTTCCGCGGCGAAGACAAGGCGAGCGACCGCTGGAGCTGGGACCGGCTGACCGCGGACGTATCGCGCCTGCAGCAGGCGTTTCGCGATCTCGGCATCGAGAGGGGTGACCGCGTCGCTGCGATGATGCCCAACATGCCGGAAACGGTGGCGTTGATGCTGGCGGCGGCGTCCATCGGCGCGGTCTGGTCGTCCTGCTCCCCGGATTTCGGCGAACAGGGGGTCCTCGACCGCTTCGGCCAGATCGGCCCGAAGCTCTTCATCGCCTGCGACGGATACTGGTATAACGGCAAGCTGCAGGACGTCGCGGAGAAGGTGCGTGCGGTATCCGCTGTTCTGGCCGTCCCGGTCGTTGTCGTCCATTATGCCGGTGATGCCGAGGCGCTCGCGGCGTCCTTGACGGACGGACGGACGCTGAAGGACTTCACGGCGCCTTTCGAGGTCAAGGCGGTCAGCTACGAGCCGCTGCCGTTCGCGCACCCGCTCTACATCCTGTTCTCCTCCGGCACCACCGGCGTCCCCAAGTGCATCGTTCACTCCGCTGGTGGCACGCTGCTCCAGCACCTGAAGGAGCAGCGCCTGCACTGCGGGATCGTCCCCGGCGAACGGCTGTTCTATTTCACCACATGCGGCTGGATGATGTGGAACTGGCTGGTCTCCGGCCTTGCCGTCGGAGCCACCCTCTGCCTCTTCGACGGGTCGCCCTTTGCGCCGAGCGGGCAGGTGCTCTTCGACTATGCCGAGCAGGAAGAATTTGCCGTCTTCGGCACCTCGGCCAAATATATCGACGCCGTGCGCAAGAGCGGACTGGTGCCAAGGCAGACGCACGACCTTTCGCACCTGCGGCTGATGACCTCCACCGGTTCGCCCCTGTCGCCGGAAGGTTTCTCCTTCGTCTACGAAGGGATCAAACCCGACGTGCAACTCGCCTCTATCTCCGGAGGCACCGACATCGTCTCCTGTTTCGTGTTGGGCAACCCGCTGAAGCCGGTCTGGCGCGGCGAGATCCAGGGGCCGGGCCTGGGGCTTGCCATCGATGTCTGGAACGATGACGGCCAGCCGGTGCGAGGCGAAAAAGGCGAGCTTGTCTGCACCAGGCCGTTCCCCTCCATGCCCGTCATGTTCTGGAACGACCCGGACGGATCGAAATATCGCGCCGCCTATTTCGAGCGCTTCGACAACGTCTGGTGTCATGGTGATTTTGCCGAATGGACTCAGCACGGCGGCATCGTCATCCATGGCCGGTCGGATGCGACGCTCAATCCGGGCGGGGTGCGTATCGGAACCGCGGAAATCTACAATCAGGTTGAGCAACTGCCGCAGGTCGCCGAGGCGATCTGCATCGGCCAGGACTGGGAGGACGATGTCCGCGTCGTCCTCTTCGTGCGGCTGGCGCCCGGTGTGTCTCTGGACGACGACCTGGTGAAGACCATCAAGAACCGCATCCGCACCGGAGCGACCCCCCGTCACGTGCCGGCCAAGGTCATTGCGGTCGCCGATATCCCGAGAACGAAATCCGGCAAGATCGTCGAGCTGGCGGTGAGGGATGTCGTGCATGGCCGGGCGGTCAAGAACAGGGAGGCGCTGGCCAATCCCGAGGCTCTGGACCTGTTCGCCGGTCTTGGCGAACTGCGGATCTAGAGGGCGGTAGGGGCGGGCGCCTGCCGGCCCGACCTGTGCCATTTTAACCCGATGTTAATGAGGATTGGTCAAGAGTAAAGAAATACGGAACCATCTCGTGTATACGGGATCCGAGCAGCCGCTTTCAGGACATGAAGTCTTCGATCCATTCCGTTGGAACAGCATTGACTTCAAGGCGGCTTCGGCCGCCTTTTTTTTACCTCTGCCGATCGATGGACCGGGATACGAGCAGCACCGGGATCAGGCCGGCCGCGATGATGATCATCGCCGCCACGGAGGAATCCTCGATCTTCGCCCTCGAGGCATCCTCATAGACAAGCGTCGCCAGCGTGTTGAAGTTGAAGGGCCGCAGCAGGATGGTCGCGGACAGTTCCTTCATGGTCTCTATGAACACCAGCAGCGCCGCTGTCATGATGGCAGGCCGCATGTTGGGAAGCAGCACCGTCCGCAGCGTCTGGTTCTGGTTGCGGCCAAGCGTACGCGCAGCCATGTCGAGGTGCGGCGAGAGCTTCTGGAATCCGGCGTCGAGCGTCCCCTCCGCCATCGTCATGAATCGTACCGTGCAGGCGTAGACGATCGCAAAGCCGCTGCCGGACAGGAGAAGGCCGGTCGAGATGCCGAGATGGGTGCGGAGAAACCCGTCGACGGCGTTGTCCAGTCCGGCAAGCGGGATGAGGACCCCGATCGCAAGCACGGTCCCGGGAACTCCATAGCCCATCGACGCGACGCGTCCGGCCAAGGCCGTTCCCGGCGAGCCGTCTGACCGCGCGGCATAGGACAGGAGAAAGCCCAGCGTCACCGCAGCCAGAGCCGCGGATGAGGAAACGATGATACTGTTGAAGAGAGCGTCCAGCAGGCGCGGATCGGCATAGCTCTCGATCCGCCGCAGCGCAAACCCACCCAGAACGAAGACCGGGACGAGAAAGCCCGGGATCACGGGCAGGGCGCAGAAAGTCGCGGCGGCCGCGGCCCGCAGCCCCCTGAGGCGGGGCCGGACCATGTCGTTGACGACCGCGGTCGTCTTGTTGCTCGAGAACCGCTGGCTTCGCCGCGCCGCTCGCTCCAGCAGGATCAGCAGTGCCACCACGATGAACATGACGGAGGCGATCTGGGCGGCGCCGGAAAGGCTGCCGCGGTTCAGCCAGGTGCTGTAGACCGAGAAGGTGAGCGTGTTGACGCCGAGAAACTCCACCGCACCGATGTCGTTCAGCGTTTCCATCATCACGAGGGTCAGCCCGATCATGATGGCCGGTCGTGCCATTGGTATCTGGATGCGCCAGAACACCTTGAGGGGGCCGGCGCCGAGTGTCCTGGCCACATCCGCTGCCGCGCGGCCCTGCATCAGGAACATCGAGCGGCAGGCAAGATAGACATAGGGGTACAACACCGAGCTCAGCACCAGCACGGCGCCGCCCATGGAACGGATGTCTGGAAACCAGTAGTCGCGGGAGGTCTCGAAGCCGAAGAGCGCGCGATAACCGCTCTGCAGTGGCCCGGTGAAGTCGAAGAACTCTCCGAAGGCATAGGCGGCCAGATAGGATGGGATCGCAAGCGGCAGCACGAGCACGATCGACAGAAGGCGCCGCAGAGGGAAGTCGAAGGTCGTCACCAGCCAGGCGGTCACGATTCCAACAACGGCCGTCACCAGCCCGGTCAGAAGCAGAAGCTCCATCGTGCGCCCCGTCGCTCGCGGCACGACGTTGGTCATCACATGGCGCCAGCTGTCGTCGCCGCCGGCAATGGCAATCCACAGGACGGCGAGGATCGGCATGGCGACGATCGCCGCCGTCAGCAGGGCGCCCTGCGACAGGGCGTGCGATGGCCGGCGGATCGCAGGCTTGGTCAGTTGCCGGGAAAGCTGCACAATTCCATCCTCTTTCAGCAGAGGACTGCTAGTCCCGCTGACGTCAGTTCGCAAGCACTCGCTGGGGCGGGAAGGTGATTTCGACCAGTGTGCCCTCACGCGGTTCCGAGTGAATGGAGAAATTCGCGCGGTTGGCGTCGACCATGGCCTTGGTCAGCGGCAGACCGAGCCCGGTTCCGTCACCGCGCTTGCGGGCGTTGCCGGCGACCTGACGAAACGGCTTCATGGCCATCTCCAGTTCCTGACGGGTCATGCCGATGCCGGTGTCGCGCACCCGCAGGATAACGCTGCCATTTGCCTCGTAGGCGGTCGAAACCACGATCTGCCCGCCGGATGGCGTGAAGCGGATGGCATTGGACAGGATGTTCAGGACGATCTGCTTGACCGATCGCAGGTCTGCCACCACCGGCGGCACTGCCTGCGAGAGCGCCGTGCGGATGATCACCCGCTGGCTGTTGGCTTGCGGCTGCACCAGTGCAACGCTCTCGGAGATGGTCTCGTTGAGCTCCACGGCACTGAAGTCGAGCTCCATCTCGCCTGCCTCGATCTTCGAGATGTCGAGAAGATCGTTGACGATATCGAGGACATGCCGACCGGAGCGGACGATGTCGTTGGCGTATTCGACGTAGCGCGGATGCCCGATCGGCCCGAAGCGCTCGGACGCCATCAGGTCGGCAAATCCGATGATGGCGTTGAGCGGCGTGCGGATCTCGTGGCTGACGTGGGCCAGGAACTCGCTCTTGTGGGCATTGGCGGTCTCGGCGGAGCCCTTGGCGGTGCGCAGCTCCTCCTCGGTTCTCTTCCACTGGGTGATGTCGCGGATCACGGCGCAGTAGCCGTTCGAGGAGGTCAGCCGGCCGATCGTCATGAACAGCGGGATGAAGCCGCCAGAGGCCTCGCGCCCGATGACCTCGCGGCCATCGTTGAGCACGCTTGCCACGCCATGATCCGAAAGGCCGCCCAGGTAGTTGACGATCGCCCTCTGGCTCTCGTGGGCAAACAGCATGACGAAGGGCTTTCCGGCCGCTTCCGTCGTGTCGTAGTTGAAGAGGGCGCTGGCCGCGCCATTCATGGAGCGGATGTCGCCGCCTGCATCGATCACGACCACGCCATCGGTTGCCGTTTCGAGGATGGCGCGAAGCTCCTCCACCTCCACCTGAAGGCGCGAAGCCTCGAGCGAGACGAGCTTGCTGGCATCGGCTGCGCCATCATCGGGCTGCTGCTCGGCCGCGACCGGCATCAGCGCCAGCATCAATGCGCCGGCCTGCTCGAAGCGCACCGACTGCAGCCGCGCCGTCACCGGAACGATGGTGTCGTCGGCGCGCACGACCACCATGCCACCGGCCTCGGCCCTTTTTCCTTCCAGTTCCTGGCGCTGCAGGAGCGCATCCAGGCCGCCAACCTCGGCGAGTGCATCGATGGAGCCGTATCCGGTCAGGCGCAGGAACTCCGGGTTGCCGTGGATCAACCGGTCGCCGCTGTGGACGAGCAGGGCCACCGGCATCTGGTCCAGGATCTCGGCTGTAAGGCCGTTGCGTTCGCGATGCAGGGAAACGGGAAGCGCCGCTGCCTGGTCCTCCGGCTCCGCAACTGTGGCATTCGGCTGCTGCTCCGGTTCGTCCTCAACTGACGCGTCCGTCTCCTCCGCGGTGGACTGAGCCGGCTCGTCGCCGTCATCATCGGGCGCGATTTCGGCAGGCGCCGCGTCGGTCGCGGCCACGGACAGACCGTGGGCCTCGTCATCTCCGCTGTCGGGAGAGTGGGTCTCCTGCTCTTCGGCAGAAATCTGCACCTCGTCTTCGGCGGCGGTATCTACCGGCGCCTGCGGCTGCTCATCTACCCCTGCATTGTCATCGCGACCGATGAAGCTGTCGAGCTGGCGGGCGATCTCGCGGAATGCAGCCTGTTCGACCGGGGAGAGGCTTTCCCTGCGGCTGCGGCGGTGCTCCAGCGAGATGACCTTCTCGGAAGCGGGGACGGAGGTTTCCACCAGCCGAAGGGCCGGCCGCTCGCCCGTCGGCCATTCAAGCGGCGTCGCCTCGCGCTCGGACTGCTGCGGCGCCTCGGCTTCGTCTGTCGATGGAGTATCGTCGCCGGCGGGCTGATCGCCACTGTCTGTGGCCTCCTCTTGCGTCTCGGAGGCGAGGTCTGTCTCCGCAGTGTTGAACTCTTCTGTGCCTGCCGTATCGGCGATATGCTCGACGATCTCCGGCACGTCCTCGTCTTCGGGCGCGGAGTCCGGCTCCTCATCGGCTTGAACTGCATCGCCTGCCGGAATGCCGCCCAGAACGAGACCCACCGCATGGGGGTCCTCGACCGCGTCGCTCATCCGGATGATACCAAACCCCCGGAAACCATCGAAGGTGCGGGTGCGTGTGTAGGTCGGCAGCGCTGCAAGATCGATCGGCACGACGAGCGACGTCCCCTCGATCGGCCACCAGATGGTTTTCCCCGACCAGGTGTCGCGCTTGCGCAGCAGTTCGGCAATCTTGCCCTCCGGGTCAAGGTGGAACAGCCCGGCGACATCGCCGAAGGCCATGCCGTTGATATCCGCCGCATGGGGCCCCACGATCTTCGCGAATTCTGCGGAGACCTCGCAGAAGCGGCCCTCCGCATCGATCTTCCATACGAAGCGCGTGGCGCGGGCGTCGCGGCGAAAGAGGAAACCTTCGTCTGCGCGGTCCGCGGTCGGCTCTTGCGGCGCAAGTGCCGAGGTTGGTGCGTCGTGAACAGCCTGATCGTCGGTCTCATCGGTGGACGAAGCATCGGCAGCTGGCGGCTCGGCTGGAATCGAAGCTGCCGTGGTTTCGTCCGAAGGTTCCGCAACTTCAGGCTCGCCGTTTCCAGGCTCCTCGGCGGGCAGATCGAGCACGATGATGTCTTCCGGCTCCGGAGCCTCTTCCAGATGCGCGACCGCCTCGATTGCCTCCTGGAAATCAGGATGCGCAGATGCCTGTGCGACAGCCTCGGCAGGCTCACGTCCGCCGTCGTCGGCCTCATCGGCGGCCGGCTGGTCGACGCCGGCTGCAATGGCTTCGACGACAAAGAGAAGATGGAGCGCCGGATCGGTCGAGACACTGCCCATGGCTGCGGGCAGATATCCCTTTGCCGTGGGGACCGGGCGCTTGACGAGGCGGCTGGCCTCGCTGCTGGCCATGGTGACCAGCATGCGGGCGGTCTGCTGCGTCAGCTCGAGCTCGGCAAAGCCGCTCGATCCGGCAATCACCGCACCCTCGCCGTCGAGAATGGCAATATGCGTATCGAGGTCGTCCAGCCCCTCGATCATGCTGGCGGCAGCCGCTTGCGGGGTGCCGGCCGTCGCGTCGGTCGCCGCCGTGAACAGCACCGCCGTCTCGCCGCAGATGTCGATGAGCGTGCAGGAGGCGGGCACGGTGGCGCGCTGGAAGCCGGCAGCAATGCGGATGGTGAGGCCAGCCGTGTCGCCGACTGCGCGCAACTGGCGGCCCGCGGCGGCGATCTGCCGGAAGGACAGGTCCTGGCGCGCGGGCCCCCGGTCGAGGAGATCGTAGACCGAGCCATACCCGAAGACCTGCGCCCCGCGCCCATTGGCCCAGAGCACCTCGGTCATGTCGACGGAAAACAGAACCACAGCCTTGCCCGCAGCGAAGGGCTCGCGGATTTTGTCGTGCACGGCAACGTCGATGAATGGATACTGGATAACTGGCATGGACATGGCCCGAGGTCGCTGTTGGCGGCAGTCAGTTGTTAACAGACAGTTAATAGCCTTAGGTGCGGTTCAGGTCCACAAGCGGCCGGCTTTATGGTCCCACAGGGTTAACAAACCAGAATGCTGCACCGCACAAAAAATGTTGCAACGCACAATAACTTGTATTATACTCTTGTCATGAAGCTTGGATCAACTGCCGAGCATCACCAACCCACGGGGAGTGAATACATGGCTTATCGTACTGATGATGTCTTCGCCTTCAGCGCCTTTGACCCGGCCAAGCTGACCGAGAATTTCCGCGATTTTGCTGAAAAGGGCGCGGCCCAGTCCCGCGAAACCTATGCACGCATGAAGGCCGCTGCGGAAGAGGCCGGCCAGACCGTCGAGACCACGATGCAGTCGGCTCAGGCCGGTTCCGTCGAGATCGGTCTCAAGGCGATCGAGGCCCTTCGCACCAATGCCGACCTGTCGTTGGCGCACATGGAATCGCTGCTCGGCGTCAAGTCGGTCGCGGAATTCCTGGAGCTGCAGACGACGTTTATCCGCAAGCAGGCAGAGCTGACGGTCGAACAGGCCAAGGGCCTGCAGGAAGCCACACGCAAGCTGGCCGAGACGGTCAGCCAGCCGGGCAAGGATGCCGCCGAAAAGGCAATGGCGACCTTCAAGACGGCCTGAACCACGTCCGCCACAACGAAGACAGGCCGGTTGAAAAACGCAGGCCTGTTTTGCCATCGGGGGCTTGCAAAACAAGTCCGATGGCCGTATTGGACCCGAAACGGCACCTGGAACGGTGCTTGTGCGGTTGTAGCTCAGTTGGTTAGAGCGCAGGTTTGTGGCACCTGAGGTCGGAGGTTCAATTCCCCCCAACCGTACCATTTTCTCTCTATAAATCTTGAAGTCTCGGTACGAAGCCGTCGTTTGCGGATGGCGTTCCGTGCCGCAAGTGCGCGTTTTTGACGAGCGGCTGGACCAATTCGCCTGTCCTTGTCGGACGAAGCGCGTATGCTGCAGCGAAAGTCGTCCGCCGCTTCTGCTCTCGCCGTCGGCGGATCGGGAAGCGCTAATCCATCCGGATCATCGATCAGATGCTCCGGCCGGTGGATGTAAAAGAACATTGGCATTTGGCACAAACAGACGTGGCGAATGATAGTTTCGGTCCCGAAGCGCACAGAAGGATATCGTCCGCTGGCGCATCCGGAGACGGTTCGATGGGATGATGGTGGACGGGGATCGCCCGTCTTCATCCCGCGGGGGCCGACCTAACCACCTTGTCTGCTTGAGTGAGTGATCATGTCGTCAAAAGAAGCCAAATCCCTCTGGAATACCCAGGCTCTGCGCAGAGCCATAGAGGCTGCCGGCGTGGCTCTCTGGATCTGGAACGTGGATACGGACCATTTCGCCATGGACGAACAGGCCTTCCGGCTGTGGGGCGTCGAGCAGGACGATGAGGAAGTGTCCTTCGAAGACCTCTCCGCCCATATCCACCCCGCCGACAGGGATCGGGTCAGGGCCGCATTCAATGCGACACGCGCCATCGTCGGTCCCTATGAAATCGATTTCCGCATCATGCTCGGGGAGGAGATCAAATGGATCTCGGCCCGCGGTATCGGCAATGATGCAGGCCTGCATGGTCGCCATATGTACGGCGTCTTCCTGGACGTGACCGGCCGCAAGCAGGCGGAAGAAGGCCACGAGCTGCTGGCGGGGGAGATGAGCCACCGGGTGAAGAACCTCCTGGCTGTCGCAACGGGCCTGACCCACGTCACCTCGCGCTCCACGACCACGGCCGCAGAAATGGCCAAGGAACTGACCGAACGACTGACGGCACTCGGACGGGCGCATGACCTGGTGCGCCCGCTGCCGGGGCATCAGGGGCAGGCGGCGCTCCTGGGGGATCTGATCTCGATCCTGCTCTCGCCCTACGAGGACATGGGGGCATTCAGCGGTCGGATCCGCGTCGCCGTGCCCCGCATGGGCGTCGGAGAAATTGCCGCGACCACCATGGCGCTGGTCTTCCACGAGCTGGCGACGAACTCCCTGAAATACGGGGCTCTGTCGGCAGACACCGGCACACTCGATATCTCCGGAACTCTGGAAGACGACGAGGTCACCATCGTCTGGACCGAACGCGGCGGCCCTTCCGTGGAGACCCCGAAAGCCGCCGATGGATACGGGAGCAAGATGCTCGTGCGGATCATCTCCGGTCAGCTTGGCGGTGCGATTTCCTACAACTGGTCCAGCGAGGGCGTCATCGTGGCTCTGAAGGTGAGGGCCGGGAAGCTGGCCACCTGACCGGCTCAGCAATCTCCGATCGACGTGCCCCTTGCCACACCCGTGCGCCTGATGCCGGGACCGGGAACCAACCAGGCAGGAGGCAGTTAAGGGATCAGGAGAGCCCCAATGCCGCTTTATCTGCTGAAAATATCGAATGACCGCGAGACGGAGATCGAGATCGAGGCCAGCGATGAAGCTGAAGCGATGAGTGTCGGCTATAATGCAATGGCTTTGTTTGTCTGCCGCAATTTCCCACCTCCCGAGTCGATCTCGATCCGCGTCGTCGATGCGAACCGGACACCGGTTGGGTGTCTCAAGATGACTTTCGAGATGGAGACCGCCGTTCGAGCCTCGCTGCAGTGACTGCCGAAACCTGCGTTCCACCGGGCGCGTTTCTGCAAGGAACCTGATGTGACTGCCGTTTAGGCACCGGCGCTACTTGTCATTACAGCAGAAGTACCTATTTTTGTGCGGCGCACCCTGTATGCGCGCTGCTTCTGTCATTACCGAAGATATCGCTTTGGCGAAACCCTCTTGAAGGAGTTGCCCTCATGTCGATTTCCATGAACAACTTTGAAACTGCATCTGAAAAGAATGTCTCGGGCGGGCACGTTGCTGCCGCTGTTGCCGAGGCACGCCTTGCCGTCGGGTACTCGCTGGAGCAGCTCGCTGTTACCACCGGCCTGACCATCGACCAGCTGACGGCCGTCGAAAACGGCGAAGGTGCCGATGCTGCTCTCCTGCACCGCATCGCCACCGCGCTTGGATTGCCGGCCGCAACCTTCGTCGGCGTCTGAACGTCGCGATTCCTAGTTGAAGATGCTCCGCTCTGCTTCCACGAGTTCATTGAGATAATCCAGCACCACCCGCAGCCGCACCAGATCGCGGCTGCTTTCATGATAGGTGGTCCAATAGGCGCGGCGAATGGCAATGGCCGGAAGCACGCGGACAAGCTCCGGATGCTGCCGGCCGATATAGTCGTGAAGGATGCCGATACCTGCACCCGATCGCACGGCCTCGGTTTGTCCGATCGCGCTCGAGATTTCGAAACTGGCGTCCCAGTCCCGCATCACCTCGCCGGTGAAGTTGAGCGACGGCGAGAAGATCAGGTCTTCCACATATCCGATCCGCGGATGGCTCTTCAGGCCTTCGATGCTGTTCGGTTCGCCGTTTTCCGCCAGGTAGGCGCGGGAGGCATAGAGCCCGAGCGAGTAGTCGGTGAGCTTGGAGGAGATCAGCCGGCCCTGCACGGGCTGCTCGACGGTGATGGCGATATCGGCCTCGCGCTGCGAGAGCGAGAAGGAGCGGGGGACCGGCACGAGCTGCACCCTCAGCTGCGGGTGTCTCTGCGTCAGGCCCTTCAGCCGCGAGGCTAGAAACGAAACGCCGAAACCATCGGGGGCGCCGATGCGCACCGTACCGGCAATGGCCGTATCGATCCGCCCCGTGGCAGCCTGTGCGGCCAGCATCTCCGCCTCCATCCGCTCTGCCGCCTGGAAGAGGACGGCACCTTCGGGCGTCAGCTCGCAGCCATTGGTCCGGCGGATCAGCAGCCGGCTTCCCAGCGCCTCTTCCAGGTGGGTGACGCGCCGCCCCAGCGTGGCATGATTGATGCCGAGCCGACGCGACGCCGCCAGCAGCTGGCCGGCCCTGGCGACCGCCAGGAACATCCGCACATCATCCCAATCCATCCACGCCTCCTGATGCTGATTTATGCACAGCGGATGCGTAAACTATCGCGTTGCATTGTGCAATTTTGAGTGTCAGTCTCACCCATACACGAGCGGAGGAGCATTCCATGTACGAGATCGGTCACTTCATCGACGGCAAGCGCATCACCGGCGCCAGCGGTCGCACGGCCAATATATTCAATCCGGCGACCGGAGAGGTGCAGGGGACCGTCGCCCTGGCAAGCGAAGCAGAGCTGAGCGCGGCCGTCGAATCTGCTCGTTTGGCTCAGCCGGCCTGGGCTGCGACCAACCCGCAGCGCCGCGCCCGCGTCTTCATGAAGTTCGTGCAGCTGCTGAACGACAACATGAATGAGCTGGCGGAGATCCTGTCGCGCGAGCACGGCAAGACGATCGAGGACTCCAAGGGCGATATCATTCGCGGCCTTGAGGTCTGCGAGTTCGTGATCGGCATCCCGCATCTGTCGAAGAGTGAGTTTACCGAAGGTGCCGGCCCCGGCATCGACATGTATTCGATCCGCCAGCCGGTCGGCATCGGCGCCGGCATCACGCCGTTCAACTTTCCAGGCATGATCCCGATGTGGATGTTTGCCCCGGCGATCGCCTGCGGCAATGCCTTCATCCTGAAGCCGTCCGAGCGCGACCCGTCGCTGCCGATCCGGCTGGCGGAACTGATGATCGAGGCCGGCCTGCCGGCGGGTGTCCTGAACGTCGTCAATGGCGACAAGGCGGCGGTGGACGCCATCCTCCATCACCCGGAAATCGGTGCCGTTTCCTTCGTCGGCTCCACCCCGATTGCCCGCTATGTCTATGCGACGGCCACTGCCGGCGGCAAGCGCGCCCAGTGCTTCGGCGGCGCCAAGAACCACATGATCATCATGCCGGATGCCGACCTCGACCAGGCGGCCAATGCGCTGATCGGCGCCGGCTACGGTTCCGCCGGCGAGCGCTGCATGGCGATCTCGGTGGCGGTGCCGGTGGGCGAGGAGACGGCCAACCGGTTGATCGAGAAGCTGACGCCAATGGTGGAAAGCCTGCGCATCGGCCCCTACACCGACGACAAGGCCGACTTCGGGCCGCTGGTCACCAAGGAGGCGCATACCCGCGTCACCGGGCTCATCGACCGGGGCGTCGAGGAAGGCGCCAAACTCGTCGTCGATGGCCGGAACTTCAGGCTGCAGGGTTATGAGGAAGGCTACTTCGTCGGCGGCTGCCTGTTCGACGGGGTGACGCCGGAGATGGACATCTACAAGACCGAGATCTTCGGCCCGGTTCTCTCGGTCGTGCGTGCCGCCAACTATGAGGAAGCCCTGTCGCTTCCGATGAAGCACGAGTACGGCAACGGCGTCTCGATCTACACCCGCGATGGCGATGCCGCACGCGACTTCGCCAGCCGCATCAACATCGGCATGGTTGGGATCAATGTGCCGATCCCGGTGCCGCTCGCCTATCATTCCTTCGGTGGCTGGAAGGCCTCGTCCTTCGGCGACCTCAACCAGCACGGCACGGATTCCATCCGGTTCTGGACCCGCACGAAGACCGTCACCAGCCGCTGGCCCTCCGGTATCAAGGATGGCGCAGAGTTCTCCATCCCGACCATGAAGTAACGCAAAAGGGCGGCCTGCCTTCGAGGGCAGGCTGCTTATTTGCTATTGAACTTAATTAGCCAGGCACTAGTTCTACTCCACCCGAGGAGGGGTAGCTATGGTGTATGAGTGGGATGAAAAACGCGCCCGGCGCACCTACTGGACAAGGCTTGCATTGACTGGCGCGGGATGCGTAGCGGCTATCGGCGCATCACTTTGGATCGCCGACGCGTTCGGTTTCGGGTTTTGATAGACCCGGTTCGGGCAAGGCCCTGAAATGGCGAGGCCGGCGAATGCCGGCCCCGTGTAGCTCTTGATGAAGTCGTATCAGCCCTCAGGGCCTTCATTCACGCCGACCTTGTCAACCAGTTCCGAAGCGACTTTCCGGTTTGCCGCGATGTCGGCAAGCGGCAGCGTGTCGGGCTTGATCGCGCCGAAGGACTTGACGATCTCTGAAGGCTCCGCACCCGGCATGACGGGATATTCGAACACCTGCTCCGCATAGATCTTCTGCGCCTCGCCGGACGCGAGGAATTCCATCAGCTTCACCGCATTGTCCTTGTTCGGCGCATTCTTGGCCAAAGCCATCGCCGAGATGTTGACGTGCGTGCCGCGGTCTTCGGTATTGGGGAAGAGCACCTTGATGGCGGCTGCCCAATCCTTCTGTTCCGGCTCCTTCTCGTTCGTCTGCATCAGTCCGACATAGTAGGTGTTGCCGAGCGCAATGTCGCATTCGCCGGCCAGGATGGCCTTGGCCTGGTCCCGGTCGCCGCCGTTCGGCTTGCGCGCCAGGTTGTTCTTCAGGCCCGTCAGCCAGGTCTCGGTGTACTCCTCGCCATGTTCGGCGACCATCGAGGCGATCAGGCCGATGTTGTAGGAATGCTGCGCGTCACGGATGCAGATGCGGCCTTTCCACTTCGGATCGGCCAGTTCCTCATAGGTGATCTGGTCCTGCTCGACGCGATCCTTGGAGGCATAGACCACGCGGCCGCGGGTCGTCAGCGCAAACCACTCGCCGGCCGGATCGCGGAACTGCGCCGGGATGTCCTTGTTGATCGTCTCGTTGTCGGTCACCGGCTGCGTCACGCCGCCTTCAGTGGCTTCCATGACACGCGCGATGTCCACGGTCAGAATGACGTCTGCCGGCGAATTGGCACCTTCCGCCTGGATGCGTTCGACGAGACCCTTGTCGAGGAACAGGACGTTGGTGGCGACGCCGGTTTCCTTCGTGAACTCGTCCAGCAACGGCTTGATCAGGTCCGGCTGACGGTAGGAGTAGATGTTCACCTCACCATCGGCCATCGCCGGCTGGACGGAAAAAATCGATACGCCGGCCAAAGCGCTGGCTGCTAAAATGCCTTTAAGTGCTGTCATGTGGAGCCCTCCATCGGTTCAAATCATTCTTGATCCGAAAAGTCATGATTTTCCGGGCTCGTCAACCGTTTCCATGTGTCTGGGCCGATAACTTGATCACAATTTTCTTATTTTTGAATTGTTCAAAACTGCACGAGCCACTATATGTTGAGCGGACAAGACTCGGAGAGACAGCATGCGACTGACGAAACAAACCAACTACGCGGTGCGCATCCTGATGTATTGCGCCGCCAACGATGGCCACCTCAGCCGCATCCCCGAGATTGCGCGTGCCTATGGCGTATCCGAGCTTTTCCTCTTCAAGATCCTGCAGCCGCTCAACAAGGCGGGCCTCGTTGAAACGGTGCGCGGACGCAACGGCGGCGTGCGCCTCGGACGGGCTGCCGACCGCATCACCCTATTCGACGTCGTCAAGGTGACGGAAGACAGCTTCGCGATGGCCGAATGCTTTGAGGAAGGCGTCGCGGAATGTCCCCTCGTCGATAGCTGCGGCCTCAATTCCGCGCTTCGCAAGGCCCTCAATGCCTTCTTCGAAGTGCTGGCCGACTACACCATCGACGACCTCGTCAAGGCACGTCCGCAGATCAACTTCCTGCTGGGTCTCGATGAGGTTCGTCGCCCCCTGAAGCTTGCTGCGGTGCCTGCGCCCGCCGCCTGACCACTCACCTGATCGGAGCCGGCAACGGCCGGCCCCGAGGTTGACCTTCTGCTGACATGCAATAGAAAGAAAATGGCTCCGGGTCCGGCAGCCTGTCTTTCCCTGCCTTGGCGTCAGCATGTCCCTTCTGGAAATCCGCGTCTTCGCACTGACCGCCGTGATTGCTGCAGCTGGCGCGGCTCTCGCCTACTTCCTCGAGTTCCCAGCCCCCTATCTCGTCGGGCCGGCCGTTGCCGTGACGATAGGCGGGCTTGCAGGACTGGATCTTCGCATCCCGGTGCTGGCCCGCAACGCAAGCTTCGTCATCGTCGGTCTGTCGATGGGAACGGGGCTGACCCCTGAGATCTTCGTCGCCGCCAGGACATGGCCGCTGAGCTTCCTGATGGTGCCCGTGGCCATCGTCATTCTTCTCTATGCCGCAACCTGGATCCTCGAACGCTTCTTTGGCTACGACCGGGCGACCGCGCTGCTTGCGGCATCGCCGGGGCACCTGAGTTTCGTCATCAGTCTCGCAGCCGATACTAAAAGCGACCTCCTTGCCGTCGGTGTCATCCAGAGCGTGCGCGTGCTGGCGCTCACCCTGACGGTGCCGCTGATCGTCGATGTACTGGGGCTGGTGGGCCTGGAGCCTTCCGCTGCCAATCCGACGATGGGACTTGTCCCGCTTCTGGCCTCTTTCGCCGTCGCTGTCCTGCTCGGCCTGATCTTTCTGCGCTGGAAGACGCCCGCGGCCCTCCTGCTTGGCGGCATGGTCGCATCCGGCGCGACCCATATCACCGACATCGTCGTTGGCGATCTTCCCGCCTGGATCATGGTGCCGACCTATGTCCTCCTCGGTGCCATGATCGGGTCGCGGTTTTCCGGTGCCTCGCTCAAGGCGATGCGCACGGCCTTCGTTGCCGGCGCCGTGGTGACCGTCGTCGTCGTCGCACTGGCAGCCGTCATTGCCGCTCTGGTCTCCTGGCTGACGTCCGTGCCGGTGGATGCCGCGCTGATCGCCTTCGCGCCCGGTGGGCTGGAAACCATGGCCGCCATCGCGGTGATGCTCAATGCGCAGCCCACCTACGTCGGCGCCCATCAC
>TARA_R110002051_G_scaffold76176_4_pt1 | contig 25001 bp, 20 predicted proteins | sample TARA_R110002051 | Tara Oceans TARA_R110002051 (sample SAMEA4397023) | marine metagenome | biome: Polar Biome; feature: [MES] marine water layer (ENVO:01000295) within the mesopelagic zone...; material: water (ENVO:00002006), including particulate matter (ENVO:01000060) such as......
ACCAAGGGCCGACATTCGTTGTCGGCCCTTTTTTTTGGTTTTTTGGCCGGCTTTTACGCAATGTTTACGCCTGGCCAGGCATTTGCGGCTCGTTTGTTTATGCCGTGCGCCCTTAGCCTGTGCTCCATCATTCCAGGAGTCAGGTCATGTTCAATTTCCTCCGTCCGATCATCTATGTGTGCGGGATTCTCATGTTGATCATGGCTGGGCTGATGTTGTCGGTGGCATTGTTTGCCTGGATCCGTCAGGATCCTGAAATGTCCGTGTTTCTTATCAGCGCTGGTCTGGTTTCTGCGCTGGGCCTGATGATGGTGGTCAGCGGCCGTTCCCTTCACTTTCATCTGGTTGCCCGGCAGTTGTACCTGCTGACCAGCTTGAGCTGGGTAATGATGTCGCTGGCGGGTGCCTTACCGCTGTTTTTCAGTCATTTTGAGCTGACTTTCGTCAATGCGGTGTTTGAGGCGGTCTCGGGCATTACTACGACCGGCTCGACCATTCTGGGAAAAATAGAAACGCTGCCGCCGAGCCTGCTGTTATGGCGTTCATTACTGCAATGGTTAGGTGGCCTGGGCGTGGTGGGTATGGCGGTATCAATCCTGCCCTTTCTAAGGGTTGGCGGGATGCGGCTGTTTCATACCGAATCTTCCGACTGGTCAGACAAATCCATGCCGCGCATTCAGACCCTGGCGCGCATGCTGCTGGGTACCTATCTCAGTCTCAGTCTGGCGTGCCTGCTGAGCTACTGGTGGGCGGGGATGACCCTGTTCGATGCGATTAATCATGCGATGAGCACCGTGTCCACCGGCGGTTACGCTACGGACGATCGTTCCATGGGGCGCTTTGGTGCTCCGGTGTTGTGGATTTCCATCGTTTTTATGCTTTTGGGTGCGATGCCTTTCACCATGTTGATCGGCTTTGTTCGGCGCCCGCAGCTGGCTGCGTTGAATAACCAGCAGGTCAAGGGGCTGTTGATGATTGTTGCTGCGGTATCGCTGGCGCTTGCCGCCTATTTGATTGAACAGGGCGCGCACGCCCCGTTCGAGGCGTTAACTCACGCGACCTTCAACCTTGTCTCGGTGATCACCACCACCGGTTACGCCTCGGGTGACTATACCCAGTGGGGTGCGTTCAGCGTGGCGCTGTTTTTCGTGGTGATGTTTATTGGCGGCTGTTCCGGTTCAACCAGTGGCGGGATGAAGGTCTTCCGTTTCCAGCTGAGTTACTTGTTCCTGCGCAGTCAGGTACGTAAGTTGGTGCATCCCAATGGCGTATTTGTTACCCAGTACAACGGCAAGCCAGTCAGCGATGACATCATCCTCTCGGCGATTGCCTTTTCGTTTCTATTTTTCCTCTGCCTGGCCGGCTTTACCCTGCTATTGTCGCTGATGGGGCTGGATCTGGTCACCAGTCTAACGGCCGCTGCCACGGCGCTGACCAACGTGGGTCCGGGACTGGGGCCAGTGGTAGGGCCTGCGGGGAATTTCGCGGCCTTACCGGACGCGGCCAAATGGCTGCTATCCTTGGCGATGCTTCTCGGCCGTCTGGAGCTTCTGACGATGATGGTTCTGTTTACACCGATGTTCTGGCGCAGTTGATGAAAAAGACAACCCTGGGCGTGGCCAATCTCAAATCGCTGATCCTTCCGGTGCTGTTGCCCGCACTGGCAACGCTGATGGCGGTTCTGCTGTCGCCGCTGCTGTCGGTAGCCAATCTGGCCTTGCTGTACCTGGCCGCAGTGCTGCTCACTGCGATCAGCACCGGTGTCAGGCCCGCGTTGGTATCGGCCATCCTTAGTTTCCTGGCGTATAATTTTTTTCTCACCGAGCCTCACTACTCCCTGCGTATGCTGCATCGGGAGGATATCTTCACCGGCATCCTGTTGATTATGGTGGCCATCGTTACCGGCCATTTGGCTGCCAGGCTCAGCGAGCAGGTGGCTGCGCTACGGGATAGCGAACGCTGGAACGCGCAGCAGATGGCCTGCGCTCGAGCCCTTTCGGTGTGCGTTGCCGCCGATGAGGTTGTCCGGGTTTTTTCCGCGCAATTGGAGGAGGCTCTTGGTTGGTATGCTCGCCCGGCAGACGTCGCCCTGGCGAGTCAGCATCCCGTGCAGCAGGCGCGTGAGGTCAGTTGGTTCGAGGACGCGGGCGGCGTCACTCTGATCTTTACCAACTCGAAGGCCGAGCCGGTAGGCACAATACGTTTATCGGCTACCGAGCCGCTGCAGAGCGTGCACCGGCAACGCCTGGAAATGTTGGTAAGCCTGGCGCGCTTGGCCTGGGGGCGAGTGCAGCTGGAGGAATCTCTGCGTGATGAAACCTTGGGCAAGGAGCGCGAGCAACTGCGTTCCGCGCTGCTTTCCTCGGTATCGCATGATTTGCGTACGCCACTGGCGACGATGATTGGCTCGGTGTCCAGCTTGATTGACCTGAGCGACTCGCTCGATGCTGCGCAACGCGCCGAGCTGCTGGACAATACCCTCAGCGAGGCCCGGCGTTTGGATCGCTATATCCAGAAACTATTGGATATGACCCGTCTGGGTCACGGCGAGTTGACCCTGGACCGTGACTGGATCGGCCTGGACGATATTGTCAGTGTGGTCATGCGCCGCAGCAAACCCTTGATTGGCGATCTGGAGATAAAGCTGGACGTGCCCACGGGTCTGCCCTTGTTGCATGTGCATCCGGCGCTGATTGAGCAGGCGCTGTTCAATGTGCTGGAAAATGCCATTCGATTTTCCCCGCCGCATGGCCGCATCTGGCTCAGCGCTGAAGAAGAAGAGGGCTGGCTGCATGTTGATGTGCGCGACAGCGGTCCGGGCATTGCGTCGGACAAGCGCGACCAGATATTCGACATGTTTCACACCTTCAGTCATGGCGATCAGTATGCTGCGGGCACGGGTCTGGGTTTGGCCATCTGTCGCAGTATTCTAGCGGCGCATGGTGGCAAGGTCTCTGTGCTTGAGAGTGCTACGCGCAAGGGCGCAACACTGCGCTTGAGCTTGCCTCTGCCAAAAGTGGACGATTCCGTCGCGAGCGAGCCGATATGACTCAGGTGCTGATCATCGATGACGAGCCGCAGATTCGACGCTTTCTGACGATCTGCCTCGGCTCCCAGGGTTACCAGTTACTTGAGGCGGAGGATGGCCGGCGCGGTTTGCAACAGGCAGCGTTGCACGAGCCGGACCTGGTGATTATGGATCTCGGCTTGCCAGACATGGACGGCCAGCAGTTGCTGCAGAGCCTGCGCGAATTCTATCAGGGCCCGGTGATCGTGCTTTCCGTGCGCAATGGCGAGCGCGACAAGGTCATGGCGCTGGACAATGGTGCCAACGACTACGTTGAAAAGCCGTTCGGTGCCAATGAGCTGCTGGCCCGTATTCGCGCGGTATTGCGCACTTATTCTGGTGTGGCAATCCCTCCTGTCGGTTATGCCGATGGCTACCTGAAAGTCGACCTGCTTGACCGTCGTGTCAGTGTGGCCGGGGAAGACGTGCATTTGTCGAAGAAGGAATTCGAGCTGCTGCGTTCGTTGATCGCCCATCCGGGCCGGATTATCACTCAGCAGCAGCTACTCAAGGATATCTGGGGTCCGCATCATACCCACGACACCCACTATTTACGGATTTTTATCGGCCGGCTGCGTGCCAAGCTGGGCGATGATCCCACCGCGCCACGTTATATCGAAACCGAGGCGGGGGTCGGTTACCGGTTTCTTGGTCAGCAAGACTGAGCGTATACGCATTATTTACGCATTGTCTGGAAGCTGAGCATCGTTTTTTTACAGGCTGATCACCAACACTGAACGCATGCACATTACCGGGAGCTACGCATGCGTATCATCATTCTGGGTGCCGGGCAGGTTGGCGGCACCCTAGCCGAGCATCTGGCTGGCGAAGCCAACGATATTACCGTGGTTGACCACGATGCCCGACGCCTTCGTGAGCTGGAGGACCGCCTCGATCTACGTACGCTCTGTGGCTCCGCCTCACTCCCGCATATCCTTGCCCAGGCCGGCGCAGAGGATGCCGATATGCTGGTTGCCGTCACCAGCAGTGACGAAATCAATATGATTGCCTGCCAGGTGGCGCAAAGCCTGTTCAACTTGCCACGCAAGATTGCCAGGGTGCGTGAGCATGATTACCTGAGCCACGGGGACACGCTATTCAGTCGTGAGGCGATCCCTGTGGACGTGTTGATTAGCCCGGAAGCGCTAGTCACCCTCAGCCTGAAACGCCTACTCCAGTACCCGGGGGCGTTGCAGGTATTGGATTTTGCCGGGGGCAAGGCGCAGCTGGTAGCGGTGAAGGCGCGTTACGGTGGCGCGCTGGTAGGCCAGCAAATTGCGTCGCTACGCGAACATCTTCCCAGCGTGGAGATTCGTGTGGCGGCGATCTTCCGACGCGATTGCGCTGTGATTCCGCGTGGCGACACGGTTATCGAGGCCGACGATGAGGTGTTCTTTATCGCGGCACGCGAAGATATCCGTCAGGTGATGGGTGAGCTACGCCGCCAGGATCGGCCCTACAAAAGAGTCGTTATCGCTGGTGGCGGGCATATTGGCGCGCGGCTGGCGGCGAGCATTGAAGAGCGTTATCGGGTCAAGGTGATCGAGTTGAACCTGGAGCGCTGTGAATTACTGTCACAGGAGTTGAAGCAGAGCACCATTCTGCACGGCAGCGCGTCCAACCGCGATTTGCTGATCGAAGAAAACATCGAAGCGACGGATGTGTTCCTGGCACTAACCAACGATGACGAGGCGAATGTCATGTCATCGATGCTGGCGAAGAAGCTTGGGGCGCGTACAGTGATTACGCTGATCAACAATCCGGCCTATGTCGATCTGGTGCAGGGCGGTCTGATTGATATTGCCCTGTCGCCGCAACAGTCGACTATCAGTGCGCTGCTCAGCCATGTCAGGCGCGGCGACGTAGTGGCAGTGCACTCCCTGCGTCGCGGCGCCGCTGAAGCGCTGGAAGCGATTGCCCACGGCGATCGTCAAAGCTCGCAAGTGGTCGGGCGCCGGATAGACCAACTGGATCTGCCCGAGGGGACCATAGTCGGTGCCTTGGTGAGAAGCGAGGTGGTATCCATCGCCCATGATCACAGCGTGATCGAGGACGGTGATCATGTGATTCTGTTTGTCGCCGACAAGCGTGCGGTAAAACAGGTCGAGCGCCTGTTCCAGGTGGGTATCGGCTTTATTTAACTACCCAAATGCTCATCTGCGCACCGCCCAACGCTGAAATCATGCACCTGGCGGTCAGTACTCCCTTCTGTATTGCTCAGTCCGGTCCCGCTCGCGCGGGCTTGAGGGCGGGCCTTTCGGCCGTTTGACCGGCCTCTGATTCGATTTCGCCGGGCAAGCTCTGGTGTTACGTCGGTTGTAACCCGGGCGCGGTTTCGGTAAGCTTTTTGTTAATTGAACGTTCAATTAAGAAAAAATATGCCCAAGATCGGAATCAAAGACACACGCAAGCAGCAGCTCATACAGGCGACGCTCGAATCAATTGCCGAGCTGGGGCTGCAGAACACCACCATCATCTCCATCAGCCGCCGTGCGGGTATGTCTTCGGGGATTATCAGCCATTATTTCGGTGGTAAGCAGGGGCTGATCGAGGCTGCGTTACGCTATTTGCTTGAGCAGTTAGGCAAGGATTTTGGTGAGCGCATCAAGGCCACCGATGGCTCACCGCGGCAGCGGTTGGAGTGCATCGTTGAAGCGAATTTTACTGAGTTTCAGCGCTCGGACCTGGCCAGCCGGACCTGGCTGAGCTTCTGGGCTCGGTCGATGCACGAGCCTGGCTTCAGACGGCTGCAACAGATCAATAGTGCACGGCTGTACAGCAACCTGCGTTATTCCTTTGCCCAGTTGCTGCCGCCTGAGGCGGCGACGAACGCAGCCCGGCAAAGTGCGGCGATGATCGATGGGTTCTGGCTGCGCAGCGCGCTGGGGCCTGATCCACAGCAGAGTTTTGCTACCGGCGAAGCGCTATGCAAGTGCTTCGTGCTGGACGTATTAAAGCACACAGAAAAACCAACTAATGAGGTTTAACCAATCAATGCTATTACCACGCTACCAGAACTTCGTCGACGGTCGATACCTCGCCAACAGCAGCGGAGAAAGCTTCTCTGTGGTCAATCCGGGTACCGGTCAGGTCATTTACCAGATGGAAGTGGCGGACGAATCGATCCAGCAGGCTGCAATCGAAAGTGCCGCCCGCGGCTTTGCTGAATGGTCAGCCATGAGTGGTATCCAGCGCAGCCGCATACTGCTGCGTGCTGTGGCCCTGCTACGTGAACGTAATGATCAACTCGCGGCGATCGAGGTGCAGGATACCGGCAAGCCTTGGCAGGAAGCGGTCGCAGTTGATGTGGTCACTGGCGCCGATGCGATCGAGTTCTTCGCTGGACTGGCACCGTCTATTGAGGGTAATCAGCAGGATCTGGGCGGCGATTTTTACTATACCCGGCGTGAACCGCTGGGTATCTGCGCTGGTATTGGTGCCTGGAACTACCCGTTGCAGATCGCCTGTTGGAAGTCTGCTCCAGCGCTGGCTTGTGGCAACAGCATGATATTCAAACCTTCGGAAGAAACACCGCTGGGCGCACTCAAGCTGGCCGAGATCTATCACGAAGCAGGCGTACCCGCTGGCGTGTTCAATGTGGTGCAGGGCGATGGCCGCGTCGGCGCCTGGCTGACGCACCATGCAGATATCGCCAAGGTGTCGTTCACCGGTGAGGTGGGGACGGGCAAGAAAGTTATGGGCGCGGCCGCTACCACGCTCAAGGACGTAACCATGGAGCTGGGTGGCAAGTCGCCGCTGATCGTGTTCGAGGATGCGGATATCAACAACGCTGTGTCGGCAGCGATGCTGGGCAACTTCTACACCCAGGGCGAGATCTGCACCAACGGCACGCGGGTCTTTGTGCATGAGGCTATTTATCCGGCGTTTATGGAACAACTGCTTGAACGCACCAGGAACAATATCCGTATCGGCGATCCGATGGACCCTGAAACCAACTTCGGCGCGCTGATTTCCCAGCAACATCGGCAGTTGGTGCTCGGTTATATCGAGAAAGGTATTGCCGAGGGTGCAACGTTGGCGTGCGGCGGCCGCAGTGCCCAGCCGGCCGGCGCGGCGGACGGCTTTTTCGTCGAGCCGACGATCTTTACCGACTGCACCGACGACATGACTATCTGCCGTGAAGAGATCTTCGGGCCAGTTATGTCAGTACTGACCTTCCGCGATGAAGAAGACGTGATCCGCCGCGCCAACGCTACCGAAACCGGCCTGGCTGCTGGCGTCTTCACCCGCGACATTCGCCGTGCGCACCGGGTTATTCATCAGATTCAGGCGGGTATCTGCTGGATAAACGCCTACGGTGCTTCGCCTGCGGAAATGCCGGTCGGTGGCTACAAACTGTCCGGCATCGGCCGTGAGAACGGTCGCGTTACGCTGGATCATTACACCCAGATCAAGTCTGTCTATGTCGGCATGCAGGATCTGGACAGCCCGTTTTAACGGGGAGCAGATTATGCAAAAGAATTTCGATTACATCATTGTTGGTGCTGGCTCGGCGGGTTGCGTGCTCGCCGCCAGATTGACCGAGGACGGTAAGCACCGCGTGCTGTTGCTGGAGACCGGTGGCAGTGACAAGAGCATCTTTATCCAGATGCCCACTGCGCTGTCGATCCCGATGAATACGCACAAGTACAACTGGCAGTTCGAAACCGAGCCCGAGCCTTACCTGAACGGGCGGCGTATGCATTGCCCGCGTGGCAAGGTGCTCGGTGGTTCGTCCTCGATCAATGGGATGGTTTACGTGCGTGGCCACGCACGCGACTTCGACCAGTGGCAGCAAGCTGGCGCCGAGGGCTGGAGCTATCGCGATTGTCTGCCGTATTTTCGCAAGGCAGAAACCTGGGCCTTTGGCGGCGATACCTATCGCGGTGATCAGGGGCCGTTGGGCGTCAACAATGGCAACCAGATGCAGAACCCGCTGTATCAGACGTTTGTCGATGCCGGCGTCGAAGCCGGGTATGCCGCTACTCAGGATTACAACGGTGAGCAGCAGGAAGGCTTCGGACCGATGCATATGACGGTGCGTAATGGCCGCCGCTGTTCCACCGCCAATGCCTATCTGCGACCGGCCATGCAGCGAGCCAATCTGACCGTGGTCACCGGCGCACTGGTGCACAAGGTACTGCTTGAAGGCAAGACTGCCACTGGCGTGGAGTACGAGAAGAACGGCCAGCGCTGCAGTGTGGCGGCATCGCGCGAGGTGATTCTGGCGGCCGGCTCGATTGGTTCGCCGCACTTGCTGCAGCTCTCGGGCATTGGCAAGCCCCAAGTGTTGGAGCAAGCTGGAATCGCGCTGGTACACGATCTGCCTGGCGTCGGCGAGAATCTGCAGGACCATTTGGAGTTCTATTTTCAGTTTCGCTGCAAGCAGCCGGTCTCGCTTAATCGCAAGCTTGATTGGTGGAGCAAGTTGCAGATCGGCGTGCGCTGGTTGCTGCGCAAAGACGGTCTGGGTGCTACCAACCATTTTGAGTCCTGCGGCTTTATTCGTTCCAAGGCGGGTGTCGAGTGGCCGGATATCCAGTATCACTTCCTGCCTGCAGCCATGCGCTACGATGGCCGCGAAGCCTTCGATGGTGACGGCTTTCAGCTGCATGTCGGGCATAACAAGCCATTGAGTCGCGGCCATGTGCACGTGCGTTCGAGCGATCCGCGTCAGGCTCCGGAGATTCTGTTCAATTACCTGCAGCATGAAGCCGACCGTGAAGGTTTCCGCGATTGCGTGCGTCTGTCGCGCGAGATCATCGGTCAACCGGCGATGGACGCCTTCCGGGGTGAGGAAATCCAGCCGGGGCTGGCGGTGCAGAGCGATGAACAGATCGATGCCTTTGTCCGTGGCGCAGCAGAGAGCGCCTATCACCCATCGTGCTCCTGCAAGATGGGCACCGATGCGCTGGCCGTGGTCGATCCGCAGACGCGGGTGCACGGCATCAAAGGCTTGCGCGTGGTGGATTCCTCGGTGTTTCCGGTCATTCCCAATGGCAATCTCAATGCCCCGACCATCATGCTTGCCGAGCGCGCAGCAGACCTGATCAGGGGCATAGAGCCGCTGGCACCTTCGGATGCGAAGGTCAGGTTGGATGAACAATGGCGAACTCGCCAAAGGGCAGGGGAGGCATCGCGCCCCCCTGTCTGAGTACTGGGCAGCTTGAGCCTGCCCATCATGCAAACTGTCAGGTTTTGACTATTGCCGCATGCCGCGCACAAGCGCCGGCAAGCGGCAGATACTCAAACCCTGAGCCGAGAATCTGCGGATGTTTGTACCCGTCGGACCAGAAAAGGAAACCCCATGACACTCTGGCTATCAATAGGCTTGCTGTTCACTTTCACTGCCATCATTTTTGTTCTCTGCAAATGGTGGAATACCCTCTGTATCGGGGTTACACCGCTCCCGGTTCTGACTTTTGTGGCGATTCTGTTTACTTCGGGTCTGGATGTGGGATTGATCATGTTTCCGCTGACCGAGTTCGCCGGCTACGCCGATCTGGCCGCCAGCCCCGAGTACAATTTTGCCAATCCGTTGGCCATCGAATTCGGCTTCTGGGGCTTCTTGATCTGGGGCTTCTATTTTCTCACCTGTTTTTACTTCTGCATGATCGAGCCGCGCGTCAAGTTCTTCGAGATCCCAGTGGTCAAGTTCGTCAACAACGCAGTGATTATCGGGACCTGCGCCTTTACCGCTTTTTTACTCTTGGTCAACCTGCCCTGGTATCTACCGGATCTGGGCGACGGCGAAGCCGTGCTGCCGGTCTTCTACATGATCGTTATCACAGCCATTGCCGCAGCGGTGTATTCGAGCAGCAAGATCAAGTATGTACGCATTCTCAGCGTGGGTTCATCGGTACTTTTCATGTTGCTGATCGCGACCATGTGGACCGATGCCTTCCTGCTCGGTGACGGCACTGTGGGGGATTTTTTTGGCACCGCTGGTATGATCGGTGAGTACTTCACCAATCTGCACGAGTTTATGCTGCCGCTGAACGACTACCATGCGTTCTACCTGTTCTGGTGGTTCTCTTGGAGTGTCATGATTGGCCAGTTTACCGCGCGCTTTGTCAGCGGTCTGCGTACCTGGCAGTTGATGCTCGCCATGCTGATATTTCCTTCGGTCGCTATAGGTACCTGGTTTTCGGTGCTCTACTACTACCATGCCGAGGAGCTGGTGATCAGTACGGCGGTTAATCTGGCTATGATCAGTGTGGGTATCCTGATGGTAGTCAACTCGCTGGATTCGCTGATTCGTCTCTACAGTGAGAACCTGAACCTGACCGCCGAACGCGCTGGTAAGGGCAAATATTTTGTCGGTAACTTCCTGCTGATGTGTGGCCTGACGGTTTTGTTCATGCTCGATTTCCTGCAGATCGAGTGGGTTGGCGCGCTGGTGATAGCACTTTATCTAGGCTGCTTCGTTTACATTCTCAAGAACAAGCGTCGTGAGGTGATGGCGATCAACAGCTCGCCGCCGGAGAATCAGCTGGACTTTGGCAAGCTCAAGCGCAGCCACTGAGGCTGCTCAATACACCGGTACGCTAGCCTGATTGTGTCGTTGAGCCCTTAACCTGCGTCAAGGCAATCCACACAGAACACCAGGCTGCCATCATCCTGCTGGACGCTGCGCAGGCCATGGATGTCGCTTTCGAAGCCCGGAAAACAGTGATCCTGACGACCGGCAATCTGCAGAAAGTCGGTAATCGCGGAACCGTCTGCAGGGAAGCGTTCACCCGGCATGATCACCGGGATACCGGGCGGGTAGGGCACTAGCATTACCGCGCTGATTCGACCGGCCAACTGCTCGAGCGGAACCATTTCCACCTGGCCGCGAACCATATGCTGGTAGGCGTCGGCCGGGCGTACAACCATCTCCGGCAGCTCGGTGTAGATATGCCGTAGCGTGCGCACCATGCGCTGCTCCTTGTAAAAGGCATGCAGTTGCTGGCAGATATCCTGTAAACCAAGGCCGCGATAATGTCCGGTGGCGGCAATGCCGGGCAGGGTGGCTTCCAGCGGGGCATTGGCGTCATACAGCCTTTTGAATTCCTGTAGCTCCGAGACCAGCGTGCTCCATTTGCCTTTGGTGATGCCCAGGGAAAATAGAATCAGGAACGAATACAACCCGGTTTTCTCTACCACCAGCCCGCGTTCGGCGAGAAAGCGCGTGACTACTGCGGCGGGAATACCGCTCTTGGCCAGGCGCCCCTGTTCCTCGACACCGGGGGTGAGTAGGGTCACTTTGATCGGGTCGAGCAGCGCATAGTCATCGGCCATGGGGCCGAAGCCGTGCCAGTCCTGGTGATTATCCAGGGTCCAGTCGGCGGCCTGCACCTGCTCGGCATCCAGTGCGTCTTCAGGTTCCCATACGTCGAACCACCATTGATCCTCATGCAGCCGTGCGGCTGTCTGCTGCATCGCGCGGCGGAACGAGAGCGCTTCATCCAGGGTTTCCTGCACCAGCGAGCGGCCGGGCTCGCCGGCCATCATGCCAGTGGCGACGTCGATCGACGCGATAATGCCGTAATGCGGAGAGGTCGAGGTATGCATCATGAAGGCTTCGTTGAAGCGCTCCAGGTCGAGCTGCTGGTCAATGCTGTTCTCGGCGAGGATGATCGAGGCTTGGGAGAGCGCCGCCAGAACCTTGTGCGGCGACTGGGTGGCAAACACCAGCGGATGCCTGGCGCGCTCAAAGCCGCGCTTGCTGCCCATGCCATGGCGGCCTGCGTAGAACTCATGAAAGGCCGCGTAGCCGTACCAGGCCTCGTCAAAATGCAGAATATCTACGGTGTCTTCCAGCTCATCCTTGATCTGCTCGGCGTTGTAGCAGAGCCCGTCGTAGGTCGAGTTAGTCAGCACCGCCAGGCGGATCTTGGCTTCGCGCCCCTGTAGCAGGGGGTGCTCGGCGAGCCTCTGGCGCAAGTTGGCTGGCGCGAAGGCGTCGAGGCTGATCGGCCCGATAATACCGTAATCGTTGCGTGAGCCAGTCAGATAGACCGGGATGGCCCCGGTCATGATGATCGCATGCAAAATCGACTTGTGGCAGTTGCGGTCGACCAGCACCACATCATCACGGCTGACAAAGGCGTGCCAGATGATCTTGTTGGCGGTCGAGGTGCCATTGACCACATAGAAGCTGTGATCGGCGCCAAAGGTGCGCGCGGTATTGGCTTCCGCTTCTGCGATCGGGCCGTTGTGATCGAGCAGCGAGCCCAGGCCAGGAACCGATACCGAAAGGTCGGAGCGCAGCGTGTTTTCGCCGAAAAAGTCGTGAAAGGCGCGGCCGACCGGGCTCTTGCGAAAGGCCACACCGCCGCCATGCCCGGGCGAATGCCAGGAATAACTGGCGCGGCCAGTGTAATCGAGTAGCGCCTTGAAAAATGGCGGTAACAGCTGCCCAAGGTAAGCCTGCGCGGTACGTGCGATCTGCCCGGCAATAAAGGGCAGGGTGTCCTCGAATAGATAGATAATACCGCGCAGTTGGTGCAGCTCGCGCAGCGCGCTGAGTTTGTCGTTATCCAGGCTCTGGCGGGTCGTCAGCGCCATAATCGGCAACTCCGGCGAGCGACAGTGGGCCGCCAGAAACAGGGCTTTGACCTGCTCCAGATCATCTTCCTGGTCGACGCTAAAGAGGATACAGGACAGGCCGCGGTGCGCTTCAGCGATCAATCGGCCCTCTTCAATGGAGGCTGTTGCCAACACTTCCAGGCCTTCTTGCTTTAACGCCTTGGCCAGCTCTGCGAGTTGACTGCCAGCGACATCCTGACGGCCTATATGCGGATTGATGACCAGAATGGGAAAGTGCAGGTGCTTGAACATGAACGCCGATTCCTTGGAAGGCCTGTGTGCAGACTACACCACAGATCAGCGTGCTGCTCCATCTGCTATCGAGGCTGACGGATCAGAAATTAGGTGAGCAGTGGTATGCTTTGTACTTTACAAAACGATATGGATGGGAGTTAGCGACAGTGAAATGGGATCTGGACAACCCGCATACTCTGGAGATTACCGTACAACCCGAGGACATCGACGGGCTCGGGCACGCGAATAATATCGTTTACGTCGGTTGGTTAGAGCGGTGCGCCTGGCAACATTCCAGCTCACTGGGACTGGGCGTGGAGGAGTACCGCAAGCTGGACAGAGCCATGGCGGTGTTTCGCCATGAGATAGATTATCTGCGCGCGGCTTACGAGGGTGATCAACTGGTCATGGCGACCTGGATTGTCAGTTGGGACCAAAAGCTGCGGATGACGCGTCACTTCCAGCTATGCCGCGTGTCGGACGGCGCCACCTTATTGCGCGCCCGCACCACCTTTGTCTGCATCGAAGTGTCCACCGGCAAACCCAAGCGTATGCCGCCAATCTTTATCGAAGTCTATGCCAAGGGTATGTCGGAAGATGTGGCGACCGGACAGATTACACGGGATTGAATCGTGGGATTGAAACACGGAGTTGAGCGGGCAGCATGGCGGCAGGTATTAATCTGCCGCCTGCTCTGGGCTCAGCGGTATTCGCACAGGTAGGCGGTATCTTCCTCCACCTTGAGCTTGAACTTGCTATGCGCGGCCACGACGAACTGGCTGCCGGCGGCATAGTCTTCCCAGTCGTCGCCACCGGGCAACTGCACGGTAAGCTTGCCGGTAATCACCTGCATGATTTCCAGCTGATGGGTGCCGAATTCATATTCACCCGGTGCCATCACGCCCACAGTGGCGGTGCCGTCAGGCTGCTGAAAGCCGATTGACGCGACCTTGCCATCAAAATACTCGTTGATCTTGAACATCTGCGGGCTCCTCGAGAGCGTAATTGAGAGCCGCATAGTATGCCTAAGCCGGTTATAAACCGGCAATCGAAATCAGACCTGCGCGCTTTTGCCGGTCAGTTTAGCGCTGGCGCGTTCGGCAAAGCCGTTGATGATCATATACAGGCAAGGCACCACAAAGAGTGTCAGCAGCATCGAGAACATCAGCCCGCCGACGACGGTCAGCGCCAGTGGCCGCATGATTTCCGCACCTTCACCAATGCCTATCGCCAAGGGCAGCATGCCCAGGACTGTGGTCAAGGTGGTCATCAGAATCGGTCTGAGGCGCACGCTGCCTGCTTTGGCGACCGCTTCCACAACGCTCAAACCCTCCTGTTTGCGGCCTTGTTCTATGTATTCCACCAGCAGAATGGCGTTGTTTACGACGATGCCAATCAACAGGATGAACCCAATCATCACCGGTGAGGATATGGGCGTACCAGTAACCCAGAGCGTCAGGCTGACGCCCACCATCGACAAGGGCGCGGCGGCCATGATGATCAGCGGGTTGCTTAGGCGTTCGTATTGGACGGCGAGCACGACAAACACCAGGAAGATCGACAGCAGTACCACCAGCGTGATTTCCTGATTGGTTTCCTTGATCGTTTCCCATTGTCCGCCGGTGAGCAGGCTGTAGCGTTCAGGCAAATCAAGGTCTGCCAGTCGCGACTCGACCTCCATCATGACCGTACCCACGTCGGAAATGCTGGTATTGATATCGCCAATCACGCGCATGATACGGGTCTGATTTTCACGGTAGATCACTGCCGGGCCTTCACCCAGTTCTAGGGTGGCGACGTCACGTAACAGCACTGGCTCGTTATCAACGCGGAAAAGCATCAAATTGCCGAGATCGTCGGCATCGGTAATGCTGTTGTAGGGCAAACGCACTCGTAGGTCATATTCCTGGTTGCCGTCGATGTACTGGGTAGCGACCTGGCCATCTACCGCATGGCGAATCGCTTCGCCTACTTCACTCACCCGTAGTCCGAATTGCGCCGCGCGCTGGCGATCGACAAACAGACGTAGCAGCGGTGTTTGCTCTTCGGCGCCGGTTTCTAGTCCGATCAGACCGGGAATGCCTTGCAAGCGCTCGCTGATATCGTCGGAAATGCGCTGCAATTCGCCCAGGTCCGGACCGGTTACGCCAATCGCCAGGTCGTTGCCGCCGCTGGTAAAGCGCAGGCCGCGAATCTGCGGCGGGCGGGCAGTGATGCGCACACCAGGTAGGCCAAGGTCGCGCACGGCCTTTTGCGCCTGGTTGATCCAGATACCGGCAGGCATGTCCGGGCGGTCGCTGGCGGGCACCAACTGAATTTGGAAAATCCCGGATCCGGCATGTTCGCTGATGACGCCACCCCATAAAGCGCCCCCGGCCAAGGTGAATACGTTATCGACGTAGTCGCGCTCCATCAGTAGCTGTTCTATCTGGCGGGAAACGCGTTGGGTTTCTTCCGGTGGCGTACCGGCGGGCATGGTGATGCGAATTTGTACCGCGCCATCGTCCAGTTGCGGCAGAAACTCACTACCCAGTTGCGTGAATAGCCAGGCAGATCCCGCCAGCAAGACGCTGGCAATGACCATCACGGCCCAACGCCAGCGCAGCACGCCGGGCAGTACGCGCGAATAACCGTTGCGCAGGCGTGCTATGCCGCTGCTGAACAAGCGTACCGGAGCGCTGCGGACCAGCCCGCTGTTGAAACTGATGCGGCCCATTAGCGCGGCCAGTGACGGTACTAGCGTCAACCCAGCCAAAAGTGTTGCCAGGATGGCGAATGAAATGGTCAGGATCATCTCGCGGAACACCAGCGCGGCAATACCGCTGACCAGCAGGAAGGGTACCACTGCCGCCAGGTTGGTAACCGTCCCTGCGGTGATAGCCGATACCACTTCGCTGGCGCCATCGCGTGCCGCATCTTTGGGCGATTTGCCCAAGGTTTCTCGATGCCGATAGATGTTCTCCAGCATCACAATGGCATTGTCGAGCAGCAAGCCAACGCCCAGAGCCAGCCCGCCCAGACTGATAATGTTCAGGGTGAGTCCGCTGACGCCCATCAGGCTGAAAGTGGCCATGATGGCGATCGGAATCGAGATGCCAATGACAAAGCCCTTGCGCAGACTGCCAAGAAACAGCAGCACCATAATCATTGCCAGTGTGCCGCCTAACAGGGCTGCGGAGCTGACGCTGGAAAGGGCACCACGAATGAAGTAGGCCGGATCCTGGGTTGGACGGTAACTGATATCCGCGGGTATGAAGTCATTGCGAACCAACCGGTCCAAGGTGTCGCGTACCGCATCGGCAACGGCCACCGTGTTGGCTTCGGGTAATTTGTAGATGGAGACCTGAGACGCAGGCGTGCCGTTCAGGCGTGCGAATACGCGCTGACGCCGATGCCCATCGATTACCTCGGCAACATCGGCAAGACGGATATTCTGCCCGTAGCGCGACACTTCACGGGGCAGGGGTAATAGCAGGTTTTCAATCTGTTCAAGCGAGGTGAACAGTCCCTCGGTCTTGGCAGCTACATCAAAGGTCTCGGAAGTCACCCGGCCAATTGGCAGGTCGCGATTCTCCGCTGCCAACGTGCGGCTGACATCGTCCATGCCCATGCCGTAGGACAGCAGCCGCTGCTGGTCAACGACGACCTCTATCTCGCGGACCATGCCACCAGCGGCCTCTACCGAGGAGACCCCCGGGATGCCGATAAGCTGTGGCGACAGAGTGTTTTCAATCCAGTCGTTGAGCGCCGCCTCGCTGCGCACGGTAGAGCTGAAGCCACCTTGCCATACGGCCTGTTGGCCGGGGTCAAATTTCCGTACCCGGGGTGGGTCGATATTCGGTAGTAGCGCGCGCGCCTGTTCCAGGCCGCGAGCGGTGTCCTGTAGCGCCAGATCCAGGTCAGTGCCAAATTCGAACGTCAGGTCAACGTCGGTCTGACTGTCTTCGACTTCGCTGCTGATTTTGGTCAGGTTTTCCGTCGCCGCCAGACTGCGTTCCAGTACCCGGGTTACCTGCTCTTCGATGACCTCGGCAGACACGCCGGGGTACTCGACGCTGATGCGGATCTGCGGATAGTCGATGCTCGGCAGCAGGTCAATCGGTAGGCGCTGGAGAAAATACAGGCCGATAACCAGTACCACGGAAGAAAGTGCCAGCGTACCTACTGGACGGCTGATGGCCAGAGACGTCAGGCCGAAACGTCGGCGCTCAGTCATGGCGAATGACAATGCGGACTTTCTGCTCGTCCAGCATGTCGATCGGGTTGCTGGCGAGAATCAGTTCGCCGGGCTCCACGCCGCTGAGTATTTCGGTCCAGCGGCTGCGGCTTATGCCGGTGGTTACCGTGCGGCGTACCAGGATATCGTGCTCAATGACGAATAGGTAATATCCGCCTTCCTGGCTACCCAGCGCTGCAGAGGGAACGACCAGGGTATCCGGGCGTGGATCGATGGCTGCGTCAATGCGCGCCAGAAAGCCTGGCCTGACGCCCTGGTCCCAGGCGGTGGTCGGCAGCAGCACTTCTACCGTTATCAGCCGGCTACTGCCCAGCGCGGCGGGGAAGATGCGCCGCACTATGCCTTCCAAGCGCAGCTCTGGCAATGCGTCCAGGGTGAGGGGCAGTAGCTGGCCCTGCTGCAAATGCACAACATCCAGCTCAGAGACGCCGAGGCGCAATACCAACTGATCCATATCGGCTAGCTCAAACAGGGTGCTCTGCGTTTCAACCGCTTCTCCGGTTTCGATATAACGGGCAATGACCATGCTGGCTTGCGGTGCCTCTATCCGCCCGTAAGCAACCCGACTCTGCCACAACTCGCGTTGGCTGCGGGTGACCTGCAAGGCAACATCGGCGGCTTGATATTCGATTTCGGTAGCCACGCCGCGCCTACGTAGTTCGATGGCTCGATTAAAATCGAGGGTTGCCGAAGCCATCTGTGCCTGCGCGCGGGCCAGTTCGGCTACCGCTTCGGCGACATCGAGTTGCGCCAGAAGCTGGCCGGCTTTGACCCGATCGCCTTCCTCGACCGCTACACTCTGGACGGTGCCCGCGGTACGCGCAGCCAAACTGATCAATGTGCGCGGTTCTACTGTTGCGGCAATACGCAGTGGCCGGGACAGGTCTCGCGTGCTGACTTCATAGGCGGCCACCGGAGTCGGGGGGCGCTCGGCTGATGCTGGCGGGGCCTCCTGCTGGCAACCAGCGAGCAGTGCAAGCAAAAACAGACCCAGTATGAACAGACACGGGAAACTACGGAATGAGACGGGTCTGGGCATCAACATGCGTAGGGGCTTTCCTTTCCTGGCGGGCGCGGTTTGCTGGCCATGGTTAACATCGTTTAGCTGGCTGTATGCTACTCGTTAGAGATGACAGAATCAGCCCAAGTTGATAACGATTCCTGATATATATTGGCAAAAGGTTTCAGTCTGAGTCTCTACGCAGCAGCTTAGGCTATTGTGCTTGACCACAGAATATGCCGTTTGGGTCTGGGTATTGTGCATAGCTAATGTGCCCGGCGATTATGTCCATACGCAGACGGACGATACTGACGAGGCCGCTCGATGCGGTCTCCTTTTTCTAGAGGAAATACTGATGGCAAACCTGGCTTTTATTGGTCTGGGAGTGATGGGTTACCCAATGGCAGGCCATCTGCGCGATGCCAATCATGAAGTCACTGTCTACAATCGGACGCAGTCTAGAGCGCAAGCCTGGGTAGATCAGTTTGGCGGGCGCGCCTGTTCGACGCCGGCGCAGGCGGCAGCTGATCAGGATCTGGTGATGATCTGCGTCGGCAACGATGATGATTTGCGTGAAGTGGTCAGCGGCGAGCAGGGAGTGCTCCAGGGCATACGCTCTGGTGCGGTGATTATTGACCACACCACGGCTTCCGCTGGCGTTGCCCGCGAGCTTTTCCAGCTCTGTGCGGAAAAGGGTGTGGGCTTCCTAGATGCGCCCGTCTCAGGTGGACAGGCGGGTGCGCAAAATGGCCAGTTGACGATCATGGTCGGCGGTGATGAATCGGTCTTTGACTTCAGTCGGCCGGTGATGAATTGCTACGCTAAAATGCTCAAGTTGATGGGGCCGGCGGGCTCGGGGCAGTTGACCAAAATGGTCAATCAGATCTGCATTGGCGGCCTGGTGCAGGGGTTGGCAGAGGCCTTGCATTTTGCCAAGAGTGCCGGTTTGGATGGTGAGGCGGCGATGTCGGTGATCAGCAAGGGCGCGGCACAATCCTGGCAGTTGGAGAACCGCCACAAAACCATGTTGGCTGGCGAGTTCGAGTTCGGCTTTGCCGTGGACTGGATGCGCAAGGATCTGGGCATCGTGCTTGATGAGGCGCGGCGTAACGGCGCGCAACTGCCGGTAACAGCGTTGGTCGATCAGTTTTACGCGGATATCCAGGCTATGGGCGGCAACCGCTGGGATACCTCCAGTCTGATTGCGCGGCTGGAGCGCAAGGGCAGGGAGTAATCGCCTACAGGGGCTGTTTGTCAGATCGACAGGGGTTGCTCTGCTGTGGATAATACGCCGCCTCGATCATGTCGCGTCCACAGGAGGGCAAAGCTCATGTCATTGACTATTTGCCGCTCTGGTTGCGGCGCCTGCTGCATAGCCCCCTCCATCAGCTCACCGATTCCCGGTATGCCACAGGGTAAGCCGGCCGGCGTGCGTTGTATTCATCTGGATGCACAGGCCCGTTGCGCGATTTTCTTGTCCCCGGATCGACCCCGGGTGTGTGCAGCGTTTCATCCGGCTGAAGACGTGTGCGGCGCTACTGCCGCTGACGCGTTGCGGATTATCGGTTGGTGGGAAGCGCAGACGGCATGATTCTCCTCAGTGGGCTGCAAGCGATATAAGCGCGACGCTGCCTTAATCCGGTCAAATTGTTCCAGGTTATCGCCATCCTCGCGAAGGCGGGGATCCGTTGGTGGATTAAAAGCGCTGGAGTGTGCGCCTGATAGCTGACTGGATGACTCTGAGCCAAGGTCAAAGCGGAATTCCGCTTTAGCGGAAATGACGAGGGTGAGTCAGAGCAGAAATGGGCGGGGTAGGCGTTGTGGTTGTCAGTTAGAGACCAATAAAAAACCCGCCGAGGCGGGTTTTTTATTGGCTGGAAATCAGCCCGGATAGTCACGCTTGGGCGAGCCAGTGTAGAGCTGGCGCGGGCGGCCAATCTTGTACGGTCCGCTGATCATCTCATTCCAGTGTGCGATCCAGCCTGGCGTACGGCCGGTGGCAAAAATGACGGTAAACATCGAGGCCGGGATACCGATGGCCTTGAGGATGATCCCGGAATAGAAATCGACGTTCGGATAGAGATTGCGCTCAACGAAGTAGGGGTCGTTGCGAGCGATTTCTTCCAGCTTCATTGCCAGTTCCAGCTGTGGGTCATTGATGCCCAGCTCGGCCAGCACTTCGTCACAGGTCTGCTTCATGACTTTGGCGCGCGGGTCAAAATTCTTGTAAACGCGGTGACCGAAGCCCATCAACTTGAACGGATCGTCCTTATCCTTGGCCTTGGCTACGAACTTCTCGATATTCGATACATCGCCGATTTCATCAAGCATGCTTAGAACCGCTTCGTTGGCACCACCGTGTGCGGGGCCCCACAGGGCCGCGATGCCCGCAGCGATACAGGCAAACGGGTTGGCGCCGGAAGAACCAGCCAGACGCACGGTAGAGGTCGAGGCGTTCTGTTCGTGATCGGCATGTAATACGAAGATGCGATCCATGGCTTTGGCCAGCACCGGGTTAATCTTCTTCTCGTCACAGGGTGTATTGAACATCATGTGCAGGAAGTTTTCGGAATAGCTTAGTTCGTTGCGCGGGTACATCATGGGCTGACCCATGGAATACTTGTACACCATCGCCGCCAGCGTCGGCATCTTGGCGATCAGGCGCACGGCAGAGATTTCGCGATGGTGCGCATCGTTGATGTCCAGCGAGTCGTGATAGAACGCGGACAGCGCGCCTACAACGCCACACATGATGGCCATCGGGTGAGCGTCGCGGCGAAAGCCGTTGAAGAAGGTCTTCAGTTGCTCATGCACCATAGTGTGGTTCTTGATGGTGCTGACAAACTCTTTCTTCTCGCTATCGCTGGGTAGTTCGCCCTTGAGCAGCAGGAAGCAGGTTTCCAGAAAGTCGGCCTTCTCTGCCAGTTGCTCGATGGGATAGCCGCGGTGCAACAACACGCCCTTGTCGCCATCGATGTAGGTAATCTTGGATTCGCAGGAAGAAGTGGCCATAAAGCCGGGGTCGAAGGTGAAGAAGCCTTCAGCGGTCAGGCCGCGCACATCGATAACATCCGGGCCAAGAGTGCCTGAATACATTGGCAGGTCAATGGGGGTGTTCCCCTCGATGATCAACTGCGCCTTCTTATCAGCCATTGATGGCCTCCTGTCTGCTGGAATCGAAACTGGAATCGAAAAGGGCCCCCAATGCAGGGCCCGCATCACTATAAGGTGATAAATCGGTTTGTCAATTGTACCCATAGTGAATGGATATCGTCGGGATAAAAAGCTTTTATTTGCAGCCTGGATAAGTCTGCCGAGTGGGCTGCAGGGTTGTAACAAGGGCATTCCAAGGGCTTACTTGCATTGTAATCAGGGGGTCAAGTCTCTATACTCCATGACCGGCAAAGTGGCATATCGGCCTGCCTGAAAGGTCAAGAAGTTATGCTGCTGGGGTACCCACAATAGTGCACCTTCCTATAATCCAGCCCTGAATTAAAAAGGGGCCACGAGTGTGAATATAGCCGTGAATAGCAAAAGACCTGTCAATCTAGATCTCAGGACAATCAAACTTCCTGTCACAGCGCTGACTTCGATTGCTCACCGTATTTCGGGCATCATTCTGTTCATTTCCATCGCCGGTCTGCTTTGGATGCTGGACGTGTCATTGAGTTCCGAAAGTGGTTTTGAGCAAGTGCAGTCGGTTTTGCAGAATCCGCTGGCCAAACTGATCCTATGGGGTGTGTTGTCTGCCCTGTTGTATCACCTGGTCGCCGGTATTCGTCACCTGATCATGGACGCCGGAATAGGTGAGGGCCTCGAGAGCGGTAAGCTGGGCTCACAGATTGTGATTGTCGTATCCGTCATTCTGATTGTTCTTCTGGGGGTGTGGATATGGTAACCAACGTCACCAACCTGTCTCGTAGCGGTCTTTATGACTGGATGGTGCAGCGTGTATCTGCCGTGTTACTGGCAGCTTATGTGCTGTTCCTGCTGGGTTATCTGATATTCAATCCGGGCTTCACTTATGCGGATTGGCAAGGTCTGTTCAGCCAGAACTGGATGCGTATATTCAGTCTGCTCACGCTGGTGGCCCTGAGCGTTCACGCTTGGGTCGGAATGTGGACCATTTCTACTGACTACCTGACTCCCATGGCACTGGGCAACTCAGCCACTATTGTTCGCTTCCTGTTTCAGGCGGTGTGCGGTTTGGCGATGTTTGTCTTTTTTGTCTGGGGCGTGCAGATTCTTTGGGGTATCTAAATGGCTAACATTCGTACGTTGACTTTCGACGCTATCATCGTAGGTGGTGGTGGTGCAGGCATGCGCGCAGCGCTGCAACTGGCCCAAGGCGGTCACAAGACTGCCGTGGTCACCAAGGTATTCCCGACCCGCTCGCACACGGTGTCTGCCCAGGGCGGCATCACTTGCGCCATTGCTTCTGCTGATCCGAACGATGACTGGCGCTGGCACATGTACGATACCGTCAAGGGTTCCGACTATATCGGTGACCAGGACGCTATCGAATACATGTGTTCGGTTGGCCCGGAAGCGATTTTCGAGCTCGAGCACATGGGTCTGCCGTTCTCCCGTACCGAGCAGGGCCGTATCTATCAGCGTCCGTTCGGTGGTCAGTCCAAGGGGCCAGACGATCCGACTCAGGCGGCACGTACCTGTGCAGCGGCCGACCGCACCGGTCACGCTCTGCTGCACACGTTGTATCAGAACAACGTCAAGCACAACACCACCTTCCTCAATGAATGGTATGCAGTCGATCTGGTGAAGAACCAGGACGGTACTGTGGTGGGTGTGATTGCAATCTGCATTGAAACTGGTGAGACCGCCTATATCCGTTCCAAGGCGACTGTATTGGCCACTGGTGGCGCAGGGCGTATTTACGCTTCGACCACCAACGCGCTAATCAATACCGGCGACGGTATCGGCATGGCGCTGCGCGCTGGCGTACCAGTGCAAGATATTGAAATGTGGCAGTTCCATCCGACCGGTATTGCCGGCGCAGGTACCCTGGTGACCGAAGGTTGCCGTGGCGAAGGTGGTTACCTGATCAACAAGCATGGCGAGCGGTTTATGGAGCGTTACGCGCCCAATGCCAAAGACCTAGCTGGTCGTGACGTTGTGGCTCGTTCCATGGTCAAGGAAATCATTGCCGGTAACGGCTGTGGCCCTGACGGCGACCATGTCATGCTCAAGCTTGATCACCTGGGCGAGGAAGTTCTGCACAGCCGCCTGCCGGGTATCTGTGAATTGTCCAAGACCTTTGCTCACGTTGATCCAGTCACTGCACCGATTCCCGTGGTTCCGACCTGCCACTACATGATGGGCGGTATTCCGACCAACATTCATGGCCAGGCAATTACCCAGGATGCCAACGGCCAGGACAAGATCGTTGATGGTCTGTTTGCTGTAGGTGAGGTTGCTTGTGTATCGGTGCACGGCGCCAACCGTCTGGGCGGCAACTCGCTGCTCGATCTGGTGGTGTTTGGTCGTGCCGCAGGTCTGCATCTGGAGTCTTCGTTGAAAGATGGCGTTGAGCATCGCTCGGCGTCCGAATCTGACATCGAAGCGTCGCTGGGCCGTCTGGATGCGTTGAATAAGCGTACCGCCGGCGAAGAGGTCGCGCCACTGCGTAAGGAGCTGCAGAACTGCATGCAGAATTACTTCGGTGTGTTCCGTACCGGTGAGTTTATGGAAAAAGGTATCAAACAGCTGGCCGATCTGCGCGAGCGTATTGCGACCGTGAAGATTGATGACAAGAGCCAGGCGTTCAACACTGCGCGTATCGAAGCACTGGAATTGCAAAACCTTCTGGAAGTGGCCGAGGCAACAGCCATAGCCGCCAACCTGCGTACCGAAAGCCGTGGTGCGCATGCCCGTGAAGATTTTGAAGATCGTGATGATGAAAACTGGCTGTGCCACAGCCTGTATATGCCTGCCACCAAAGAGTTGCGTAAGCGGGCAGTCAACTTCGCGCCGAAAACAGTGCCTGTGTTTGAACCTAAGATCCGGACTTACTAAGGGTGACCGATATGCTGCAAGTAAGCGTCTACCGATACAACCCGGAGAGCGACAGCGCTCCCTACATGCAGGACTTCCAGATCGATACCGGCGGCAAGGACATCATGGTTCTTGATGTGCTGGCTCTGGTCAAGGAGCAGGACGTGGGCATGGCCTATCGTCGTTCCTGCCGTGAGGGTGTATGCGGCTCCGACGGGATGAATATCAACGGCAAGAACGGGTTGGCTTGCATCACCCCGTTGTCCGATGTGGTCAAGAAAAACAAGTTAGTGTTGCGTCCGCTGCCGGGTTTGCCCGTCATACGTGACTTGGTTGTGGATATGAGCATCTTCTACAAGCAATACGAAAAGGTTCAACCGTATTTGCAGAACGACACGCCGGCGCCGGCTATCGAGCGCCTGCAGTCGCCGGAAGAGCGGGAAAAACTGGATGGTTTGTACGAGTGTATTCTCTGTGCTTGCTGCTCTACTGCCTGCCCTTCCTTCTGGTGGAATCCGGACAAGTTCATCGGTCCAGCGGGTCTGTTGCAAGCTTACCGCTTCCTGGCGGATAGCCGCGACACCCAAACCGACGAGCGTCTGGCAGCACTGGACGATCCGTTTAGCGTATTTCGCTGCCGCGGCATCATGAACTGTGTGAATGTGTGCCCCAAGGGTCTTAATCCGACCCGTGCAATCGGCCACATTCGCAACATGTTGCTGCAGAGCGGTACCTAAGCGGTCGCGGTCTGCATTACGTTGGCCTGTGCCGGCTCCTGCTATAGGGAAGCCGGTCAGTTTTTTAAATCGAGCCGCAGCCCACAAAGCCGCGGCTTGTATGTACCTAAACCAACAGGGGCAATCGGGTAACACCCGAAC
>TARA_R110002051_G_scaffold5108_4_pt1 | contig 24978 bp, 23 predicted proteins | sample TARA_R110002051 | Tara Oceans TARA_R110002051 (sample SAMEA4397023) | marine metagenome | biome: Polar Biome; feature: [MES] marine water layer (ENVO:01000295) within the mesopelagic zone...; material: water (ENVO:00002006), including particulate matter (ENVO:01000060) such as......
AGATAGAACTTAACGGGTTTCCTTAGGAAAATGTTTTTGTATTTTTCGAATTATTGATTCTAAGCCGTTTGTTTTAATTTCTAGCATAGATTGCAATAAATCTCCTAATTTACCATCAGGAAATCCTTTTTGCTTAAACCATACCAAATAAGGCTCTGGTAAATCTATTAAATACCTTCCCTTATATTTACCAAATGGCATTCGGTAATGTGCTAATTCTATTAATTTTTCCTTATCAGGATTTATTTCCATTTTTAAATCTAAAAAATTATCTTTAAGAATTCAACAACTCAAAACAACATGAAACGAAGAAATTTTATTGGAACCTCAGCAGCTGCCTCTGTCGGATTCTTAACTACCTCTGCTGCAATGGCAAACAATAAAAATGCCAATACTACTGGCAAATTAAAGTACAATATAAACCATAGTGTTTGTTATTGGTGCTATGGCACTATCCCTTTTGAAGATTTTCTTAAAAATTTAGTGGAACTAGACATACGCTCTGTTGATTTAGTTGGTCCTGAAGAATTCCCGCTTCTAAAAAAATACAACATTCACGCTTCTATGTGTTGGGGTGCTGGCATGGGAATTGAAAAAGGCTGGAACGACCTTTCCTTACACGAAGAACTTATTAAAGACTACGAAAGAGTTATTCCTTTAGTTGCAGAAGCTGGTTACACTAATCTTATCTGCTTTAGTGGTAATAGAAACGGAATGAACGATTTGGTTGGCTTACGCAACTGTGCACTGGGCCTGAAGAAGCTAATGCCCTTAGCCGAAAAGCATGGAGTAGTTTTACAGATGGAACTTTTAAATAGTAAAGTGAACCATAAAGATTATATGTGCGACACTTCTGAATGGGGAGTTTCTCTTTGCCAGGCAATTGGATCTGAAAACTTTAAATTATTATACGATATCTACCATATGCAAATAATGGAAGGTGATATTATTAGAAATATTGAAGATTACCACCAATATTACGGACACTACCATACAGGAGGAAACCCTGGTAGACATGAAATTGATGAAACACAAGAAATTTTTTACCCTGCAGTTATGAAGGCTATTTTAAAAACTGGGTATACAGGTCATGTTGCTCAAGAATTTGTACCTAGTTGGGATGATAAATTAGCTGCCCTGAAACAAGGGGTAACTATATGTGATGTTTAAAACTAAAAATAACAGGTATAAAAAAAGCACTTTACAAATAAGTGCTTTTTTTATACCTAAAATTAAAAGATTTATTTGTTTAAAGCCTCCCCTATTTCTTTTGCCCAACGTTCTTGAACAGGTAAATTTCTAGAATAGTTCGTTTCTGAATCGTACTTATTTTGAAAATCATTCAATTGGCGAAGTGTAGCTTTGTATATTCTTCGAACCTCTTCTTTTACATTATCCGTAAAAGTGGTATTCGCCAATTGTTCTCTAAATTTACGAGCGTACAGCTCTGTAATATCAAAATGTAATTGCTCATGTAACAAGGTAACATCATTACATATTTTGGGTTTGTACCATGACTTTGTTGGGTAAAAATAAGCATAGACGTTATATTTAATCTTCATTTTGTCATGCTCATAGTATGTAGAAAAATTATAACTTAGACCGCTAGCGGTAGTTGCAGCAGCACTTGATGTTACTGGTGCCTTACCTTTAAAATCCTCCCAAGTAAATCTAAAATCCGAAGACCATTTAACCTCTTCTTGACCATGAACAGTTAACATACTGAACACAACCAATAAAAGCGAAACATGATATATTTTATTTATAAATCCCAATGATAGGTGATTACTTTTTCAATATCTGGATGCAAACTATAGTGAACAGGACAAGTATTTGCTGTATGAACTAATATTTTTCTATTCTTATCTGATATCTTTTCGGGTAAATGCACCTCTACTTCTATTTTCGAAATTCTCCTAGGTGAAGCTGCCATGTGCTTAGTTACAGATGCTGTCATTCCTTTTAAGTCTACTTCTAAACCGTTTGCCTTTATTCCCATCATGGTCAACATACAACTTGCTAAACCTGTTGCAACGGTATCGGTCGGCGAAAATGCCTGACCTAATCCGTTATTATCTACTGGTGCATCGGTTACAAAAGAATCGTTCGATTTTAAATGAACACATTCTGTTCTTAACTCGCCGTTGTATGTTACTTTTGATGTCATTTTATTCTAATGTTTTAATTCTTAAATCGTCCATCATCATTATATAAGATGACTGATTATAGTATCCCGAGACACCTTTACGCTCATAATTAAACTTATTGCCATTATATTCCGTTTCACCAATAAACCTAGAAACATCTATTAAATCATTTTTATAAGCCAATTTCAATAACAAATCATACATAAGGTCAAATCCTCTTACCGCATATCTATCTGGTTCGTCACCAAAACGTTTTATATAACGATCAACAAAAGAATTATTGGTAACATTACGATTAACGGATGGATACGTAAACTTTAAATTTGATAAATGTGTGTTAGAAATAACATCATTCTCAAAAGCAGAATTCATATCAGTTGTAAACATACGTACTCTCACTTTATCTTTACCTACCAAAGGGTCAAAAGCCGTGTTATTAAATGAATTTAAAATAGAAACCACACTTGATATTAATTTATAATTGTCCGATTCTACAAATACCCAGTTAGGAACTTTATCTGAAAGTAAGGTTTGTAGTTTATCTCTATTAATACCTATGTTTTTTTCTTCTTCTTTTACCACTACAACTTTAGCAGAAGGAAATCTATTTAAAATTGCTTCCTTTTCTTTTTTGTTTTCTTCATCTGCAATAATCAATATAGTTTCATCTGTATGATTAGTTTCAACATAATCAAGCATATGTTTCCACAATACCTCTTCGTCAGTATATGAATAGAATACATTATTTAAACTAATATCACTCTTTGCCTTTACTGGTGCAACCACAGGAACATTAAACTTAGAGGCCTGTACCGCAGTTTCTTTTAAAGATGGAACATCTAAAGGTCCAAATACTGCACTATAAGCGCCAAGCTGCTCGCCTTGCAATATTTGCTTAGTTTTAACCAAATCTAATTGGTTGTCAAAAGTTTTAACGTCAATTGAAATACCCAAGGATTTTAAAGAATCTATAGCTATTAACGCACCGGAATAAAGACCTAAACTAACGGTCATATCTTTTCTTAGGTCAATGGTTTTTTCTGACACCTCCTTATCTGCTAAATTTACCTTATCTAATCTAAAAGGCAATAAGAATAATACCTTTGGCACATTGGCAACATCTAGGCTATCTACTAAATTTATCTTATCTATTACCAGTGCATTTTTAATTTCAAAATCCCCAACTTTATCTTTTGGTAATTTTAAAACCATACCGGCTTTAAGACCCTCTTTTAAATCTGGATTCAATTGAACCATTTCAGCCCAAGTCATTCCAAATTTTCTGGTTAACCTAAACTCATTCTGCTTTGGCTTAACCTCATAGAAAATGTAATTATCTGTATTTATTTCCCCTGTTTTTACCATTTGCTCAGGAATACGAATAACCATGCCTTCTTTAAGTCCTCCACGCGCTGTAATTTCTGGATTTAAACGAACAATTTCATCTGATTTTACGCCGAATTCTTGCTCTAAACGATAAAAATTCATCTTAGCAGGTACTGTATAAGACGTGTATAACTGTGTTACTTGGTTTTGAACACTACTACCTGCTATTTTAGGCATTAACAACTCAAAACCTTCAGAGAGGTAATTGGTAGTTTTAGATAAACTTGGATTTAAAACCAACATGCTATCTATGGTTATACCATATTTATGAGCAATACTCCACCTTGTTTCTTTTGGTGCAACTATATATTTCTCAAACTCATCTTCATTAAGTTCCGCCTCTTGTTTAATTGGCACCTTATATTTAGGAATACGGAGTTCCATCTTCTTTTGCAATGAAGACGCATATAACAGGGTATTGTACTTCTTAAGCTCCTCTTCGGTAATTTTATATTGTTGGGTAATTCCGAAAATTGTTTCTCTTTTCTTTACTCTATGTGTAGTAAAACCAAAAGGCTCTCTAGCTACAATTGAATCTTGAATTTTACTTTTTGTAATAACAGTAGCGGGCTTAGAAGTATTAGAAGCAATTTTTTTACCAGGCACAACTAAAATGGTATTAGCCCTTAGTGTTTGCCCTTGTTTAATTTCTTTATTGTATTGTAGAATACTTGCAGGCGAAACGCCATACATTTGTGAAATGCTTTCTAATGTTTCTCCTGATTTTACTTCGTGAGTATTGAACTTTTGAGCCATTGCAGTGCAAGAGACCAAAAGGCAAAATGACCCGATTAAGTAAATTTGATTAAATATATATTTCATATTATTCCCATTCAATTGTTGCTGGCGGCTTTGAACTTATATCATATACGACACGATTTACACCAGGGACTTTATTAATGATATCATTTGATGTTTTTTGTAAAAACTCATATGGTAGATTAACCCAATCAGCAGTCATGCCATCTGTGCTTTCAACTGCTCTTAAGGCTACACATTTTTCATATGTACGTTCATCGCCCATTACACCCACGCTATTTACTGGTAACAACATAGCACCTGCTTGCCATACCTTATCATATAGGTCCCATTTTTTTAATCCGTCTATAAAAATAGCATCTACCTCTTGTAAAATAGCAACTTTCTCCGGAGTAATATCTCCAAGAATACGAATTGCTAAACCAGGCCCTGGAAAAGGATGTCTTCCTAACAAAGCTTTATCAATACCCAAGCTAGCTCCCACTCTTCTTACCTCATCTTTAAACAACATCTTTAAAGGCTCCACCACTTTCAGTTTCATGTAATCTGGCAAACCACCTACATTATGATGACTTTTAATTGTTTGTGACGGACCACCGGTTGCAGATACAGATTCTATTACATCTGGGTAAATTGTACCTTGGGCTAACCATTTTGCATTTTCTACTAAATGCGATTCATCATCAAAAACCTCTACAAATACACGACCAATTGTTTTTCTTTTGGTTTCTGGATCACTCTCCCCAGCCAAATCATCCAAAAAACGTGCCGAAGCATCTACGCCTTTTACATTTAAGCCCATACCCTCGTATTGCTTCAATACATCTGTAAACTCATTTTTTCTTAAAAGACCATTGTTTACAAATATGCAATGAAGGTTTTTACCAATTGCTTTATGCAACAATACTGCAGCTACAGAAGAATCTACACCGCCAGATAATCCTAAAATCACCTTTTCATCACCAATTTTTTCTTTTAGCTCCGCTACCGTTTTATCCACAAATGCATCGGGAGTCCAAGTTTGTTCCATTCCGGCAATATGCACCAAAAAGTTCTCCAGTACTTGTTTTCCGTCTTTAGAGTGATATACTTCTGGGTGAAACTGTATGGCATATGTTTCTTCTCCTATAAACTTAAAAGCTGCATTTTCCACATCATGGGTGCTTGCCAATAAGGTGGTATTCTCAGGCAGATGTTTAATAGTATCTGCATGGCTCATCCATACTTGGCTGCCTGTATCAACTTTATCAAAAAATGGTTCGTTTTCCTTAATATAGCTAAGATTGGCACGACCATATTCTCTAGTATTAGATTTTTCTACACTACCACCGTGAAAGTGTGCTAAATATTGTGCGCCATAACAAACGCCCAATAATGGTTTTTTACCGCGAATTTCAGACAGGTCTGGATGCACTGCATCATCTCCTCTTACCGACAAAGGGGACCCCGAAAGAATCACCGCATTATACTCAGAAAGGTCTTTTGGTAGTTTATTATAAGGTTTAATTTCGGAGAAAATATTTAGTTCACGTACACGTCTGCCAATCAATTGAGTGTATTGTGAACCGAAATCTAATATTAGGACTTTATTTTGCATGGGCAAAAATAGCAAATTGACAGTTCTTGAAAAGTATCTTTTAATTATATTTAAATTGGATTTTAAAATTTTTCTATGAAACAAGTAAGTTCAATTATTTTTGGAGTAGCAATTGTCATCGCTGCCTATTTTTTAGGTAATGCTTATGTACAAAGAGCAAGCCCGCCGCAAATTATATCTGTTACAGGTTTAGGGAATGAAAATTTCACCTCTGATCTCATTGTTTGGGACGGTCAATTTTCTACCAATAGCACAGTTTTAAAAACTGCTTTTGACCAATTAAATAATGATAAAGAAATTGTACGCACCTATTTAACTTCAAAAGGTATTGACCCTAATAGTATTATTTTTAATAGTGTGCAGACTATTGAGCAGCGCGATAACCAATATGAAAATGGAAACTATGTTGGCAGCATTTTTCGTGGATATCAATTAATACAAACTTTAAATATTGAGTCAGAGAATGTTGCTTTAATTGAAAATGTTTCTCGTGAAATAACCGAACTATTAAATAAAGGTGTGCAATTTAACTCGTCTCCGCCACGGTATTATTACACAAAATTAGCCGACCTAAAAATTGAAATGATTTCAAAAGCTACTGAAGATGCTAGAATTCGTGCTGAAAAAATCGCTGAAAATGCCGGTAGTAATTTAGGTGACTTAGTTTCTGCCAATATGGGTGTTTTTCAAATTACCGGACAAAATTCTGGTGAAGATTATAGTTGGGGTGGAGCTTATAATACTTCTTCAAAAAACAAAACCGCATCAATTACCATGCGTTTGGAATATAAGGTAAGGTAATAGTTCTACTTTGATCAAAAGTATTTACTGATCTTGGAAAGAAGAATTTATAACTAGAATACTTCCTTAAAAAAATGCATTTAAATATAAAAGCCCGGTAATCATCCGGGCTTTCTAATCAACCAATCTTTAAACCGAATACATTAAAAAATCTTTTTCATAACAATTTGTATTCGAATACTAAGTCGGTTCTTTATACCTAACCTTACATTTATTAAAAAAGAAAGCTCAGGAACCACCCTGAGCTTTCAACTAAATTAAAAACCAACTTCAAACCAAAAGCTTTAAATTGAACTTAATCAATTTCTTTTTCACAGCTATTATCTATAGAACAATTGACTTCCATTTTACCCTACCTATAAATGGTATTATTTTTACCTTTAATTAAATGGCACCCATGATAAATTCAATTTTTAAAGAATTAAGTAATGAAATTAGAAAGGGAATAACAGAAAGAGGACACCCATTTAGGTTCATTACTATGGCAACAGTAGGCACCGAAACCATTGCTCGCTTGCGTACTGTAGTGTTACGTGAGATTACAGAAGATTTGCGAATAACGATATATACCGATAGCCGCACAACGAAAATCAATCATATTACAGTAAACAATCAGGTTAGTTTCTTATTATATCATCCTGAGAAAATGCTACAGCTAAAAGTAGAAGGTACCGCTCAAATAGTAACGAATACCGAAAGATTAAAATCAACTTGGCAAACCATACAGCCTAATAGCAGAAAAGACTACATTGCCCAAACGACCCCAGGAAGCCTTATTAAAAACCCAGATAATGTTGAATATATGGAAGAGGAGAATTATTTCAGCATCATCGATATTATTCCTTCAAAAATTGAATTCTTAAAATTACAACGACCAAATCATATTAGAGCACTTTTCACCAAAACAGATAATAATTGGAAGGGTGAATTTTTAGTTCCTTAATTGATATAGAAGTATAGATTTTCTTTTTCTTTCCCAAATCCTATGAGGCTATCTACAGGTGTCGTCTGTTTTATTTCGGATGGATTAATCGTTATTTCAACTTCCCTCTTATGTTGCAATTCTAAAGCGGTTAACGAATAATCATCTGCAGAAAGTATGGTTCGCTCAGGATGTAACAAGCGTACATTACCGGCATAAGTAACATTAGGAAGTACCCATTGATAATCATCAAAATTCTTGCTCAATTTATTGGTTATAGGCTCAAAACCAAAATGGACGGATGAAGGTATGTTCATTACGCTTTCTACAGGCGTTCTTAATGTTTGAACTCCAATAACAGTAACAAAAGCCCCGTACCCAACAGCAACTAACTTCGAATTATTCTTAAAACTCAAATTTTCTATCAACAGAACTACAAAAGAAATAAAAAGTGGCAATAACCATCTGGTTTCTACTTTCTGGCTTTGAAAAATGAAAAAAAACAAGCCTAAGACCAATAGTTGTCCAAAGAACATTTTAACAAACCAATTTAGTTTAAGCTTATTAAAACTTACATTTTTTGAAAAATAGCCTATACCTATAACCGCAAGAATAGGAAACATTAAGGCAAACAAACCTTTTATATAAATTAAAATAGGAAGCAACGAAAAGCCAGTCTCCGTTTCTTCTATGCCTATTTTCTCTTCTACACTGGATGCTAAAAAAGTTTGAAATTCATCAGGACCTAATAACCAATAGATATGTGACGCTACAATTAAAGCAGAAATTAAAACCGATAACAGTATTTTAAGACTAAAAACTATAGCTCTCAATTCTCTATCCCACACAGAAACCACTGCAAAGGTTACCAGAAAAAATGCATAGTTGTATTTAGACATTAGGCCCACACCTATAACCAAACCAAATAAAAGATAATTGTAAATAGATTTACGTACCACCAACAGTTGTATGCAGTAATAAGAAGCCACAACACACAAACATAATAAACTGGTATGCGAAAGTCTACGAAAAGTAAAATCGATATATACCGGTATTAAGACCAATGCCAAAACAGCTAATTTAGATTTGTCAGCCCTTTTAATTCGTAATCCAGAAAATTGATACAACAACAGTAATGTCATAGAAAACAACACACCTCTAAGCATTGAGAATGGCAATTTACCTACACCTAAAATACAATTGAAACTATATTGCAGCCACGTATAAAATGGTGGTTGATCGTCATAACCCCAACGAAGCCATTGGGAATAATATGCCTGTTCGGCATCTTCTAATTCCAACGCACTTTTAAAAAAGGTAATTAATGTAATAGCTAAAAATGATAAAAAAGCAAGTATCGATATCTTATTTAGAGATATGTTCCTGCTCATCTTTTATTTTTGGGTAATTACAGTGAAACTTAAATCTAATGGATTTAAGGCTTCAAATAACATTGGCACTAAACCTTCGCCATAAGCCAAATAAAACTCAGAAAAATTTGACTGTCGCTCTTGTAGTGATTGATTGGGAAATATTTCATTTTGTAGTTCTGTCATACGTACTACATGATCTTTTAACTTTCTTTTCTGCGCCTGTAGCAAGCGTTTTTCTAAAGAATCTAATCCTTTCTTCTGTTTTACCTCTTGTGCTTTTACAGCACCAAGAAAAGATTTATCTGTCTTTTCAGCAAGCACATACATTTCTTTAAACTGCTCTTCCAGCAATTTCTTCTGAGGAGAAAAATCAATATCAATATTAGAAATTTCTCTAATCTTTTTATTGATTAGACTATTCTGCTTTAAGAATATATCGGACTTTGAGATATTCATATTCTCTAACTTATAAGCTTGCTTTTCATTAATGATCAAAGCTGAATTTCTCACTAATAGTATTGGAAAAGGAACATTCATAGCCTCAAAAGCTGCCTTTAATTCTAACCAATAAGCAATTTCTCCGCCTCCGCCTATATAGCATAGGTTGGGTAAAATAACTTCTTGATATAAAGGCCTTGCGATAACATTTGGCGAGAATCGTTCTGGGTGAGTATCCATCTCATTAATCAACTCCTCTTTAGTGAACGAAATGTTTGTATCGTTTACCACATACTTTTCCCTACTTTCTATAATTCTTTCACGAATACCGTCTTTTAAATAGAAATAATTGATTTCTCTCGGATTTACTTGTATGGGATAATCTGATGATATTTGTTCTATTTTCTTTATAGTTTCTGATACTTTTTTAAACGCAATTTGCTCAAAAATATCTTTCTTCATATAGGGTATTAGCGTCTTTTTCAAGCTTACATCATCACCATCAACTATCACTAATCCGTAATCCTTAAAAATTTCATTTGCTAAATACCGTGTGGCATCTGTTAAATTATTGTGTTTTAAATACGCATTTTCAAAAAGCTCCTTTAACGCTTTGGCATGCTTACTATCACCAATAGTTTTTGAATACAATGCAAAAACCTCCTCTAATCCTTCTGTAGATAAATGTCCTACTGCACCAGATGCCTCTTTACTCCACTGAAATTTTAATCCCTTGAAGTTAAAATAGTTGATTTCAACAAAATCATGATCTTCGGTAGCCATCCAATAAACAGGAACAAAATTACAATCTGGAAATTCCTTTTTTAATTGCTTGGTTAAATTTATTGTAGAAATAATCTTGTATAAAAAATACAAGGGACCCGTAAATAAATTTAACTGGTGACCAGTAACTATGGTAAACGTATTTTTCTCTTTTAAAAGATTAATATTAGCAAGTGTTGCTTTAGAAGTGTTTGTATTGCTATACTGCCTAAGCATTGAAGCATATAAAACATCTCTTTGGTCTTGAGTAAAAAGCTTCCCTTTTTCTTTTATTTGCCCTGCAAAACCATCTATATCAGGAAATCTATTATATAATTCTTTTAAGTTAACATCTGCAATACTGTAATTACAAATCAGTTTTGAAAAAAAACCAGTCTTATCTAAAGGCAAACAGTCAATATCCATATAAAAATAAAATACTTGGTAAATATAAAACCCTTTCGTCTTACATTTCCTAAATATAAGTTAATTACAGCAAGTATAAAAAACCAAAATACTCGGCAAACAACGTCTAAATTGAGGTAAATTTTATTTTAATTTTAATAGATTTGGCTGATTCAGAACACAAACAACTATATGAAACTAATTCTACGCTACGCATTACTTTTTATTCCATTATTAAGTTTAGCTCAATTAAAATCTCCTTCAGAATTTTTGGGTTATGAACTAGGCACACAATTTACAAGACATCATGAAGTAGTAGACTACTACCTGTATTTAGCAGAAGCTGAACCACAACGCATGAACCTTGTTGAGTACGGTAAAACTAACGAACGTAGACCATTACTTTTAGCTACCATTTCTAGTAAAGAGAATATCAATAACCTTGAAAATATTAGGTTAGAACATATGAAAGGTTTACAAGGTGAAGGTTCACCAAATAAGGCCATTGTATGGCTAAGCTATAATGTACACGGCAATGAAAGTGTTAGTACAGAAGCATCAATGCAAACCATCTATGACTTACTAACTAGTAATAGCAGTTACCTTGAAGACATTGTAGTTATGATTGATCCATGTATAAATCCAGATGGGCGTGATCGTTATGTAAATTGGTATAATCAATTTAAAAATTCACCAAACCAAGTTGACCCTAACAGTAAAGAGCATCATGAAAATTGGTGGAGTGGCAGAAGTAATCATTACATGTTCGATTTAAATCGTGATTGGGCATGGCTTACGCAAGTAGAAAGTCAACAACGCCTAAAGCAGTTTAATAAATGGCTTCCTCATGTACATGTTGATTTTCATGAACAAGGTGTAGATAATCCATATTATTTTGCCCCTGCCGCAGAACCCTTTCATGAAGTAATTACCGATTTTCAAAGAGAATTCCAAGTAACCATTGGTAAAAATCATGCAAAATATTTTGACGAAAATGGCTGGTTTTACTTTACAAAAGAAGTGTTTGACCTCCTTTACCCAAGTTATGGTGACACCTACCCAACATATAGCGGAGGAATTGGTATGACATACGAACAAGGTGGTAGTGGTCGTGCAGGTTTAGGCATTATTACCAGTATCGGCGATACTTTAACTTTAAAAGATAGAATAGCGCACCACCACACAACAGGGCTATCTACTGTAGAGGTTGCTGCAAACCATGTTTCAAAACTTAATGATGAGTTTAAAAAATTCTATCTAAAAAAAGATTACAAATACAAGAACTATGTTCTTAATGGAAACCCTGATAAATTAGAGGCACTTGCAAATTTATTGAGCAAACATGAAATTGAATATCAAGTTGGTAAAAATAGCACTATTAAAGGGTATAATTATACCACAGGAAAAGCTGGTACACTTAATAGCACTAAAAATAGTTTGGTAATCTCCTCTGATCAACCAAAAAGTACTTTGGTAAAAGTTTTATTTGAACCAATGGCCAAATTAAGTGACTCTGTTACTTATGATATTACTGCATGGTCACTACCCTATGCTTACGGCCTAGATGCTATCGCTACTGAAACAAATCTAAGTAAAACCCATCATCCATATAATGGCACAGAATTTGGCGTATTAGAGGAAAATCGTTATGCCTATTTAGCAGATTGGAATAGCATGAAAGATGCACAATTCTTAGCAGAACTTCTGCGTAATAAAGTACGTGTTCGCTATGCTCACAAGCCTTTTACTTTAGATGGTATTGCTCATGAACGTGGAACACTAATTATTACTAAAAGTGACAATAAGCAACTTAAAAATTTCAACGATATTTTAAGAACAGCTTCAGTTAAACATTCTAAAAACGTACTTTCAACTAATACTGGTTTTGTTGAAAGCGGCAAAGATTTTGGCTCAAGCTATGTAGATGTTATACAAAGTTTAAATATCGCTGTATTATCTGGTGAACCCACTTCTACCCTGCGTTTTGGAGAAATATGGAACTTTTTTGAACAACAATTAGACTACCCAGTTTCGGTGCTAGATGAAGATTATTTTGGCAGAGTAGACTTGAATACCTATGATGTTTTAATATTACCTGATGGTTGGGGATATAACAGCTTCCTATCTAAACATATAAAAGAAAAGATTAAAGACTGGGTAAAACAAGGTGGAAAACTTATTGTAATGGGAGGCGCAATTGATGCTCTAACCTCATCAGATAAAGACTTTACACTTAAAGAAAAGGAAATAAAAAAAGATTCAACAAATTCTATAGAATCTTTTGAAATATCTGAAAGAGAACAGATTAAATCTGCCATAACTGGAGCTATATTTAAGGCTACCGTTGACAATACAAATCCGCTTGCTTATGGATACGATGATACTTACTTTACCTTAAAATTAGGAGATAGAGCATATAACTATCTAGAGAATGGTAGTGCAGTTTATTTAAGTGAAGGTGCTAATAAACCTGTATCTGGTTTTGCAGGTAGCGAGGCTCAGAAAAGAATTGCCGAAACTTTAATTTTTGGTACCGAAGAAATGGGACGCGGTCAAATTATATACATGGTTGATAATCCTTTATTTAGAGGATTTTGGGAAAATGGAAAACTATTTTTCGCCAATGCTCTTTTTATGGTTAAATAATGTAAAACATGAAAGAATATAAAGTTGAAACTCTAATTTATTATTCGAAATTGACTTTCGATAAATACCATATTGTTAACTCTTCTAAGAAAGAAATACAAGAAAAATTAGACATTTATGCAAAAGATGGATGGCGATTAGTATCAACAGATGCTTCGAATTTTGGAGCAGCTATGTATATTTATTTATATTTTGAAAAATAAATATCGGCAATTGTATTTTGAAAATTATTTAAATATCCCTAACACACTTTAGAACGTTTTAGGGATATTTTATTTTTAAGAAGCTTAAATTTATAGCCAACATTCTTTCACCTTTTACGTTTATATTTGGACACCCCATTTTTTAGGGTTAAAAATCAACACCTATGGCTAACGACCAAGAACAAATTAACCACTTGTTACAAAAGCTTGAACTTCTACTAAAGAAACAACAGGACTTTAATATTGAAGTAAATGAAATTCGTAGGGATATTCAAATTCTCAGAAATACTCAAGCAATTAAACTTACAAATTCTTCAGAAAAACCTACTACCGAACATGCAGAAACAATTTCTAATATCCTCCCTACTAATACAATAGAATCTGAGATTATTAGCGCTAATAATGAAAATAAATCAGAACCTACTAGCACTGTAATTGATGTTATTGATACGCCAATAAAACCTACACCTAGGCCTAAAGTACAATCTAACTTAGAAAAGTTCATTGGCGAAAACCTTATTAATAAGATTGGAATTTTAATAACTGTTATTGGTGTTGTTATAGGTGCTAAATATTCTATCGAAAATAATTTAATAAGTCCGCTTACTAGAATCATATTAGGGTATTTAGTTGGCTTGGGCTTATTAGGGTTCGGATTTAAATTAAAAGCTAAATATGAAAGTTACAGTGCCGTACTTGTAAGTGGCGCATTAGCTATTCTCTATTTCTTGACATTTATCGCCTATGATCTATACGGGTTGTTTCCACAAATGGTAGCCTTTGGTATTATGCTTTTATTCACCATTTTCGGTGTTGTCGCGGCGATTAATTACAATAAGCAAATTATTGCACATATTGGTCTAGTAGGTGCTTATGCCGTACCATTTTTGCTAAGTAACAATTCTGGTAATGCTACTACCCTATTTAGCTATATAGCTCTAATAAATATAGGTCTATTGGTCATTTCATTTAAGAAATACTGGAAAGCCCTGTACTACGTTGCCTTTACTTTCACCTGGCTTATTTATGGTTCTTGGTATGGACTATCAAGTTACAATGAAGATTTTACCATGGGCTTTGCCTTTTTAGCCATTTTCTTTTCGTTGTTCTACGGTACATTTTTAGCTTTTAAGCTAATAAAATCCGAAAAATTCCAAGTCGCAGATATCGTTCTTATTATGCTGAATTCTTTCATATTTTATGGCTTTGGTATTGCATGGTTATACGATTATGAAGGTGGTGAGTTTTATTTAGGTTTATTTACTTTATTCAATGCTTTAATTCATTTCGCTATAACCGTTCTTATTTTCAAAAGAAAATTAGCCGACCGAAAGCTGTTCTTTTTAACATCTGGCTTTGTACTTACATTTATTACCATAGCTGTACCAGTACAGTTAGATGGTAATTGGGTAACTCTCATTTGGGCTTTTGAAGCTGCACTTTTGTTTTGGATCGGGCGCACCAAAAAAGTATCTTTTTACGAGTATCTATCATACATTTTAGCCACACTTTCTATCTTTAGTTTAAGTATGGACTGGTCAGAAACTTACTCATGGCTCAGCAGTACCGGCAATGAAGTAAAAACAATTTTAAATACCACCTTCCTTACCTCTGTACTATGTGTTTCCGCATATGGTATAATGCTGTATTTTCAAACGAAATTTACATTAGAGAAGCAGTCATTAATCCATAAATTAATGGATATAGGAATACCGGCATTATTCATTTTAACCCTTTATTTCGCCATCTATTTTGAAATTGAACACTATTGGAACAATACCTTTCAAGCATCTAAATTAGATATATTAAGTACTTCAGGTAATTACCCTGAATACAATTACAATCTTAAAGACCTTGAGGCAATTTGGAAGCTGTTATATACCATGCTTTTTATTGGCATTGTAAGTTTCATAAATATTAAAAAAGTTAACAACAAAATTTTAGGAATTGTTGCATTAGTTGCCGCTCTTTTTATAACACTGACTTTTTTAACAAACGGACTTTATACGTTAAGTGAACTGCGCGAAAACTACTTAGCTCAAGAGCTTGCTGAATTTTATAATATAGGAACATACAACATCTACATGCGCTATATTTCATTCGCATTCTTTTCATTTTTATTGTTCGCCATTTATAAATTAGCTCAGCAACAGTATCTGAAAATTAATTCTAAAATTCCGTTTGAAATTCTTTTGCATACCGTTATTATTTGGGTAACCAGTAGTGAGTTGCTGAATTGGATGGACTTATCTGGAGCTGAACAATCATACAAATTAGGACTTAGTATACTCTGGGGAGTTTACGCACTTATATTAATCGGACTTGGTATCTGGAAAAAGAAAAAACACCTGCGTATTGGTGCCATTGTACTATTCTCCATAACGCTGGTTAAATTATTTTTCTATGATATTTCTTCCTTAAATACAATTTCTAAGACTATCGTATTTGTGTCTTTAGGGGTATTATTATTAATTATTTCATTTCTTTATAACAAATACAAATACATTATTTTCGATGAAACTAAATAGTTTTCTATTCATAATTGCTTTTCTAACAATTTCATTTTCTAATGGACAAATGGATTCCTATTCTAAAAAAATGGTGTTGAAAGGAATAGATAGTCAATGGCATGCTATAGAAATACCGAACGATGTGTTTAAGGATTTGAATACGAATATGAGTGATATTCGTATTTATGGAGTTACCGCTACCGATACTATTGAAGCACCATATCTGCATAAAGTTTCAAAAGCTGAAAATGCAAATTCAGAAATATCATTCAACTTATTGAATAGTGTAAATAATTCTAAAGGTTACTTCTTTACTTACGAACTGCCTCAGAGCGAAACTATCAATGAAATTCTATTAAACATACAAGAACTTAATTTTAATTGGGAAGTTACTCTTGAAGGAAGTCAACATCAAAAACAATGGTTCACAATTCTAGAAGACTACCGTATATTGGCAATCAACAATGACCAAACAAATTATTCTTTTACATCGTTAAAGTTTCCCGATGCTAATTTTAGATACTATAGAGTACTGATTAAAAGCACTGAAAAGCCGAATTTAACTTCAGTGAACATTCTTAAAAAGGCAAAAAAAGTTGCGGAGTATCGCGATTATGAAATTCAGTCTTTTACTGTTTCGCAAGAGGATAAGAAAACTATAATAGATATTGATTTAAATAAACGAGTTCCATTAAACTTGCTAGAGTTAACCGTTGATGATAAAATTGATTATTACCGATCTATCTCTATTCAATACTTAGCAGATAGCGTAAAAACCGAAAAAGGATTCTATTATAACTATAGACCTTTAGCTACTAGAACTCTTTCTTCCATGGAAGATAATAGTTTTCAGTTACCAGGCACATTAGCTAATAAAGTGCGTGTAATTGTTTTAAACAACGACAATCAACCATTAAAAATTGCTGGAGCAAAACTAAAAGGTTATGTGCATACCTTAACCACACGTTTTACAGAACCGGCTACTTATTATTTAGTTTACGGTAAACCGAATGGTAGTTTTCCTAATTACGATATCTCTAAAACTACCGTTTCTTTACCAGATAATATTACAAAACTAGACTTTGGCAGTGAAGTTGAAATACCTAAGCCCGAAACCGAAACTACAAATCCCCTTTTTGAAAACAAATGGTGGTTGTGGGTTATCATTGGTGTAGTAATCTTAATACTAGGCTATTTTACTATTGGAATGATGAAGAAGGAACTTTAAAACTAGAATCTATTGGTTTAAAATAGTACCGCTACCGCATACGTATTTGATATTCGAATTTAGTACAATAGTAATTACTTATTCTTAATACTATTTATGATCTGATTGTCAAACAGTAAGTAAATGTTGCGTGAACTTTTTTTATATTAAATGCCCTATATTAGGGATATATAAATAACACATAACCAAAATTTGAAAATGAAAAGATCAGTATTCACCAGTGCTCTCACTTTTATCTTTATTGCTTTTAGCGGTCAAGCATTTACCCAAGTAACCAACATATCTGTAATAGATAGTTCTGCTACAGTAAACTCATCTATTGCCTTAGATAGTGTTAATACAGCATCCTTTCAAGAAATTGATAGTTTAACAAACGTAGATCCACGCTTAAAATTTGGATGTGGTTTCGGGCTTAATTTTTTAGGAGGCACCAATATTAGTTTATCACCAAATTTAATGTACACTGTAAGTGATAATTTCAGCTTAGGTGCTGGTCTACAAGGCAGTTACAACTCTATTAAAAACATTCAAAAAACAACTACGGTCGGTCTTAACCTTATTGGTCAATACAATCTATCAAATAAATTAATGAGCTTGTTAGAATTTGCCCAACTGAAAGTTAATTCAAAACAAGATACCCCTGTTGGCGAAGTAAAAAATGACTTCTGGGAATCTGCTCTTTTCGTTGGTGCCGGTTATAACATTAACCAAAAAATATCTATAGGGGCTAAATTCAATGTCCTATATGACGATGATGAAAGCGTATATTCTAGTCCTATAATACCATTTGTAAATATTACATTTTAAAAAACATACTTCTAAAAAAAAAGGCTTCAATTTATAAAATGAAGCCTTTTTTTGTTTCAAATACTCCAAACACTTTAAAACCCTTCAAAGAATTTGTCGTAAGTAGTGTGATGAAAAATTACATTTTAATTCTATTACTACTGCCAACGGTTCTTATAAGTCAAAAAATAGACAACCTTGCCTCCTTTAGAGCAATGGGTGGCTCAAACTATTTTAAGTTTAATTATGATAATGATTTTTTCACTGCATCAGACAAAAATTACACGCAAGGTTATGCTTTTGAATACGCAAATAAAGACTTAGCCAAGAATCCAGTATATCATATTTTCTTCAAGCCAAAAAGTAATTACCTCACATACGGCCTTGCATTAGAACATATAGGTTTTACACCTAGTGATTTTGTAAGTCCAGATATACAAATTGATGATAGACCTTTTGCTGCCGCTATATATTTAAAGAGCTTTTCAATTGCATTAGACACGCTTCAAAAATCAAGATTTACTCAATCATTAAGTCTAGGAATTATTGGTCCTGGTGCTTTTGGTAAAGAAATGCAAACAGCAATTCATAAACTTATCGAAAACAAAACTCCCGGTGGTTGGGACAATCAAATTCAGAATGATCTAGTACTGAACTATCGAATTAGTTATGAGAAACAATTAATCCACTACAAAGAACTAGCAAATATACAGGCAGTGTCCTCATGGCAAGTGGGAACATTATTTACAAATGCATCGGTCGGATTTAATTCTACGGTAGGCCTATTAGATAATCCGTTTTCTAAAAACACAAAACCATCGAAGTTTATATTTTATGCCTTTGCGCAGCCAACAGTTAAAGTTATTGGGTATGATGCCACGCTACAAGGTGGCATTTTTACCAATGATAATCCTTACACCATTTCGTCAAAAAATATAGAAAGGTTTACTGCCCAGCTCGACTACGGACTCATTCTAAAATACAGAAAATTATATCTAGAATATACCCGAACAGCTATCACCAAAGAGTTTTCTTCAGGTAATTCTGCCAATTGGGGCGGATTTAAACTAGGGTTACTATTTAAATAAACTATGAAACCGGTTCTCCGTATAAGTCAAAATCAGCTGCTTCTGTAATCTTTACATTTACGAACTCACCTTGCTTTACGTAGTGCTTAGTCGCATCTATTAAAACCTCATTATCAACATCAGGAGAATCGAACTCTGTTCTTCCAATAAAGTAGTTTCCTTCTTTACGATCAATAATACAACGAAACGTCTCCCCTACTTTCTTTTGGTTCAATTCCCAAGAAATTTGAGATTGAATTTCCATTATAATATTTGCACGCTCTTGTTTTACTTCTTCAGGAACATCATCTACCAAAGTATAGGCATGTGTATTTTCTTCATGACTATAGGTAAAACAGCCTAAACGCTCAAAACGCATAGCAATTACCCAGTTTTTAAGAATCTCAAAATCTTCTTCTGTTTCACCAGGATACCCAACTATCAACGTTGTTCTAATAGTCATTTCTGGTACTGCAGTTCTAAACTCTTTAAGTAACTTGGTGGTTTTTGCCTCTGTAGTTCCTCTGCGCATACTTTTAAGTATACGGTCAGATATATGCTGTAACGGAATATCCAAATAGTTACAAACCTTTGGTTCTCTATTCATTACATCTAACACATCCATAGGGAAACCAGCCGGAAATGCATAATGTAAACGTATCCATTCTATACCTTCTACCTTTACCAAAGCTTCTAAAAGCTCGGCAAGATTTCTTTTCTTATATAAATCTAAACCGTAGTACGTTAAATCTTGAGCAATTAAAATAAGCTCTTTTACACCTTTTGCCGCAAGTTTTTCTGCCTCAATCACCAATTCTTCAATAGGAGTACTCTTGTGCTTACCCCTCATTAGCGGAATAGCACAAAAAGAACAAGGCCTATCGCAACCTTCTGCTATCTTTAAATAAGCATAGTTCTTTGGTGTCGTCGTTAAACGCTCACCAATCAACTCATGCTTATAATCTGCTCCTAAAGCTTTTAATAAACCTGGTAACTCACTGGTACCAAAATATTCATCCACATTAGGAATCTCTTTTTGTAAATCGGGCTTATAACGTTCGCTTAAACAGCCTGTTACAAAAACCTTATCAACAACACCTTGCTCCTTCTTTTGAACATATTCTAAAATGGTATTAACACTCTCTTCTTTGGCATTTGCAATAAAGCCACAAGTGTTTATTACGACTATGTTTCCTTCTTCTTCATGTACAACTTCTTTGTTGTTGGCCTTTAATTGACCCATGAGTACTTCTGAATCGTAAACATTCTTTGAACAACCTAGGGTTACCACGTTGATTTTGTTCTTCTTAAGAGTTTTTGTCCTCATATTTTTAATTGGGGTGCAAAAATACGATTTGGCTAATTAAAAACGTTAGATATGGACAAAATTAGCCTAATCTTTAGGCGATTATTGAAAATCAGCCTATTATAATAAAATTGACCATGAAGTTTTCCCAAAATTTTGGCCTACTTATCCTAATGTTTTTAGTTTTTTCTTGTTCTAACGAACCGGAAAGTGAAACAGGAAAAACAGAAACACCTACCGTTATTGCACCAATACCCTTAGATACCTACTTCCCTCCTATAACAAGAACAGATGAATGGGAAACAATTTCAATGGAAACACTAGGATGGAATGAAGACAAAGTAACAAATCTGTATACTTATTTAGAAGACAATAATACCGATGCTTTTATAATATTAAAAGATGGACGAATTGTCATTGAAAAATATTTTGGTGATTTTAAACAAGATGATAACCATACATGGAATTCTGCAGGTAAAACATTGACTGCGATGCTAACCGGTATTGCTCAACAAGAAGAGCTGCTAGCTATTACGGACCCCACAACCAGCTATTTAGGCGAAGGATGGTCTAGCATGACTACAGACAAAGAATTAGCTATTACTATAGAAAATCAGTTAACCATGACTACTGGTGTAGATTATACGGTTGAAGATGATTTTTGCACTGACCCAGAATGTATAAAGTATTTAAATGACCCAGGTACCAAATGGTACTATCACAATGCTCCTTATACATTAATTGAAGACGTAATAGCGAGTGCTACTAACACAGAATTTAATTCCTATTTCTCGGAAAAAATTAAAGAGCCTATTGGTATGCAGGGACTATTTATAGAAATAGGCTACAACAATGTATATTATAGCACCGCTAGGAGTATGGCTCGTTTTGGAATCTTAAATCTAAATAAAGGAATATGGAATGGCACCACTATACTTTCTGACCAGACCTATTTCAATTCAATGACTAATACATCCCAAGAATTAAATCTTTCATACGGCTATTTATATTGGTTAAATGGAAAAAGCAGCTTTAAACTACCCAGCACCGAAGAAAATTATTCAGGTAAACTAATACCAAATGCACCAGATGACCTTTTTGCCGGATTAGGACTTAATGACCAGAAACTATATATGGTTCCTAGTTTAGATTTGATTGTTATACGCATGGGAGAAGCCAGCAATGAAGAACTTTTAGGTCCTTCAGGATTTGATAACGAACTATGGGGCTTTATAAATGAAATTATAGAATAATTCTCAAATACATAATTCTAATATTTTATCTACTTTAAAATAACCGCTATTTCTACACAATACTTTACATTTCATATTTTTACATAAAAATTAAAAAATGACTTTTAGAAGAATTGCTGAAGAACGGTATACCACAAAAATGTACAATGCTTCAAAGAGAATTTCGGATGGGAAAATTGAAGACCTTAAACATATCTTAAAACTAAGCCCTTCTTCTATCAATAGCCAACCATGGTCATTCACATTTGTATCACATAAAGAAACTAAGGATAAATTAGCAGAGGCGTCTTTCTTTAATGCACCTAAAATTAAAAATGCAAGTCACCTTGTGGTTTTTAGTGTGCAAGATAATTTAGATGAATTTGAACGTCATGTAGACGAAAATTTAGCTGAAGGTTCAATAAATTATTATAAACAATTTGTAAAAGGCCAACCTACTGATAAAACTATTAATTGGCTTACTAATCAAGTTTATATATCACTTGGTTTTTTCTTAGCGGCATGCGCCACAATGAAAATTGACTCAACACCTATGGAAGGTATTGAACCAGAAAAATATAAAGACATTTTAAAAATTGAAAACCATAAAGTTCTTTTTTCGGTAGCAATTGGTTACCGTGATGAAGAAGATAACAATCAACCTAGTTTAAAAAGTAAATCAAGATTAGCATTAAATAATGTAATTACTTCAATTGACTAGTTGAAGATTTTATAAAGCCTTAGAAAGTTCAAAAATTGTAATCTCCGGACGTACATTAAAACGAACTTGAAGTAGACAACCAAGTGCTCTATTAATATAAAGTGTTCTTCCGTTCTGCAAATCAAACTCACCAGCAGTGTATTTTCTATTCTTAACAGGCAATAGAGGAGCTGGCAAAAATGGAGGCTTTACTTGTCCGCCATGGGTATGCCCAGAAAGTATCCAGCCTTTAAAATTGTTCCATACAGGTAAATCACAGACATCTGGGTTATGACACAAGGCTATATTAGGCTTGTTTTCGTCATACTTTTTTGTTGCTTCCTCTGGTCTAAAATTAATACCCCAAAGATCATCAATGCCTAAAAAGTTTAGTCCGTTAAATTCCACCGCATCATTTCTTAACATGGTAACACCCGCATCTTCTAAGTTTTTTGTAACATTGCTTGCTACTGGCGCTTCTGCATAATCTTTCCCATAATCATGATTACCAAGAACGCCTATTGTACCCATACTTCCAGTAACAACATGTTCTAAAACTTCCTGTAACTGCTCTATTTGTTTCTGGTTCTCGTAATTTACAAAATCCCCTGTGTAAACTACAAAATGGGGTTTTAACTCTTGAGCTTCTTTAAAAGAATCTATGATGTATTGGTAATCAAAACTATCACCTATATGTATATCGCTTATTTGCATTAAAGTTTTACCAACGAGTTCTTCCGGCAAATTCCTTAATGGCATTTTAACGTGCACAAATTCCATCCAAAATGGTTCAATTTGCCAACTATATAATCCGGTAATTATACCTACACCAGCTCCCCATTGAAAAGTCTTCTTTATAAACTTTCTCCTATTCATTATTAATTCAACAAATTAATTTTGATAATCTTTAGGCATAACTGGTACTGGAAATTTCTGTTCATAAACGCTTCCAATTCTTAATAAATTATCTTCTGAAAACTGTTCCCCTATGAAGGTTAAGTTTACTGGCTCACCTGTTTTTTTTATACCCCATAGGTATTGTTAATGTTGGATATTAAGCCACTTCGGCATAACCGTCATGGTAATTATTTATTGATAAAACGGCATCTAATTTATGTTCATCTAATGCCAAATTAAAAAATTTATGACCATTTGTCTCCAGTATAGCTTTTATTGTATCCAGTTCTTGTTGCGAGGTTGTGTCGGCCAAAATACCCTGAAATAAAGCTTGCCCGTAAAGAACCAAAGCAGGTTCTCCATTGGGTTGATTTCCAAAAACAGTACGGCCACGTGCTGCAGGTCTTGAGTATTCAATTGTAATTTTCGCGAGACCTATTACTTGCTCAACCTTAGTAAAAGGACTCGTTTTTGGATGGTTTATTTGAGCCTTTGCCTGGCTACAAATTAAAAGAAAACTAAAACCCAACCGTGTCTCAATATTAAATTTTAAAGAAAGAATCTACGAACTCATGTTTATTAAACACTTGTAAATCTTCAATACCCTCACCTACACCTATATATTTTACAGGGATTTTAAATTGGTCTGAAATACCTATAACTACCCCACCTTTTGCAGTACCATCTAATTTTGTAATAGCCAAAGATGTTACTTCTGTTGCCTTTGTAAATTGTTTAGCCTGCTCAAAGGCATTTTGACCTGTAGAACCATCAAGAACCAATAAAACCTCGTGCGGCGTATCATCAACTACTTTTTGCATAACACGCTTAACCTTTGTTAATTCATTCATTAAATTAACTTTATTATGTAAGCGGCCCGCCGTATCTATTATGACTACATCAGCATCTTGTTTAACTGCGGAACTCAAGGTATCAAAAGCAACCGATGCAGGATCGCTACCCATTTGTTGTTTTACTATAGGAACATCTACGCGATCTGCCCAAACTTGTAATTGATCTATAGCTGCGGCCCTAAATGTATCGGCAGCACCCAAAACCACTTTTAAACCCTGTTTCTTAAACCGATGTGCTAGTTTTCCTATTGTCGTTGTTTTCCCAACACCATTAACACCTACAACCATAATAACATACGGCTTTTTATCAGCAGTAATTTGCAATTCAGAATAATCAGAATTATTAGTCTCAGACAATAATCCAGCAATCTCTTCTCTTAAAATTGTATTAAGCTCATCAGTTCCAACGTATTTATCTCGTGCAACTCTTGCTTCAATTCTTTTTATTATTTTTAAAGTAGTGTCCACGCCAACATCCGAAGAAACTAAAACTTCCTCTAAATTATCTAGTACGTCGTCATCTACTTTTGACTTACCCGCTACTGCTTTTCCTAATTTTGAAAAAAAGCTTGTATTGGACTTCTCTAAACCTTTATCTAAGGTTTCTTTTTTCTGTGAAGAAAATATTTTTTTAAATAAGCTCATTGTTTTAACTAAAGTTATTCAAATATAAAAATTAAAAAGCCCCTTTCGTAGGAAAGGGGCTTAATAACTACTGAAAGTTAAATTTCTTATTTTTTATCCATCCAAGCATCTACCAATTCTGGTGCCATTACTTGTTCTACAAAAACGTAAGCACCAGATTTTGGTGACTTAACCATTTTTATAGCTTTGGTTAATCTTTTAGAACTTGTCTGTAAACTTGCTACGGTTTTCTTAGCCATGACTTATTTTTTTTATGATTTTCTTAAAATGAAAATCTATTTAATTTCTTTATGAACGGTCATTCTCTTAAGAAT
>TARA_R110002051_G_scaffold88619_1_pt1 | contig 24943 bp, 35 predicted proteins | sample TARA_R110002051 | Tara Oceans TARA_R110002051 (sample SAMEA4397023) | marine metagenome | biome: Polar Biome; feature: [MES] marine water layer (ENVO:01000295) within the mesopelagic zone...; material: water (ENVO:00002006), including particulate matter (ENVO:01000060) such as......
AGCTTTTACTTATATGAATAATTTAAAAGAATCTCCAAATTGGGATAAATACATAGAAGAATATGGAGCTTTTATAAATAAACACAATATTGATTTGTTTATTGAATTAGATATTGACGTATTAGTAGGATTAAAAGAAGTCGAAAGATTAAGAAACAAACTAGAGTTACTAACCAAAAAACAATGCATTCCTGTCTGGCACAAATCACGAGGCCTTGAAAACTGGAAACAAACAACTAAGGAATATGAATATGTTTCAATTGGAGGGATTGTTACTAAGGAGATAAAGGGAAACGAATATGATGTTTTTATTCCACTATTAAAAATAGCAGCAAAAAATAATTGCAAAGTTCATGGATTAGGATTTACTAATTTAAAAGGATTAGAAAAGTATAAATTTTATTCTGTGGATTCAACAGCATGGGTTTATGGAAACAGAGGAGGATTTTTATACTTATTTAAAAACAATGAATTAACAAAAATACAACCTAAGAACAAAAGATTAAAAGGCAGAAAAGCCGCAGTACATAATTTTTGTCAGTGGCTTAATTTTTCACAATATGCCGAACATAATTTATAAAATATGAAAAAAGCAATAGTATTATTAAGTGGGGGTCAAGATTCAACAACTTGTCTATTTTGGGCAAAGGAAAGGTTTAATGAAACCTATGCAGTTGGATTTGATTACGGACAAATGCATAGTCAAGAATTAGAACAAGCTAAAAAAATATGTAAACAAATTGAGGTTAATTATAAAATCTTTAATGTCAAAAATTTATTAGCTCACAGCAGTTTAACCGAACACTCAAATCACAATGAAGCTAGTTATATAAACGAAGAATTACCCGCATCTTTCACAGCAGGAAGAAATATTTTATTTTTAACAATAGCTGCAAGCTATGGAGCAGAGTTAGGGGTTACTGATTTAATTACTGGTGTTTGTCAAACTGATTACAGTGGTTATCCTGATTGTAGAAAAACAACGATTGATTGTTTACAAACTACTTTAAGCTTAGGACTTGGTGCGGGAGATTTTAGAATACATACTCCTTTGATGTATTTAACTAAGGCAGAAACTTGGAAATTAGCAAAAGACCTTGACTGCTTAGACGTAATAATAAACGATACATTAACTGACTATGATGGCAACTTAACGAAAAACGAATGGGGATATGGTTTAGAAAGCAATCCAGCTACTAAATTAAGAGTTAAGGGATATTATGAAGCAAAGAAAAAAAACTGGATATGATATACATAAAAAAGAAATACTATTTCTATGCAGGACATAGAAACAAAAGCGCAGGAGAGAAATGCGGGAGGCTTCATGGACACACTTACGATGTAGTATGTACCTTTAAATTTACAAAGATGAAGAACGGAGTTACAATGCTATTTGGTGATATAGATAAAATTGCAGAACCTATAATCAAATATTATGACCATCATTTTTTAGTATGTAACGATGACCCTTTAAAAGAATTACTAGATTTATCTAATGAACCTTATAGAGAACTCCCATTTGAAACCTCAGCCGAGAATCTAGCTATTTGGATTTTTAATATTATAGAAGAACAATTACCAATAGTAAGAATTGAATTATCAGAAACAAAATCAAGCACAGTTATATATGAAAAAGATAATAATTAGCGAGGTCTTTTACTCTCTTCAAGGAGAGGGAAAGACAATGGGAATACCAAGCGTATTTGTTAGATTAGGAGGCTGCAATTTAATGTGTGGAGGTATGGGGACACAATTTGATAATGAATTACATAACGGAGCCGAATGGAGATGCGACACAATTGAAGTATGGATGAATGGAGGAGCAGTCGCTATTGAAAATGTTTTACATCAAGAATGTATTGAAGCTATTGAAAAGGGAGCGCATATTATTTTAACAGGAGGAGAACCTATGATGCAACAAAAAGCTATAGAGGAATTTATAAACTATATAAAAGACGAAATAGTAGATGAGCCATATATTGAAGTAGAAACAAACGGAACGATTATTCCTAGTGATTTTCTTTTAGAAGAAATATCGCTTTGGAATTGTAGTCCTAAACTATCTAATAGTGGTAACGATAAATCATTGGCTTATAAACCCGAAGTAATAGAAGTATTAAACAAATTTCATACCATTTTTAAATTCGTTATAAATAACAAAAAACAATGGCATGAGATAGGATATTTATATTTACCAATAATTGATAGAGATAAAATTTGGCTAATGCCCGCAGGAGAGAATCAGGAGCTTCTTAATCAAACCAAAAAAGAAGTAGCAGAAATAGCAAAAAAAGAATGTGTTAATTTTACCACTAGACTACATATAGAAATCTGGAATAAAAAAACAGGAGTATGAAAAGATTTATAGGGTGGAATCAAATTATTGAAAGAGCAAACAAGATAAAAGAAAAACACCCTGATGCTAAATTCTGGGGAATACCTAGAGGTGGTCAAGTAGTAGCAGGTATTTTAGGCAACGCTGTCGATAAGATAAACGATTGTGATGTTATTGTAGATGACTTAATTGATAGTGGAGCCACAATGTTAAGATATTTAAAACACAATAAACCAATAGAAGTATTAATTGATAAAAGAAAAGAATTCACTAATGAATGGTTAGTATTTCCTTGGGAGAATGCAGAGGGAGATATTGACGATAACATTACTAGGGTGCTTCAATACTTTGGAGAAGACGTAGAAAGAGAAGGCTTAAAAGACACACCAAAGAGATACATTAAATTCTTAAAAGAATTCTTAAATCCTCCTAAATGGAATTGTACAACCTTTGAGGGAGAAGGATATGACGAAATGATAATACAAACAAACATTCCGTTCTACAGCCTTTGCGAGCATCATATAGCACCTTTCTTTGGATATGGTACTATAGCATACATTCCAAATAAACGTATCGTAGGGCTCAGCAAATTAGCTAGAACATTAGAAACTTATGCAAGACGATTACAAAATCAAGAACGTATCACAACTCAAGTAGCTGAGTTCTTAGTGGATAAGCTAGACCCAAAAGGAGTAGCTGTACAATTAACTGCCAAACATCTATGTATGGAAATGAGAGGAGTTAAGAAACATAACACTTGGACAACCACTACAAAACTAATAGGAAAATTTAAAGAAGATAACTCAGTACGAATGGAATTTTTAAATGGAATAAGAAATGAATAAAACGACAAAATCCGACACTATAAAAAAGGAATCACTTTTAAAGGCATTAGAGAAGTCATTAGGAGTAGTAACACTAGGCTGTAAGAATGCCAATGTTCATCGTAGTACTTTCTATGAATGGTATAAGAAAGATATTAAATTTAAAAAGCAAGTAGATGATTTAAAGAATGTAGCTTTAGATTTTGCTGAAAGCAAATTACACGACCAAATAAACAAAGGAGTTCCTTCATCTACTATCTTTTATTTAAAATCTAAAGGTAAGAATCGAGGCTATGTTGAAAGACAAGAGATAACAGGATTTGATGGAACTAAATTATTTGAAGTACAAGTTATAAAGAATGAAGATAACGACTAATGTTGTTTACGAACATCTTAGCAATACAGATAAAAAGATAATAGTTGAACAAGGGGGTACTAGGTCTGGGAAGACTTATAACATTCTCATTTGGTTAATCTTTAATTATTGCGGCACTCATACAGGTAAAACAATAACAATCTGCAGACGTACCTTTCCTGCAGTTCGAGGAACTGTGATGAGGGATTTTCTTCAAATTCTTAGACATTATAATATCTACTATCCTGAGCTACATCATAAATCTACAAGTGAATATAATATAAACAACAACAGAGTTGAGTTTATTTCTATTGACCAACCTACAAGAATAAGAGGAAGAAAAAGAGATATCTTATTTATTAACGAATGCAATGAGTTAGATTGGGAGAGCTGGAATCAATTAATATTTAGAACACAAGAAAGAATAATCATTGACTATAATCCCTCAGACGAATTTCATTGGATATATGACAAGGTATTAACTAGAGAAGATACAGCATTCTTTCAAACTACTTATAAAGACAATCCTTTTTTAGAAGAAACATTAGTAAAAGAAATAGAGAGATTAAAAGATATAGATGAAAACTATTGGCGAGTATATGGATTAGGCGAAAGGGGTCAGAATAGAAGCCTTGTCTTTACCTTTCAGACTATTAAACAAATACCAGAAGAAGCTAAGCTAGTGTCTAGAGGTTTAGATTTTGGATATTCAAACGACCCTAGTTGTTTGATAGAAGCATATATTGAGGGAGATAATATGTATGTTAAAGAATTATTATATAGAACAGGAATGACTAATCAGGATTTAGGAAACGAATTTAAGAAGCTAGGCTTTGACAGACGAGACGAAATCTATTGTGATAGTGCAGAGCCAAAGAGTATTGAAGAAATACATAGAATGGGATTTAATACAAAACCAACGTTTAAAGGCTCGATAAATATTGGGATAGATGTTATTAGGAGATATAGATTATACATCACTGAGGACAGCCTAAACACCATTAAAGAGCTTCGTAACTATAAATACATTGAGGACAAGAACGGAAATCTAACTAACAAGCCTGTTGATGCTTTCAATCATTCTCTTGATGCCTTGCGTTATAGTGTAGTGAATAAGCTACAGAATCCGAATACAGGAAAATATCATATCTACTAAAAGATTAGGTTATTAAGAAAATTGTTTGTATCTTTATAGTAATAAGATTAAAAGCTCATTGAAACAAAACTAAGGAAAATTGCTGCTCGTTGGAATTAATACGAGGTTAAACAACAAAAGTGTGAAACAGATTGAAAGAGAATCTGAAAGTTTGAAAAGTGGTTTTAAGAAAGGTTTAGGGTTAACGACCTAATATCTCAAAAGAGAGAATAGTCAAAAGTACGACAGCTTAAATAAAATAATAGACAGCTTGCATTAGCAAAGGACAGGATAAAGTTTCCTATAACGAAATAACAAAAAAACCAACCTGATAGTTGGGAGGTGTTTGAAAGTATCAGCTTTCTTAGCTCGCAGACGATGCGCATGACACCTAAGGTTTCGCCTCACTTAGTGATTGTTTTAAAAAAATACACAAATAAATATTAACTAAAACTTAGAAACACTATGAGTATAAATGCTATGAAAATGTTCATGTTATTAGGAGACTTAGAAAACACGAATAAAAGCGACGAAGAAAAGTTAAAATATAAAGAGCGTATTGCTTTTGCTACAATGCGAAATGCTATTCCTGATTGGCAACCGCCAAGTGATTGGGATAGTTTGCCAACAAAAGAAAAGCTAAAACGTCTTGAAAAATTAACCTCTGCTCAGAATGAGTAAACTAAAAATATTAAATCTATACGCTTGTTTAGGAGGTAATCGATATAAGTGGGGGGATGAACACGATATAACAGCAGTTGAATGGGATGAAGAACTAGCTAGGTTATACCAGGAACGATTCCCAAATGATACAGTTATAGTTGCAGATGCCCACCAATACTTATTAGACCACTACAAAGAGTTTGATTTTATATGGAGTTCTCCTCCTTGCCCTACACATTCAAGAGCTAGGTTTTGGGCAATAGGAGCAAATGGTAAAAACCCTATATATCCAGACATGAAACTTTATCAAGAAGCATTACTATTAGAACATCACTTTAAAGGTAAGTATGTTGTTGAGAATGTTATACCATATTACGAGCCTTTATTAAACCCTAAAAAAAGAGGTAGGCACTTGTATTGGACTAATTTTAATTTGCCAAGTGATTTAGGAGATAGAAGATTTGCTATTTCTTCAGCTAAGAATCAAGTTGATGGGCTATGCAAATTTCACGACTATAACTTTAGGCAATACAAAGGCACACAGCCTATGACCAAAATAGCAAGAAATCTAGTAGACTATGAAGCTGGTAAAACAATTTTAGATACAGTACTTGGAATAAGAATAAAAGAAAACATAAAACAAACCGAGCTATTTGTATGAATGGAACAGCTTATCAATTTAACACAGAAGAATTATATAAAAAAGAAAAACATGAAATCAAATAAAGAAATAAGAATCTTAGATACAGGAATTGTCTGTATTGAAACCACAGATAGCAGAGGAAATACAAAAGTAGAAACCTATACTTTGAGGGAATATAATATATTATTAAAACGAAGAGTTAAACAAGAAAGGAATATTATTAATTCAATATTATTATTTGTATTTCTTGCGGTTATTTTTATTTTAATTATAGTAGCAAATGCGTACTATACAGCGTGAAGCTATGAGTTGGTGTCTGGCTAATAATATTAAGATTTATGTTGAGCCAACTTCTAAAGGTAGAAAACCATTGGTTAAAATAATAGTAAATAATAAAGGAAAAATCTCAATTGGAATAAAAGAATACATACAAGACAAGAATGTAAGTGAAATTATTAATAGTTTATATTTACATCTGTATAATAAATTAAATTAGTTTTCATTATTTAATTTGAAGCTTAGTCCAAAAAGGGCTGTGTACAACAACACAGCCCTTTTTTTGTTTATATAAAAAGAATTAAGATGAAATTAAAGACTTTAAGAGATGTTACCTTGCAAAGCTATCAAGCCTTACAGAAAGTGTCTAATCCGAGCGATAAAGACGTTTTAAAGACATTACTTGGATATTCAGAAAAGGATATAAGAGAAATGAAACAGACTGAGTTAGACAAAATCCTTGCTCATCTCAATTCTCAATTTAACGAAGAGCCTGAATTATGTAGTATTCTACAAATTAAGAATATAGATTTTGGCTTCATTCCTAATTTTGATGACATTACTTATGGCGAAAATACAGACGTAAGCAATTATATTAATGACTGGGAAACAATGCACAAGGCAATGGCTGTTCTATATAGACCTATTATTCATAAGCAAGGAGGCAGATATACTATTGCCAAATACAATGGTACAGAGGAATTTGCAGAGCTAATGAAAGATGCTCCACTGGATGTCGTATTGAGTATGATTGTTTTTTTTTACAATTTAACGAAAGACTTGTTGAAAGTTATCCCGAGTTATTTGCAGAAGACAACACTGACGCCAGAAATTCTATCTCTCTATTCGGCAGAAAATGGGGAAGGTATAACGAAATCTTTACACTTGCTCAAGGTGATTTGCGAAGATTTGAGACTATTACCGAGTTATCCCTCTTTAAATGTTTGACCTATCTAGCGTATATGAAAGAACAATCAGAGGCTGAAAGAAATTATATGAATAATAAATTAAAGAAATAAATGCAAGGATTTTATAATGTAACCGAAAAGATACAAGAGGCTCTTCAAGATGAGCCATTTGTAAACACAGTAACCTATGGAGATATATTTGAAGTTGATTTAAACAAACAAACGATATTTCCTTTATCTCACTTCATGGTATCTAATGCTACGTTAGATGGTAATATATGGCAAATTGATTTTGATTTATTATGTATGGATATAGTTGATGAAACAAAAGCCTATCCAACAGCTACTACTAATCCAAAAAGAGAGAACGAAAACTTTAGAGGTTTAAACAACGAACAAGATGTTTTAAACACTCAACTAGCAGTAGCAAACAGAGTACTTGAATTATTAAGACGAGGAGATTTATATTCAGAATTATATCAATTAATAGGTCAACCCTCATGTCAACCATTTATGGATAGATTTGAAAACAAATTAGCAGGTTGGACAGTGAGTTTTTCTGTTAATATTGTAAATGATATGACAATATGCTAAACAAGAAACAAAATGGCTAGAAGTATAAGTGATGAGTTAAGGCTATTTGCAGCAAAGGTTGTTCGTGATGCTAGAACTAATACAAAAAATTATTTTCCTAAAGGTACAGGCTCATTAGGTCAGAGTTTAACCTTTGGAGTAAATGAAACTAAAGATGTTACCTCATTAATCTTCTGGATGAATGAATACGGAATATATGTTGATGCGGGAGTTTTTGGAGCAATGCGTTCCTCTACCGACAAAATGAAATGGGCAGTTAAAAAAATAAGACAAAAAGGTAGAGATTCTGATTCTGTTTTTTATACTGAAACTAAAAAAAGATTTAGTTATCAAAATGTAGCTCCTAATATAAAAAGCTTAATCCCATACATAAAGAAAAACAATATTAGATTTCGAAACCCAAAAGGAAAAGGAGGAGGACAATATCGAAAAGGAGGAGTAAATACTATTGCTTATTGGATGGCTCAAAGAATATATGCTCAAGGGTTTGCGCCTACATTGTTTTTTACAAGACCCTTTTTACAATACTTTGGCGACCTGTCTGAGAAGATGTCCACAAGTTATGCAACACAAATCGAAGAAATATTAAAACAAAAACTAGAAAAGAATGGCAAAAATTAATGTACGAAGTCCTTACTTTGTAAATCTATCCACAGTAAATTTAACAAGTGCTAAATTAGAAATTGTAATCTATTTAGGTGGTGCTAATGCAGTATGGATAGGCAGTCCTCAATATACACTAGAGGGCACAGCAATAGATGCTAAAATCAGCTTTGAGATTAGTGAATTAATAAAAGATTATATCTTGGCACTATATACAGATGCAAGCGATTATTACACAACTATCTACGTTGATTATCAAGTAACTGAATCAATATCATCTGTTCCTCAGTCGCCTACTCAGGTGTTTGGTTTGAGGGCATTCTATGGTTATGGTTATTTTCCTGAGGGGAGTAATCCTCAGTTAGATGTAATGACGTTACAATCTAATACTACAGTTATAAAAAACGCAGACGCTACAGTAACGATTCCAATTGATAATGAAAACATAACTACTTTCAAATATAAACTTAATTCAGTGGTGGTTTATACGTATAGCTATGTAGCAGGATTAAAGATACAAGACCAAATCGTTTATGTAACTAACGAAACTCTGGGCGTTCCTTATGATGTAGATGAAGCTGTAATTACTGATGGTGTAGATACCACAACAATAACTATTACTGAACAAGAAGAATGCTTATACACTCCTTATAAATTAACCTTTATTAATAAGTTTGGAGCATATCAGGAAATCTGGTTCTTTAAGAATTCTCAGCTTTCGATGCGTAATACTCAAAAACAATACAAAGCTAATATTTTAGTAGATGGTACATATCGAACCTACGACCCGCAAGTTAAATTATTAACTAAAAACGGAAATGAATCGTTAACATTAAACAGCGACTATTATCCCGAATCGTATAATGAAATATTTAAACAGCTAATGCTAAGCGAGAAAGTGTGGATATATTATGAGAGCCAAACTCTAGGAGTTACTATTAAGACCAGAAACATAGACTATCAAACAGTACTTACTGAGAAGCTTATTAACTATACTATTGATGTAGAATTTGCTTACGATACAATTAATAACATTAGATAAATGGATATAGCTATATACATAAATGACATTCGTTTAGATGTATTTAAAGATGAAGCCATTACCATAAATGATGTCATTCAAGACATTAAAGATATCAGCAAGGTATTCGTTCCTTATACACAATCTTTTAGCGTTCCTGCTTCGCCTACAAATAGTAAGATATTTAAACATTATTATAACGCTGATATTATAGATGGATTTGATGCTAGAATTAGAGTAGCGGGAGAAATCAAATTAAATGGTGCAGATTGGAAAACAGGAAAAATACAACTAGTAGGAGTACAATTAAAAAATCAAATTGCTAATAATTATAAGATTATCTTTTATGGAGATACTGCTGACTTAAATGAGATATTTGCACAACAGCAATTAAACTCTTTATTTCCTTTAAGCACTTATGATTTTAGTTCCACAACTGGAGATATTCTTTCAGCCTTTAAGGACGGGTTAACAACGACTGGAGTTACTGCCACATTACTTGAAAATAGAAATGTAGTAGTTCCTTTAATTACTTTACAGAATTACTATCAATATATTACCTCAGTAATTGCTACTCCTAATTTATGGGATGTAGTATTTACTGATTTAAAAAAAGAACTAAAGCCTGCGATTAAAGTTAAAAGAATAATCGAAGCTATTGAAACACAATATGATATTGAATTCAACATGGTAGATGAGGGAAGTATTATTTCTTTCTTTGATTGTGATATGTTTGAAGAATTATACTTGTGGCTACATAGAGAAAAAACTGCTTACACCGACCCTCAAGATACCACAAAATATTATGGTATTAATTATCAGCAATTTTCTAAAAAACTAACCTTTGCTGATTATACTTATATTGGAGGAAGTGGAGATGTATTGACAGGCAATACTTTAGTTGTAAATACTGGAGAATCTTATTCTTTACGATTCCGATTTATATGCACCACTACAGATGCTCCTTTAGAATTAATTGTAAGAGATAAAAACACTAACGAATTATTATTTAGTAAGAAAACAACTACAGTTGCATCTCCAACTCCTACTAGTATAACAATTACTGGTATAACTAGTGGTACACTTGCACAGCGTATATATGATTTAGAAATACGATTTAATAATAACAATACTCAAGCCTTAACCTTTATAGCTCAAAGTACTTATCCTAGTGCCTTTGGATTAGAAATAGATAAAACAGTAGCAGCAGTAACTACACAGCATTTTTACGGGAATTCGGCTTTTACATTAGCAGGCAACGTTTATATACAAGACTACTTGCCTAAGATGAAAATAATTGATTTTCTATCTGGTCTTTTCAAAACTTTTAATTTAACAGCTTATACTATACCGGGGTCGAGTAAAATCTATGTTCAGACATGGGACGATTATATGACTCAAGGCACAACAAGAGACATAACAAAATATATAGATGTTAGCAAGAAGACTGTAAACAGGCCTATTCCATATTCTCAAATAGATTTTAGCTACGGAAAAGCAGTAACTAATAGTTCATTAAGATATTTGAATCAATTTAGTTTAGAATTTGGAAATCTTAATTACTCAGCTCCCGAAGATTATCAAGGACAATCCTTTGATTTAAAAACACCTTTTCAGCATACAGTATTAAATAATCCTAGTAACTCAGACAACATCTTTGCTTGGTGGACAGACGCAAAAGGAGACACAACACTAGGCAAACCCTATATCTTTTTTAATAAGGTATTAGATTCAACTAGTAATCCAATTACCACTTTAACTCTTACGCAATATATGGCTCCCTCAAATGTTACAGAGGACGAGAATCATACTTTAAATTTTGGTGCTGAATATGACGAAGTTAACGAAGTAGTAAATACCAATAGTTTATTTGCTCGATTCTATCAGCAATATATAGTACAAGCCTTTAAAGAACAAGGACGAATAATTAGTATAGATGCTTTCTTGTCATTAGACATATTACTAAGTTATTCTCTTAACGACACAATAAGAATAGGTGGACGAGATTATTATATCAATAAGATAAAAACAAATTTATTAACTAAAAAAGCAAGTTTAGAATTAATTACTAAAATTGATTCTTACACTGCGAGTGTATTAACATGATATTTTTAAAATTATTAGCCGTAGATGAGTTCTACGCACAATCAGAAACAATCGAAATCGCTAAAGGAAAGTATAAATTACCTGAAAGCATAAAAGAAACAATAAAACTATATAAAAGAAAAGCATTATGGCAGGTCCAAAGAAAGTAATCGTAATAGATGCTGACGTAAAACTAGCTCAAAAAAATCTACAAGAGGTCACGAAGACTGTTGAGCAACTAGAAGACGCATTGATGGAAGGCAATCAACAGCTTAATGCGTTGAAGAAAACCTTTAATGATGGCAAAGCTTCGTCTAAGGAAATTGAGCGCATGAGAAAGCTCGAAAAGACGCTTAAACAGGTTGGAGAAGAAATGAAGATGGCTAAGATGCAACAGAAAGCCAGTCAAAAAGCAATGAAAAAATCTTCCGAAGCAGCAACTGACCTTACAGGCAGTACAAATATGCTAGATAGAGCTACTGGAGGAATGGTTACTAAGCTCAAACAATCCAAAGCAGCATTTGGCGGAATGATTAAACAATTAGGAGCTGTAAAAATCGCAGTAATTGGAACAGGGATTGGAGCGTTAGTTATTGCGGTAATTTCGTTGATACAAGCATTTAAAAGAAGTGAAGAAGGTCAAGAAAAATGGCAAAGAGTAATGGCAATCATTGGAGCAGTTACTAATCAAGTTCTAGATGGTTTTGCTTCATTAGGAGAATGGTTAATTGGTTTTCCTAAGATGGTAAAAGATGCTTTCATGAGTCCGATGAAAACTATAAAGAGCTTCGGTGCAGGTGTTAAGAAGTTTTTATCTAATCCATTTAAAGCTATCAAAGACGTTATCGTTTCTGCTAAAGACGCAGTCGTTGATTTGGTTAAAGAAACTGGCGAGGAAATGAAAGCAATGGACAAGGTTACAAAGATGCGTCAGAAAGCGCATCACTTAGAAAGAGATTTAATGGTAGAGAGAGCTATATCAAATCAAAAGGTAAATGACATAAGATTAGAAGCTGAAAAAAGAGATATATACACAGCAGCACAAAGAGTGGTGATGCTTAAAAAAGCACAAGATTTAGAAGACGCAATTACCATTAAACGAATGGTGGCAAAACAATTACAAGTTGATGCTCAGAAACTTGAGATGGAGCAAGGATTTAATGATATTGAACAAAAGGATAAACTTGCTAAATTACAAGGCGAATTAATAAATTTAGATACTCAAAAACTAAGAGCGCAAAGATTACTACAAACTCAAATTACTACTGCTCAGCGTGAAGCCATAACTGCAGCAGAGCAGAAGAAAGCAGATGACGAAGCACTTATAGAAGAAGAAAAAGCAAAGGCTCAAGGATTAATTGACTTTAAAAAATCAATAAGAGAAGCCGAATCTGATACAATGGCAGAAGAATTTGCTTTAGAGTTAGAAAACATTGATGAGAAATTTGCTATACTTCAAGAAAAGGCATTAGAACAATTTGAATTAAAACTAATAAGCGAAGAAGAATTACAAGAATACAAAGACCAAATTGAACAGGCACGAATAGATACTGCGAATGCTAAGAAGTTAGAACAGGCTAAAAAGGTTACAGACGAAGAAGATAAGATTGCTAAGAAAGGTCTTGCTGATAAAATTAAAATCCTACAAGAGGAAGAAAAACTCCGTCAAGATAAATTAAAAAGAGTTCACAATTTTTTAGGTGGATTACAAGCACTCTCAGAGATGGCAGGAAAAAAGAACAAAGCTCTTGCTATTGCTATGATTGTTACCGAGCAAGTTGCTTCGGTATCAAAAATTATTTCTAGTTTAGGAGTAGCAAATCTTAAAGCAGTTGAAGCCTCTCCGGTCACTTCGGGTATGCCAATGGTAGCTATTAATACCATTTTTGCAGTTGCAAATATATTAAAAGGTCTTTCATCAGCAAAGAAAGCAATATCTTCTTTAAATTCTAATAAGAAAACAGTAAGTGGAAGCGCAGGAGCTGTTGCTAGTCCTCCCTCCCGAGCAGCAATAAGTACTGGCACAAGTGATGCTCCAAGTGTAGCGCAAACAAATTTCAGTTCTATTGGAACAACAGGAACAAACCAAATAGCTGATGCCTTAGAAGGCGCACCACCAATACAGGCATTTGTAGTTAGTCAAGATGTAACCACAGCTCAAAGTTTAGATAGGAATATAGTAAGCAGTGCTTCGATTGGTTGAAATTAAGACAATAAGATTAATATAATGTTTTAATAAAAAGTCTTCAATGGATATTGTTGAATTAGTTATTAATGATGATGAAGAATATTCTGGAATAGACGCAATTAGCGTTGTAGAATCTCCAGCAATAGAAGAAGACTTTATTGCTTTAAAAAAGCAAGAATTAAAGTTAGCAGAAGTAGATACTGAAAAACGTATTTTAATGGGTGCAGCTTTAGTTCCTGACAAACCAATTTACAGGAAGACTGGAGAGCAGGAGTTTTATATTTACTTTTCAAAAGACACTATAAACAAAGCCTCTCAGTTATTTCTTAAAAAAGGAAGACAAAGCAAAGCAACATTAGAACATACAGAGGATTATTTATCTGGTATGACAGTAGTAGAGAGTTGGATTGTAGAAGATAAAATTCAAGACAAGTCAGCAAAATACGAATTTAATGTTCCAGTAGGTACTTGGATGGTTTCTATGAAAGTTGATAATGACGATGTTTGGAAGAAAGTAAAACTAGGAGAGATAAAGGGGTTCAGTATTGAGGGATATTTTGCCGATAAGCTAGATAAACCTAAAGAGCCTAAATTAAGTAAAGACCAACAATTAATAAAACAGATATTAAATGTATTACAAGCAAGATAACGCAACCAAAAGCCGAACAAGTCCTATCGGTGGAAAAAGAGGTTGTTTATGTCCTGACAGAGTAACCTATCATAACGACTGTTGTAATGGGAATTTAATAAATCAAGGAGTAGGAAATTTAACAGGACAAAACGGATAATTAATAAAATAAAATTATGGCACGTACAAACAGAAGATTAAGAGGTCAAGACATCGAACCAGGATGTACTTGGTATTATAAAAAATTTAACGGATTCGCAGATATTACTTCACTATTTACAACTGATATTGTAATAGCAACTGGAAGCATTGGAAAACTTCAAGTCTTTTATTGTTTATCTAAATTTACACCAGGAGATGTCGCTTATGACTTTAACACAATGTCTGGTTCTTTTGGTTTCAGTAATACAGGAGTGTCTGGAGCAAATTTTGTTAGTAAATCTACTATGAATGGAACAGAAGTAGCTACACTTCAGATGGGACCTAATATATATGGAAGTGACCAAAGCGGCAACACATGGAAAGCAACTGATAGCGCAGGAGAAATAAAATTATCTGCAAGTGGTACTGAACCAACGGTAGGCGACGGAGTTGCGGAAGTGTGGATAGCTTACAAAGAAATGGCAAGACCACAATATATTCCTTCATAGTAATCATTAATTAATAAAATAAAATAAAATGGCAGAAAGAACAACAACAAATTATAGAGGTATGCCCGCAGGCAGAAACTATTTAGTATCAATATTAAAATTCTCTAATGTATCAGGAACAGAATCGTCTGAATGGATGGTTGATGAGATTTTTAAAGGACAAGGATATTCTCAAGGAGTACCAGTTTTAAATGACTTAGATGAAGGAACGTTACAAATTACTTTTGCAGCTCCTTTAACACCCTCAGAATGGTGGGATAGTATGTCTGTAGCAGGATATAAAAGTCCTATAAGTTTGTACTCAGCTTCAGGAACTTGGTTATCAGGCCAAGAAGCTGGACCTGCAGCAGACGAAGGATGGGTTCCTTGGTTTTTGAATAGTGAAGAATCTTTAAATACTGGACTGAATATTTATGCTCAGGGGGTAGATGGTGCTATTGGAGACGGAGTTGCTCAAGCTGAATTAGAATTTAGGTTCTATCCAACTTTACAATAAACAAAATTAAGACAGGAAGTTATTAAACAAGTTATTAATAAAAACACTAATAAAATGAGTTCACACGATACTTTAAATAAAATCAAAACAATTCTAGGTTTAGAAGTTAGTTTTGAAACCAAAAAACTCGAAAACGGAACAACCTTTGAAAGCGAAAAGTTTGAGAATGGTAGTGAGGTTTTTATCTTAACAGAAGATGAACGAATCCCTGTGCCAGTTGGTAAATATACTATGGAAGACGGATTTACATTAACAATTCAAAAAGAAGGTGTTATTGCTTCACTTGCCGAAGATGAAGAAGAAAAAGAAGATGAAAGAGAAGACAAAGGAGAAGCAGATGTTCAAGATTGGGCAGGTATGGAAAAAAGAATTAAAAATCTTGAAATTGCCGTAGCTGACTTAAAAAAAGATAAAGAAAATAAAATGGAAGACGTTGAAGAAGAAATTGAAGAAGAAGAAGTTGAAGCTTCTAATTCTTTAAAATCTAGAACAGTAAAAGAAGAATTTGCTGGAGTTCAACCTTTCAAACATAGTCCTGAAAAAGAAGCTAAACAAAAGCTGACTAGGTATGGACAAAACAGAAGAATGACTACTCAAGACAGGGTATTCAATCAAATATTTAATTCATAAAAAAACAATAGAATTATGTCAAACAGAAAAGTAGATTTAGCAACTGCCGTCACAATAACAACAAGCTACGAGGGAGAATTTTCGGGGAAATACATTTCTGCGGCACTTCTTAACTCAAGCACTATTTCAGATGGTGGCGTTACGGTTATGCCTAATATAAAATATAGGTCAGTTGTACAAAAAGTAGAAACAGGAGATTTAATTGCAGACGCAAGTTGTGATTTTGATGCCAGTTCTTCAATAACATTAACAGAGCAGGTAATTATGCCAGAAGAATTTCAGGTAAATTTACAATTGTGTAAAAAAGATTTCGTGGATACATGGGATGCGATACAGATGGGTTATTCAGCTCATGATGTACTGCCTAGGTCTTTCGCAGATTATTTAATTGCTCACGTAGCAGCAAAAGTTGCTTCAACCAATGAAACAACATTATGGTCAGGTACTACTGCCACAGCAGGAGAGTACGATGGTTATGAAACATTGTTAGCAGCAGGTGGCTCAGGAGCAGTAGCAGTTGTAGGTGTAGCTTTAACTTCAGCAAATATTCTTGCACAATTAGAAAGAGTAGTCGATGCTGTTCCTAATGCGCTTTACGGAAAAGAAGATTTAAAAATCTACATTCCTAATTCAGCAGCAAAATTTTATATAAATGCACTAGGGGGATTTGTAGCTACAATCGGTGGAGCAGGAACAGACAACAGAGGTACACAATGGTATAATAACGGGAGTTTATCTTTCGGAGGAATTCCAATCTTTGTTGCACCAGGAATGAGTAACGATGTAATGGTAGCAGCAGAATCAAGTAACCTATTCTTCGGCACAGGCTTAATGAATGATTATAACGAAGTCAAGGTCTTGGACATGAGTCCAATTGACGGAAGCCAAAACGTAAGAATGGTCATGAGATTCACAGCAGCAGCACAATTTGGAATTGGAGCGGATTGCGTTTTATACTCTTAATTATATTAAGGGTAGTTCGCTACCCTTTTTTAACTTTTAAACTAAAATAATATGGCTTGTGATTTAACACTGGGAAGATTAGAACCGTGCAAAGATGCAGTCGGGGGAATAACTGCATTATATTTTATCAATTATACTGCGGGATTATTAGATTCTGCAACATTTAGTGCTGATGAAGAAATTACTGCATTTGATAGTGCTTTGACATTATATGAATATAACATGAAAGGTCCTAATGGATTAGAAGAAGCAAATGAAAACTCAAGAGAAACAGGAACGTCATTTTGGACTCAAACGATTACAGCTTCATTAAAGAAGTTATCGAAAGAGTACAGAAAAGAACTTAAACTAATGGCGTATGGAAGACCTCAAGTGATAGTAAAAGATTACAACGGTCATTATCTACTTTGTGGAATTGAAAATGGAGTAGAGGTTTCGGTAAGTCCACAAACAGGAGCAGCAATGGGCGACATGTCTGGGTATGCTTTAGCAGGAGTTGGAACAGAAAAACAACCTGCATATTTTGTGGATTCGACAATTATAGGAGATACTACAAACACTGTTGTAGTAGTGGGAACAAATACATAATTTTAATTAAACTATCTTCAAAGAAAATGGTGTTACGATGTAGCACCTTTTTTTTTACAACAAAATTAAATAAATCAAGTTATATATAAAAAGAGATGATTATTGTAACACCCATAGCTAGTCAAGGATTTTCTTGCATTCCAAGAACTTACAATGCTGCGGGAGATTATACCTTAACAGATTTCAAAGTAACAGACCAAGACACTAACGTTTCTTATGATATCGCTATAACTACAGCTACTGCAGTAAGATATTATTTAGATGTTACATTAACCTTTCCAAACGATAGTCTAGGAAATTTAATTTTAAAAGAGGGAACATTTTATACTCTTGAAGGATTTAAGGGTGTAGATACTAAATACAGAGATATATTATTTTGCACTAGTCAAACTATCTCGGATTATTCTATTCAAACAGATAGCGCAGGAGACCCAATTTATGATGAGCATTCAACCACTAACGAATACGTAGTAATATAATGAAAAAAAACAACGACTTTTTTATTACAAATTTAGCAGCATATACTTCGCCTGAGATATTAGAGGTAACAGGCAAGGACTGGGTGGCGTATGGTTTGGACAATGACTACTTTAATTATCTTATCAATCTTTATCTTAACTCTACATCAAACAATTCAATTATCAATGGAATTGTTAATATGATTTACGGAAGAGGTTTGTCAGCATTAAACGCAGATAGAAGACCTGATGAATATGCGCAAATGATGTCTTTATTTAAGAAATCAGATTTAAGAAGATTTATCAAAGATAGAAAGATGTTAGGAATGGCAGCGTTTCAATTGGTTTATCAAGGAGGTCGAGTTACTAAGGTTGAGCATTTTCCAATGGAAACATTAAGAGCTGAAAAATGCAATGAAGAGGGCGAGATTGAGGGTTGGTATTATGCTGCAGATTGGAATAAAATAAACGCAAGTACAAAGCCTGACAGAATACCTGCATTTGGTTATGGAAATCAAACCAATGGTATTGAATTATATGTCTTAAAACCTTACATGCCTGCTCATTATTATTACACGCCTGTTGACTACGTTGGCGCACTACCTTACGCAAAGTTAGAAGATGAGATTGGAGACTATTTAATAAATGATTGTATAAATAATTTCTCAGGAACAAAAGTCGTTAATTTCAATAATGGAGTACCTGACCCTGAAAAGATGCAACAAATAAAAACTGATGTACTTGGAAAACTAACAGGAAGTAGAGGAGAAAAGGTAATTGTTGCTTTCAATGATAATTTTGAAAGCAAAACTACAGTTGACGACATACCATTAAATGATGCTCCTGAACATTACAGATATTTAGCTGAGGAATGTTTTAGAAAACTAATCGTAGGCCATAGGGTAACAAGTCCAATGCTATTAGGAATTAGAGAAGGGAATGACGGACTAGGAAATAATGCCGAAGAAATCAAGAACGCCACTTTATTAATGGATAATATTGTAATTAAATGTTATCAAGACGAAATAATTGATTGCATTGATATAATCTTAGCTATAAACGATATTACATTAGAGTTATACTTTAAAACACTTAAACCTTTATCATTTGTTGATGATATTATTGACGAAGCTGACATCTCTGATGACGCAAAAGAAGAAGAAACAGGAATTGAGATGAGTTCTCAATATGAAAAGCTCGATAAAGAGACTGGAGAAGCCATTTTAAACGCCTTAGAGGGCGAAACTATTAGTGATGAATGGGATATAGTAGATGAGAGGGATTTCGACTATGACAACAGCTCTACGACAGAATGGGCAAAAGCTAGTATTACTGATATTGCATTAGGAACTATTGAAAAGATTAAAACCTTACTTGCTCCTAAAATGATAAACGTAGGTCCTATTAATGCAAAACCGAATGGATTTAGTTATTTAGATAGCAAAAATTACAAAATAAGATACCGATATTATCAAAAATCTTATGCTGCATCTATTGTAAAAACTAAAGACGGAAGTCCTGAGCCTTATGAATCCAGACCTTTTTGTCAAAACATGATGAGACTAGCACTGGGCAGGGTAGTATATAGAATCGAAGATATTGACTATGCAAGTTGGAAGCTAAAAGTCAATAAATCTTTTGGTCAACACCAAAAGGCATACGATTTGTTTCGTTACAAAGGAGGATGTTACTGCCGTCACGCTTGGAAAGAGGTGCTTTACAAAAGAAAAAGAGGAGCAAAAGTATCTGATGCTTTAATAAATTATAGAGAAACAGGTAATATTCCATCTTCATATCAGCATAATCCGTGGGGAAGTAGTGAAGCAAAAAAAGCAACATTTGATTTACCTAATCATGGCAGTTTAAAATACAAATATTAAATAATGGCAAAGGCACTATTCATAACAACAAAAGACATTAAACGCTATTCAGTGTTAAATGGAAATATCGACCCTGATAAGCTGATTTACATGGTAGAGATTTCTCAAGATACTGAGATACAAAACTATTTAGGAACGAAATTGCTTGAAAAATTACAGGATTTAATCATTGCAGGTACTATTGGAAACCCTGCAAATGCTGTTTATGAAACGTTACTTGAAACCTATGTTAAACCAATGACTATCTATTGGGCATTGGTTTTATACATGCCATTTGCAGCTTATACAGTTGCCAATGGTGGAGTTTATAAGCATCAGTCTGAAAACGCATTATCAGTAGATAAAGAAGAAGTAGATTTCTTGTCTAATAAATACAGAGATATTGCTCAATATTATACTAACAATTTTATTGATTTTATGGTTTACAATCAAACAGACTATCCTGAATATACTTCAAATACAGAAGATGATGTTTATCCAGACCAAGCAGGAGCAAATTTTGGTGGCTGGGTATTATGAGATATAAGATAAAAGAAAAATATTTATTAAAACTAAAAGAGTATATAAATGAATTGGTATCAAACAGCAACAGCAGACGTAATAATAATATACAAAAATAAGAAAGATGAGTAATTGGGGATTAATAAATCTGTACTCAGATTGGGGAGATTTAGAAGACGGAAACTACTTTGGAGATATATACATAATTGAATATCTTACTTCTACTCTAAACAATAGAGTACAAACCTATGATAACTTTGACGGAACTAATTTAATTTTAGAACAATTGCAATGAGTTTACTACAGAAAGCATCTATAATAACAACACCTACAGCTTATGCTGAGGACTACTTATATTCTATAAAACCCGTTTATTCATTAGGCTCTGAATTGGTTATAAACGGAGACTTCGCTACGGGTAGTGATTGGACAGGACAAACAGGATGGAGTATTAGTGGAGGAAGCGCAAACTTTACAGCTACAGGTTCTTATGCTTATCTATTGCAAAATGTTGGTTTTGTAACAGGGAGAACATATAAGTTTTCTTTTGAAGTTAAAAATTACGTGAGTGGAGGAGTTAAGGAAGATATAAGTGGAGTGGAACATACAGCAAATGGAGTATATACTCATTATATAGTTGCAACAGGGTCAATATTGTATTTTTATGCTAATACAACATTTACTGGTTCAATAGATAATGTTTCAGCAAAAGAAGTAACAGATGCAGACTTCGACTTTGATAGAAACTCAACAGCAACAAGAGTAAACGAAGAAGGTCTTATAGAAGAAGTGGCTATTGATACACCAAGAATAGATTTTACAGGAGGAACAGGAAGTATCTTATTAGAGCCGAGTTCTACTAATTTAGTTACTTATTCAGAGGATTTTTCTCAATGGCTATTGATAGGAATTACAACAACAGCTAATGCAGTAATAAGTCCAGATGGCTTGTTAAATGCAAGTAAACTTGTTGCAACAAGTGGTTCTTCGAACAAAGTAATTGCTCAAGGAATAACGGCAAATACTTATACTGCTTCTGTGTTTGCTAAAAAAGGAGAATTTGAAGGTATTATAATTTCGACAGGTACAACAGGAGCGTTTTTTAATTTAAATACAAATACTTACAGAACTTATTACACAAGTCCACCAACAAGTTATAATATTGAAAACTATGGTAATGGTTGGTATCGTTATAGTATAACTTTTACTCAAGCATTAGGAGATAGTATATACATAGGTCCAAATGATAATGTAAGTACAAGTCTTGCAATAACAGGAAACGGAACAAGTGGAATTTACACATTTGGAGCACAATTAGAAGCCTTATCTTATCCAACAAGCTACATTCCAACGAATGGCTCAACTCAAACTAGGTCAGCAGATGCAGCAACTAATGCAGGAAACAGCGACTTAATAAGCTCAACAGAGGGAGTGCTTTATGTAGAAGCGAAGGTCTTTTACGATAGCTCTCACACAAATAGAATTGCACTTTCTGATGGAACATCAAATAACAGAATTACGTTAGAATGGGATGAAACCACACAAAATAGAATAAGAGTACATATAAATACACATTCTTTATTGTCTTATGATGTATCAGATTTATCTGTGTTTAATAAAGTGGCTATCAAATATGCTTTAAATGATTATGCTCTTTGGTTTAATGGAGTTGAAGTAGTAACTCAGTTGTCAGGAGCTTTACCAACAGGTATGGATGTCTTAGAGATGACAGGTGCAGGTTTAGGTGCTGCAGGTAGTTTCTATGGTAATGTTAAATGCGTAGCAGTATTTAAAGAAGCTCTTACTGATACTGAACTAACTAAATTAACAAGCTAATGGCAATTCTTATAGGAAAATACGAATTTGATAGTAAAACACAAGCTGAGAGTAAAATCAATGCTCTACCAAGTGTAAAAGATGAAGAGGGTAACGATGTACCCTCTCACAAACATACGATTGTAAAGTTAGGTAATATAGTTTTAGAACAGGGCGAATATGATAGCGAGGGAGAAGAAACCAAAGCTCCTGTTTTAAGCAGCAAATATCATGTTGATTGTGCTTGGAGAGATATTGAAGAAACAGACGAAGAAGGAAATGTTACAATAGACCACCCTTATGGTTGGAAGACTTATGCTATTGAATTAGAAGATGAGGGAGTACATGGATTTATGGGAATAGAATATCAAACAAATAAAATATGAAAAAAGAAAAGAAAGTAGTTAAGAAACCAATTGTTGGTAAGTATGTTTTTCCTAATGAAGAACAAGGAAGAAAACTAATAGAATGTGTCTCGAAAGACACTTTAGTTGCTGTATTAGGAAACAGAACTTCTGGCTTTCTAGTTGATGTATTATGGATGAAAGGAACAGAAGCCGATAAATGGGAAGAATTTAAAATCGACTTAGATACTGAGGGAGTTCATAAATTTAGAGATTTTAATTATTTAGATAACAAAGCATAATGCCAATACCAAAACCAAAAACAGGAGAGAAGCAAAAGGACTTCATGACTAGATGTATTCCTATGCTATCCCCGTATCATGACAAAGAACAAGCAATGGCAATATGCTACAAAACATATATAGAAAAAAAATGAAGAGACTTGCAAACATACAACATGATAAACTACTACACTTCTTCTATGGAACAATTATTAGTTTTATAGGTATTGGATTATTTGGATTACATGGGTTATGGTTTACAGTGGTGGTTGGTGCTTGGAAAGAATTAGCATACGATTGGTGGCTAGGAAACGGAAGACCTGATATAATGGACTTTGTTTGGACTATCTTACCGGCGGGAATGTTTATAATATTATATAATATATAAAATGAAAATAGGAGAAAAAATAGAACATTCTATTCCGGCAACAAAAGTAGGCGAAGATACCCGCATTACATTAGACCTTAAAACAATCGGTCTAATAATAGGATTTGTACTTTCATTATCTAGTATGTATTTTGTTTTGAAATCAGACATAGCTAAAGCAATGGAAGAACCAGAACCAGAAATTACTAGAATTGAATTTAGTTACAAAGATGAATTAATACGAACCACAGTTGAAGGAGTACAGGCAGATATGAATTCTATTAAAGAAGATGTGATTGAAATAAAAGAACATCTTAATAGAATGGACGAAAGACTGTATGAAATAAGTAAAAAATGAAATTTATAATATTTATATTTTTAATAACTTTTGTTAGTTTTACACAAGTTAAAGATGATATCAGTATAGTTCAGTTCTCAGCCGAATTCGTTAAGACAAAAGAAATCTCATTAACTCATTTCAAAGACTACAATACACAAACTTTATATTTAACAAAAAATCAAGAAATATTTAAAAAGGAAAAGATTAAATCCTTACCAACAATCATATTGTATAACGATGGCAAGGAAGTAATTAAAATTGACGGAGGCATAAGATTAGCACTTCCTGAGGACACAATAAAAAGAATTCAAAAACACATAGACAGCATCTTAGAATCAAGATTTTAAATTATGAAAAAACTATTAATAATATTTCTTATTTCAATGATAGGAAATGCACAAGAGAAAAACAACTTCTTCAAAGAAGTTTTTAAATATAGTACGCTCTATGGAGCTTACTCACAAACAAACGCCATACAAGATAATCAAACGTTTTATGTTGACCAAGATAATACCTTACATGAAACAACACAAAAGAACCCTGCTGATTTTATGATTACTTATGGTTGGCGTAAGCTTGCCAATTTTCAATATGAAGATAGGAACAGATTTTATATTGGTAAAGAAAACAATGCAGCTACCAAAAGTAATATTGGAAATTATAAAGGATTAGAATATTTATTTCAATACTCTAGGGGAAGACAACAAGGGGATGAGTTTGAGAATCAAGAAGCCTTTATTAGATACCTAGCTAAATGGTGGTTTGTAAAAGGAGAATATAAAAAGAACGAACTAGTAGATTTAAATTATAAGAGTGCAGAAGCACGAGCAAGGTTTCCAATAGGTAAAAAACTATCTTTAAGTCTAGGATTTTCATATAGAACATATGAAAAGGCTTACGGATATAATCCAATTGAAACCTATTTAGAAAATAATAGTTGGTGGCATCTTAGTAATTCAGTAGGTCACGTTGATGTTTTATATCAAATGATTAATCCAAGCACAGGACAATCAATGGGTTACGACTATCAATGGTTTGATGCAGACGGAACTTTGCTTTCAAACTCAGATTTAGACTACAGAAACAATATATTTCAAGATGTAGTTAATAATTATAATAAAGAACAACTATCAATGATTTCAGGATTTCAACAAATCTCTGCAATAGCAGGTTTGGATTTTTATCATTATAGGGATAAATTTTGGTTACATATTTATGGAAATGTATTACCTTACCATTATCTTTTAAAAGGAGATAAAGAATATTCTTATGAAAACCTTGTAGGAGATTATATTGATTATTCAGCAGGAGCTGTTATAGGAATTAGAATTACAAAAGACTTAGGATTATACGGGGAGATTAATTTACAGAA